>JACCDZ011369460.1_pt1 | contig 13121 bp, 14 predicted proteins | sample 7449551 | NCBI WGS metagenome assembly JACCDZ01 (sample SAMN15323452, study PRJNA562643) | freshwater metagenome | isolation source: river surface water | place: USA:Blue River Watershed | collected 2017-08-18
GCACTTGGTGCTGTTGCTAGATCAACAGTACAAAAGCTTCAAGCTACCAGGAGTGGTAGTTCAGTTGGTTAGAATACCGGCCTGTCACGCCGGGGGTCGCGGGTTCGAGTCCCGTCCACTCCGCCATAAGCATGTAAAAACGCGCCTTCGGGCGCGTTTTTCATTTCTACCGACCAATTTCCCACCTTTGAAATCTGAATGCTTGTAGATGGGCACTCAGGTTTTTCAAATGTCTCAAATGAATTGCATCTCGGTCTAGTGATCAGTTGGATGCAAAGGGGGTAGGGTGTTCAAAATCCAGCCCAGCCAGACCCCACCGTACCCCCACCCCCACTTGTTGGCGATGAGACTCCCAGTCGCGTTTGCATACTAATTTGCTCAAACGATGAACTTGCGAATGGCTCACCTTGCTTATTGAAATCGCAAAGCTGGGGGTATAACTAAATTTTGGCAAATGAAATGTACGGCCATGTTTGGACATGATTGTGAAAATGATTAACATTGATTAATGAAAATCGTTTGCCAAATTTTATTTAGTTACTTGTTTGGAGTTTGTTGTGTACTTGCACAAAATGTTGCTCCGACCATTAATGCTTCAGTTTGTGAGAAGCCTGCATATCCGAGTGCATCTAAACGACTAAATGAAGAGGGGACTGTTCAACTTAAGTTTTTAGTCGGTGAGGACGGACGTGTTATTGAGTCTGCGGTAGAAAAATCTTCTGGATTCCTTCGCTTAGATGAGGCCGCAAAACAAGGCTTAACAAAATGTAGTTTTAAGCCCGGAATGATCAATGGTGTAGCTACAAAATCTTGGGCTTCTATGAAGTACACATGGGAATTAGAGATTTTTAATCCATGTGTTGGAAGTGATGTTACCAAGTGGACTCGTTGTCTGGGAACAATAAATACACCGAACGGTGGTTTGAGCGTAATTGAATATGAAAATGGAAAAAAAAGTGGACGTGGTATTGAGTACGACAAAATTGGGAATGTGCTTCGTTCTGGTATTTTTGAGGGTGAAAATTTGGTTTCTGAGAGAAATCTCAATACGCAACGTTATCCATTCGTCACGCGGTTACCTATCAACGCAACTAATTTATCGACACTAACTGAAACAAATCAAGGAAATGTATCAACAAGTAGTTTTCCAATATGCCAAGGCGATAAGTCGGCGGCTTGGGATAAATGTATCGGTACAGTTAATTACTTCTATGGTGATAAAGACGTAATCGAGTATCAGAATGGTTTGCGAAATGGCCAAGGAATTGAATACGATAAAAATGGTTTGGTACTTCGCTCAGGAACATGGATTAATAACAAACTGGTAAATTCACATACAGTTGATAAAACTCGCTTTCCTTTTAACACGCAGCCTATTTCACTGACATCAAATAATCAGTCTAATGCCATTGCAAACAAAGTTGAGCGTGATCGCCTTTCATTGGAAGTTGAATTGGAACGCAGAAAGCGACAAGAATTAGAAGAGCAACTCAGGGTTGTCCAACAACAGTCAAATAAGCCAACACAAAGTTTTGTAATTGAGCGTCGTGTAGCTTTAGTTATTGGTAATGCGTCTTACAAAGTCAATCCACTCAAAAACCCTGTCAATGATTCAACCGACATGGCACGTTCACTGCGCTCGGTTGGCTTTGACGTTATCGAGGCGAATAACATCACACTTGCACAAATGCGTGAAGTCACACGTCGATTCGCCGACAAGCTTAGCAATAGTGATGTTGGCCTTGTTTACTACTCAGGACATGGCGTTGAAGTCAAGGGCAAGAACTACCTGATCCCCGTTAACGCAGACATTAAGCGCGAGTACGAAGTTGTTGATCAGGCGTTTGATGCAAGTCAGTTCCTAGAAATGATGGACAACATCAGGGGTCCAAACAATAAGCGGGTGAATATATTGATTGTTGATGCTTGCCGAAACAATGAGCTTCAGAAGAGTTGGCGATCTACTAACAGCGGCCTAGCCCGAATGGATGCACCTGGAGGTACGTTCATTTCATTTGCAACTGCGCCGGGTAGGGTTGCCGCTGATGGAGCGGGACGAAATAGCCCCTATACCAAGCACTTACTTCAAGCGCTGAAACAACCTAATGTGCCAATTGAGCAGGTCTTTAAGGTTGTCAGACGTAATGTGATGGAAGAGACCAATGGTGAGCAGATACCTTGGGAGAACTCAAGCCTTGTTGGTGATTTTTACTTCACGGTACAGCGATGATTAAAGTTTTACTTTTTATTGTGGTTTTTTTTGGTACGGGAAAAGCATTCAGTCAAAACAATCTGCCAGCTTGTCAGGGCACAAATTCTGATTATTGGAGTGGCTGTATTGGATCTCAGAAAATTGAAGGAGTGATTTATTACGGGCAGTATAAAAATGGTATACCGCATGGAGAGTTCGTCCGGAAACGACCAGATTTCTCTAGCTCAAACAATCTAAATCAGGCCACTACTTCCTCAGTTTCGCTGCCTACAAGCAATCTACCTAGATGTGAGGGCTCTGATGTCGCTAGTTGGAATGGCTGTATGGGTGTAATGTATCAGCAGGGGCAAACATATGTGGGGCAGTATCGCAATGGAATTCCTTATGGGCAGTTTGAAAAAGTAGTTATATCCGCAGAACAAACAGCACAGTTGGTTACTTTGCCGCAACAGCAAACACCTCAATTAACTGCTCAGGAAAAACAACGCCTTGAAAATGAAAAATTAAGAGAAGAGGCTGCTGTTTCAAGGCAAAGGCAGCGAGAGCTTGAGGAGCAACTTAGGCAGGCTCAACAAGGATCCTCAATGCCAACCCAAACTGCTTCTGTTGGGGTAGTTGGGCGGCGAATCGCCTTGGTAGTTGGAAATGCAAATTACAAAGTACGACCCTTAAAAAATCCAAGAAACGATGCTGACGATGTTTCGCGATCGTTGAAGGCAACCGGCTTTGAAGTGATTGATCTGCGTGATGCGACACTTCCTCAAATGAGAACAGCAGTTCGTCAGTTTGGTGATCGTTTAGTGAATAACGATGTTGGTTTGGTCTACTACTCAGGCCACGGTGTAGAGGTTAAAGGTCGTAACTACTTCATTCCTGTAAACGCTGATATCCAACGAGAGGATGAGATCGCTGATCAAGGGCTTGATGTCGCGCTGATACTTGAAAAAATGAGTACAGCTGGCAAAGGCGTAAATATATTGATTGTAGATGCTTGTCGCGATGATCCATTCGGCCGCAGCTTCAGATCATCATCTAGAGGTTTGGTGCAGATGGATGCACCTCGCGGAACGATCATCGCGTATGCAACTTCGCCTGGTAGGGTGGCTTCTGATGGCGACCCTAGAGAGCGTAATAGCCCTTACACAAAGCATCTTGTAAAAGTCATGCAGTCACCTAACAAGCCTATTGAACAGGTGTTCAAAGAGGTCAGAAGGGCTGTGCAGGACGAAACTAAGAATCAGCAGACTCCTTGGGAAAATACGAGTTTGAGTGGTGATTTCTTTTTTACTGTGCGCAAATAACTCTTATTGAGATTTTGGGTAATAATTTTTTATAGAAATCTTATTTGCAAATGAAAGTCGCACGAATACTTCTCACTCTTTGTTTGTTTTTCTCGGCTACTGCCCATGCTCAAAATACAAACCCCATCAGCATAAGTGGAAGTTGTGCGTTTCCTGAGTATCCATCAGCTTCTAAGCGACTTGAAGAAGAGGGAGTAGTTCGTTTGAAACTGCTAGTTAGCGTTGATGGTGACGTTACTGAATCACTAGTAGAGAAGTCTTCGGGCTTCAATCGATTAGACGAAGCTTCCTTTTTTTAAAAAATAATTAGAAGCTTTGCGATTTCTTTCGCTTTAGGAGCATCTCTTACGATTGCAACATCTCAAGTACCCGCAATAGTTTTAATCCCATAAATAAAGTCTTTCTATTTCACTGTAAAAAATAATGAAGATTCTTTTTGTTTGCATAGTTTCATGCGTTGCTTTGCAAGTGGCTGGACAAGTTGTTCTTCCTGCTTGCACTGAGAAAGTTTTAAATCAAACTTGTACTGGAAAAGGGAAACTTGGAGAAGGAACCTATTCTGGGCAGTATTTGAATGGAAAGGCCAATGGTTTGGGTGAATGGATTCATCCAAACGGCGATAAGTACATTGGCGAAATGTTAGATGATAAATTTCATGGAAAAGGCAAGTACTTATATGCTAGCGGAGAGGTCTATATAGGCGATTGGGTCAATGACCTAAAGCATGGTCGCGGTATAACAACTCCCGGAAATGGTGATAAATATGATGTTCAAGTTAGACAAGGAAAAATAATCCATGGCGCTTATTTTTTTGCCAATGGGGATGTTTATTTAGGCGAGTTTTTGAACAATCAATTCCATGGAAAAGGTTCTTACACTTCGGTCGACGGAGAGTTCTACTTTGGGGATTTCAAAGAGGATGAGTTTGACGGGTTTGGTAGCTTTATCCATGCCAATGGCGATAAATATATCGGCACTTGGAAGCAAGGCAAAAAAAATGGTAAGGGCAACTATTTATTTTTGGCTGAAAATCAATACAAAGGGGATAGTTATTCTGGTAATTTCTTGAATGGCTACTTTCATGGGATGGGTGTCCATAAAAAAAATAACGGTGAAATTTTTGTTGGAAATTTTCGCGATGGCAAAGCTAATGGCGAAGGTATTAAATATCTTTTAGGAGGCGTAGCTTTCAATTCTGGATGGTGGGAAAACGGAAGTTTGACCAGGTCTTATCCTGTTGAAAGTAGAAAATTTCCTATACCAGTTGATTAAAATTTACCAAGTCTGTAACCCACTAATTGCTGATTACGTCACTTTAAATGATGACTTGAATTACCTATCTAGAAAACTATATTTTCAAAGAAATCAATGAGTAGTGACTGTTGATCAAGTAATTAGATCAATGAAATAGTATTTGAAACTGCAGGTCTTGGAGAATGCAATTTCGATCATGAAGTGCATCAGTTTCCGGCGAAAGTTTTTAATCCTGTAAAAAGAGCCGTTGCTGTTGAAACGATTGGCGCTACGTTCGTAATAAGAGAGTTGACCTGTTTAGAAATTTGACCAATTTGATACTCTCCGTCCTTATCTTTTTCAAGCAGAACACTCAAGCTAATACGACGGTTGTCGTTTGATTTGTTTTTTTGAATTTGTTTCAGAATCAGATATCCAGTGAAAAAGGAAAGACAGATCGCTGCCGAATATTCAAACGCTTCTTTCCAATCTCTGGTGCTTGTTGGCCAAAAAGGTACCTGATCAATTTGTGCAGTTATAAAAAGCATGAGTCCCACGCTCGAAAGTCCTACAAAGACTGAAATCAAAAATTGAAAAAGTCCAGACTTTCCAATTCGTTTTGCTAAAAAATATCCGGGCAGGGCTGGCCAAAGAATAGTCCAAATTCTGAGTTGAATTGGGGGCGCATCATAGACAAATAAAAGCAACCAATGTGAAATACCGATGATCAATAAAGTAGATGCGATGTAATTGAAAAGTGATAGAAATGAAGGTGTAGGCGGATCAGTTACCTCGTCAATCGACTCGGTATCTCTATTTGTTTTCTCAGAGTGGTTACTAGAGCGATTGCTGACTAATGCGACTAGACTGTTAAATCTTTGTTCTTGTAACTTCAATTCAGATTTAAGTTGGGTAACCTCATTTCTTATAAGCTTCATCTGAATGGCCATTGGCCTAATTACAGTCAGATCTTTTGCGCAATGCATACAGACTGTTGCTGATTCGTGAACGTCACCCCAGCAGTAGGGGCATGTGTAAGTAGAGAGACTCACTTGGCAGTCAACTGAATAATGGAGTTGGTTTCTCTACCATCGAAGTCTCTAACGGAGACTCTAATCGGGTGAACTCCTTTGGGCACGCTAACTGATGGAAGCTCAATTTGGTTCCCCGTTATACCCGGCGCAAACCTACTGGTAAGGTCAATAGGGGGGTTCTTCAGATATTCGAATTTAACTGAAGCGGGATCAATTTTTGCACTTCCTCTTGGCACAAAATTTAATTTAAATGCAAAAGAGCTAGCAGTCACCTCTAATGGTGAAATCATACTTATGCCTGGTCCACGTGTGATGGCCCGAGTGGTAGGGACCTGTAGATTAGGCGCTTTGGCCTCTTGCTCTGTGATCAGTTTGACTTGGGCGGCGGAGTTTAAGGTGGCCAATCCCATCGCCACCGCAAATAAGATATTCGTGTGATTGCGTTGCATAAACAAATTCGAGTATTTGCGAGTTGGAAATACAACCCTTTTTTCGTCAATATTAACTTTTAAGGTTAATATTAATTCACTTTAGTAACCCATGTGCAAGATTTTTATCAAAAAATAATGTCCAGTCAGCGATTTTAAAGGTTGAATCATGTTGAGGAATTCCCTGATGGCATCCGATGGTGCGATTTTTTATTCGATAAGAAAAGCTGTTTTTTTCGTTGTAACGATTCTCGGCTTGGCGATAGGAATGACAACCGAAGCATTCTCGCAGCCTACTTTAGGCAGAACTTACAAAGATTTTTTACCTTTGGGCAGTGGCGCAAGTGTGGCATTACCTGAAGGAAATTGGGAGACTGCTCATGTTGCGAGCCTGCCGCAAAGTAATACCTCTTGGGATATCTTTACCCTTAAAAATTTACAACCTAATCCAGCGGTAGCATTTCTGGTTGTAAGGCAGGCTACGAGACCGCATCGTTGGGGTAATACGCTTTGTGCGCAAAAAAGACCTAATGTTCACTTATATAACGAGCACGGAACAACGCAAAGCGCAATTTTAAATAAATGTTCACGTACATGGGCATTTGCAAATGTCGCACCCTTGATAGATGTTTCCTATCCAAATTGGTCACAGGAAGATCGGGATTGGTGGTTGCGTGCTGCACCTGGTTTGAAAGATCTGGCAAAGTATGGCAACTCTTCAATGTTTGTTTCCGAGTTGGATGTTCAGCAGTTCAACGGTTACAAACTGAGAATCGAAGCATTCATTCCGCCGCCTAAGGGTTTTAGTCTGAAAAAATTCAGAGATGACATGGACGCGGGCATCCCTCGTCCCGAAACCGAAATGATGTCAATGTGGAACTCAATTTACATAGACTCAATACACAAATCCTTCTTTGAAAAGAAGCCCCAACCGATCATGGCACTCAATGTGCCATGGACCAATAGCTCTGGAAAGTTGATTCTTCCACCTCAAGCAACCGTTGTCGCAGCAGCGTCAGAATCTGCAAAACCAAATTTACAGGCAACTGCAACACCACCTAAAGCAACCGAGTCACCAGCTAAATCTCCAGCAGTTGCGTCACAAACTCCTCAGTCAGTGGTTGAGGTTAAACCTGCAGTTAATACGCCAGTTGTGACTGCTGCGGCATCACCTCCTGTGCAATCTGGGGCTTCTGCAACTGAATTGGCAGAAAGAAGTCGTGCAGAACAAGAGCGCAAACAATTGGAAGACGAGAAAAATAAAGTCACGCAGCAATTGGAGGCTATGCGTCAGATGTTGGCTAAGCTTCAAAAAGAGAATGAAGTTGCAGCTGCAAATGCAAAGCTGGCAGAGGCAAACAAGGCAAAGGCGGAGGCCGAGGCTGCTAAACAAAAATTAGCTGATTCAGTTGTACCCGCTAAGCCTTTGGTTTTTGCAAATCGTAAAGCCTTGGTTATTGGTAATGATCTTTATACAGATGTAGCAAAACTAAACAACGCGGTAGCTGACGCCAACTCTATGGCAATTGCTTTAGAGCAGGTTGGTTACAAGGTTTTTAAGCATCTGAATTTAGATGAAAAAAAATTCAAACAAGCTATTCGTGATTTTCGTGCCAACGTCCAGGGCGGTGATGAAGTCTTGGTTTTCTATGCAGGTCATGGCGTTCAATTAGGTAGCGCTAATTACTTGCTTCCAATCGACATCAAGGGCGAAGGTGAAGACCAGGTGAAAGATGAAGCTATCTTGTTGCAAAAAATCTTGGATGAATTGGAAGACAAGAAAACTAAATTTGCCTTGGCAGTCATTGATGCTTGTCGAGACAATCCATTCAAAACAAAAGGTCGTGCTTTGGGAGGACGAGGTTTAGCGCCAACTTCAGCGGCTACCGGTCAGATGGTTATGTTTTCTGCAGGATCGGGTCAACAAGCCTTGGATCGACTGGGTGAAAAAGATACTGAGAAAAATGGTTTGTTTACACGTATCTTTGTTAAAGAGATGATGAAGCCTGGCGTTTCAGTCGATAGGGTACTGCGAAATGTTCGCACTGAGGTGGTTCGTTTAGCCAAGTCAGTTGGACATGAACAAACGCCGGCGCTTTACGACCAAGCAATTGGTGAGTTTTATTTCAAGCAATAAGCTATTTGAACGGCTAAGTTACGAGGAACTTAAGTAAACAACTGATGTTGTGATGAATAAAATTTATATATATTGATAAATTAAATTTGAGTTTATTGAACCTCAAACTCAACTGTTCTATTGCCTCTGCGTCCAGAGGTGTCTTCAACTAACATTTGCAATTTGTGTTTGCCTCTTGGGAGGCTAGCTTTTTGAACATAAACGCCAGTTGCAGTCACCTCAGCTACATTCAAGATCCGCTTGGTGATGTCAATTTCAAATGAACCGTAAAGTACTTTGAAGGTCTCTGGTTTAACAGCGCTGGGCGGAGTCGGTTGAAACTTCAACTCGATAGATGTTGGACTACTGACCGGTGCAGATAATTTAGGAGCAGACAATTCAATGACGGGTGCGTCTTTGGGTGGGATGGATTTGGCTATGAACGTGGGTTGGGCATTGTTGGAAGCGTTCATTTCTTCAATTGATACAAGGGGTTGATTTGCATACGCTGCGCAACTCATCACATAGATGATTCCAAGTAACTTTTTCATGGTTGTGTCGTAATTCTGACTCGGCGGTTTTCTGCAGCTTTGGGTTTTTCAGGTAAAAGTAACTCCGAAAATCCTTTACCTTCTCCGGTGAGGCGACTATTTTCAATACCTTTAGAAGTTAAATAAGTAATGACTGAGTCTGCGCGGTTTTGACTCAATTTCATATTGTGTTGCTCGGATCCTTGAGCATCGGTATGGCCTTCAATTTTAAAATTCATGGTAGCAAGGCGCTCGTTTTTCATTGCTGCAACTAAATCATCCAAGAGTGGACGACTTTCGCTCTTCAATACAGCAGAGTCCAAATCAAATTGGATGACTAGATCTACACTTTTCGGCTTAACAACAATATTTCTGTTGCCTAGGCTTCGAGTCTTTGCTTGGTTCTCAGTAGGCGCTAATTTTTCTACAAGTTCTGTTGCCGAGCTTGACTTGATTGGTGTTTGGCCAAATGCCGCAGAACTGACTAACGTGAGAGCTAATAAGAATTTCATTTCACTTCCTTGATAGATACCAGTTTTGCACCAAAGCTTTCAGATCGTCCATCCGAAGTTGTGAGAAAGCTAATTAATGCAGATCTACCGCCAATATCATTGAGAGCATAGGTGAATGGTTCTGCTGCGGTGGGCTCTGCCATCGATAAAGTATTCAACTTTCTGGGGATATCAGACACCAATACAAGTAGGTTGTTTGTACCAGCTGGACCTGCGGCTTTGACCTCCCAATCTGGTTTGGGAATTCGAACTGTTTGGCCAGCCTTGATGGCATTATTTTTATCTAAGCCGTTGGGATATAAAACATAAAAGCTTTTTGCATCACTTCCAAGAAGGATCATGTAGATATAACCATCGTGACTTGATTTGATGCTCAGATCTAAGTTGTCTTTGCCAATTTTCATGACTGGCTTGGACAATTTCACATCAACAATTCTTCGAGGATTTCGCTGCTGCTCAATGTCCTTGAGTGTCGCTAATGATGCCAGCACCGGTTCTGCAGGAGGAATTTTCTCGGGAGCAGGAGCAGGAGCAGGAGCAGGAGCAGGAGCAGGAGCAGGAGCATCTCCACCCAGAACCAAAATTCCTACACCATTCCAGAATCCATCCACTTCTATATCAGATGTCAAGATTTCCTTCGTATACGCTACACCTTTCCCAAGAAGTTCCAATTAAATAATACCTAAACCAAAAGTCTCTAAATCTTAAAGAATGATTGAAATTAATCTCATGGACTACACAAAATCAATCTATTCGCAACACGGCCAAGATGGGGTCCTTGAAAAAATTTATGAGCTCATTGGAACTACAAATAAGTTTTTTGTTGAATTCGGCAGCAATGGCAAACAAAAAGGCGGAGGAAATACAGCCTACCTCCGTGAGTTCGGATTCAATGGTCTTCTTATGGATGGATATGATGCCCCTTATGGAGAGAAACACATCCGCGATTACCCTGTCACCATTGAATTCATTACAGCAGAAAACATCAATTCCCTCTTTGAAAAATACGCCGTGCCAGAAGAATTTGACCTCCTCTCAATTGATATTGATGGGCAGGATTTCCATGTATGGAATGCGCTTTCAGACAAATACAAACCACGTGTTGTTGTCATTGAAACAAATTATGAAATATTTTCCCATATAGATGTCGTTCAGAAATACGATGTGAATTGGCAGTGGGATGGGACTCACAGACACGGCTCAAGTATCCTGGCACTCAGAAATCTCGGTCTGAAAAAAGGATATGACCTCGTTGCCTACACTGGAGCAGATGGTATCTTTGTCAGACAGGATGCGATGAGGGGAAAGGATGTGAAATTCCTTTACGCAAATGATGTAGATGCTCTTTGGAATTTTAATTTCCAACAAGAAACCCTCACTGCAATTCCATACCTTCAGAAAGAATTCATTCCGTCTGATTTCTTCATTCCTTCTTCACATTTTCTTGAGCGCCCTCGCGGCTAAAGGAGAATTACTATTTAATAGTGGTAGGGCTCAGTATGACGACAGCATATCAGGAGACTGTGTCACGGGGGGAGTTTCAACTCTCCTCCTGGCTTCACTCCTCTCCTATTCCAGATTCACTCAAAACTATCTCGGTAGATGTTTTTGAGAAAATTCTTGCGATTGCTGCGCAAACTATCTCAGATTTCCAGCAGACTGACCTCCAAGAAAAGATTCAGGTTGTCCTGGCTCAACAGGAATCCCAGTCTGAGAAGAAAATCAAGAGCCTCCTTGCGAAAAAAGACGATGAACTTGAGTCTCTGCGCAAAAGCACAGATATCCTTATCCAGAAGCTCCGTGGTGAATTGGAAGTCGCCTCTCACGTCTCAGACTCTCTCAACACAAAACTCAAAACAATTGAGTCTGATTCCCAGAAAAAATTCCAACAGGAACTCAAACACCTCCGCGAGGAAAAGGAATCACAATATGAGCGTGAAATAACTCGTCTCCAATCTCAAAATAAGGAGTTTGTGTCTCTGCTACAGTCCTCTCTGGAGAAACAATACTCAGAACGTCTGAAAACGGAGCATGAAATCCTCGCAAAGTCATGGGCAAAGCTGGAAGAAGAGAAGGCTGCTCTTCAGTCCCAGGGCCAGCGTGGCTCTTCTCTTCTTGGTCAGGAAGGTGAAGAGTGGTTTGATACACTAGTGACCACCAAAACCACATGGGGGTCGCTTGTCAATACGTCTAAAATGGCACATGCCACTGACCGCGCTGGAAAGATTGGAAAGTGTCCTGTCCTTTTTGAAATTAAGAATTATTCTAATACTGTTCCCACAAAGGAGCTTGAGAAATTTGCGCGCGACATGGAAGAAAACAACAATTACCCATTTGGTGTTTTCATCTCCAGAAATACTGGAATCACTGGAATGAAGCAGTTCCTCCGCATGGATTGGACAAAGAAAGGACAACTTCTCCTCTATATCGCAAATATGGCGACGCATGGTATTGAAGAGATTCTCTCTACAATTGAAGCCTGCTCCGTCACAGCCCTCCAGATTTACACTCTTCATAATGAACTCCAAAATACAAAAGAAGAGTCTCATGTTGTTCATGAACTCCAGGGACGCCTGGATACTGCCAAACTCTATGTAGAAAGAGATATCAAGCGAGTATCTGAACTTCTCATTCAGATGAAGCACGATGAGAAATTCCTTATTGAAACCATTAAAAAACAGCATGTAAGTTATAAGATTCAGCTGGATGAATCTAAGAATTCTCTTCAAGAGCTCCTTCAGGTCCTTTTTCATACTGAAAAGAAAGAAGAGGTGGCTCTGGAAGAAAAGGGTGAACTTGCGACTGTGACACCTGTTGCTCCCACGAAACCGAAACGGAAGACGGGTTCGACCGCGGCAAAAACAGCCCTTTAATTTGATAGGGGTGTGTATTTCTATAATCTAAACATTCTGTAAACTTTTTTAATAGTTCTTCTCTCCCATCTATACTATCAAGTTTATTATAATATTTTGTTTTATTATCTAGAACTACAGAGGATATAGATATTTGTTTTGAATGCTTAGGGCAACTATATAAACATCTACAACGAATATCAGAACCTTTTTCAATCTCACACTGATTACAAAGATGACAAGATGACATCCGATATATTATTTTACGCAAACTTATTTTTAAGTATATTCCCTAAACTTACAGGTTATGTGGCCTTCTTCGCAACAAGCATGCCACGCCGAGCACTGATAGGGCTCTGAATTCCCATAGACTTCGCCACGCTGGATACCTGCGTCTCAGGGCATCCAGCCTTCTCACGCGCAACCCACGCAAAGGTGTGCTTCTCCTCTACAATCCACTTCTGGAGATTCTCCTTCGTCAGCACCTGCTCCACTGTAATTCCCTTCTCCTTCAACTCACGGCGCTTTGTCTCCTCTGCAAGCTTCTGAAACTTCTTGATTTCCTGTGCTGTTCGCTGAGGAGGTTGAGAGCGAGGGCTGCTGGGCGTGCTGGTAGAAACAGGAGCTGGCTGTGCTACAAGAATATTCAGAGGGAGCTGAATCTGCTGCGGTGCTTCTTGAGCAGGAGCTGACTCTGGCTGTGTCTCTACAGTAGGAGCAGGGGCAGGGGCAGGGGCAGGAGCGGACGCCTTGGAAACACGCACCTTCATCTTCTTTACATTTCCACTATCTGCCTGTTGCGTAACAGACGCATCTACAGCAGGAACTTCAGGAGCAGGGGCTGGGCTTGGAGCAGCTGCAACGACTACCGCATTTGGATTCGTCACCACCGCTGCCCCCTGA
>JACCDZ010612439.1_pt1 | contig 13119 bp, 9 predicted proteins | sample 7449551 | NCBI WGS metagenome assembly JACCDZ01 (sample SAMN15323452, study PRJNA562643) | freshwater metagenome | isolation source: river surface water | place: USA:Blue River Watershed | collected 2017-08-18
CCATGTGATCGGTGGCCTTGCCGTCCTTGGGTTGGGCGGTCACGCTGATTTTCAGTTGCGTCCCTTTGGGCTTGCCGATAGCGTCCTTGGCTGCAGCGGGTTTGCCCAGCACGTTGAGCACCAACACGTCACCGTCCCAGGCGCAAAAGGAGTCGCCAGTGGTGTTGCGAGGGCGTGGTGCAGACATGCTGTCGATAATAGCCCCATGACTTTCCGCATTGTTTTGGCCACACTCAACGCACGCTACATCCACGCAAGCCTTGGATTGCGCTGCTTGCTGGCCAATATGGAACGGTATGGCGGTATGGATTTGCATGCTGCCACGGTGTTGCGCGAGTACACCATCAACCGTCCCGTCGACGAGACCGTGCAGGACCTGCTGCACACGCTGGAAGGTGTGGATAAAGCGGTGTTGGGGCTGGGGGTTTACATCTGGAATGTGGCGCAAACGCTCGAAGTGGTGCGTGCAATAAAGGCAGCCCGGCCCGATGTGGTCATTGTGCTCGGTGGCCCCGAGGTCAGCCACGAGCTCGAGACCCAGCCCGTAGTGGCCTTGGCAGACCATGTGATCACCGGGTGGGGGGACGTGAGCTTCCCGCGTCTTTGCCAGGCCTTGGTGCACGGGCCGAAGCCATTGATGAAGGTGATCGCGGGCGAACAACCAGCGTTGGATGCACTGGAAATGCCATACGACGAGTACAGGGAAGATGACATTGCCCACCGTGTCGTTTATGTGGCGGCTTCGCGTGGGTGCCCGTTTCGCTGTGAGTTTTGTCTGAGTTCTCTCGATAAAACGGCCTGGAGTTTTCCGCAGGAGGCCTTCATGCAGGCATTGGAGACCCTGTGGCAGCGTGGCGTGCGGCATTTCAAGTTCGTGGACCGCACCTTCAATCTGAAGATCGACGCCTCGGCCCGCATCCTCGAATTCTTTCTCTCCAAACTGCCCCCGCCAGGCCAGGGTGAGCCCGACTTCATGGCCCACTTTGAAGTCATCCCCGACCATCTGCCCGAACGCCTGCAAGCGCTCTTGGCGCAGTTTCCACCCGGCACCTTGCAGCTCGAAGTCGGTATCCAGACCTTCAACGTGGAGGTGCAGAAGCGCATTTCACGCAAGCAGGACAACGCGCGCACCCAGGCCAACCTGCGATGGTTGGCGCAGCAGTCCAGCGCGCACCTGCATGCAGACCTTATTTTTGGGCTTCCGGGTGAAACGCTGGAGAGCTTTGGGCAGGGTTTCGATACCCTGTGGTCCTTGGGCCCGCACGAAATCCAGGTGGGGATCCTCAAGCGTCTGCGGGGCACCCCCATTGCGCGGCACACCGAGGCGTGGGGCATGGTCTATGACGGTGAGCCACCCTACACCGTGCAGTCCACCGCTGCAGTGTCTGCGCAGACGTTGCAGGCGTTCACCCGATTTGCGCGCTACTGGGACCTCGTGGCCAACTCCGGCCGCTTTGCACGCACGCTGCCACTGCTTCTGGGGGACAGTCCGTTTCAGAATTTCTGGTTGTTTTCACAATGGCTCTGGGCACAGCACGAAAAAACCGCCGGGTGGTCTCCCGACGCTTTGGTGGATGCTTTGTACGACTTTCTGGTCGACCAGCGTGGCATGGCGAGCGAGCCAGTGCGCGCTGCCTTGTTGGCAGACTACGGGGCCAGCGGCGCCCACGTGCAGCCCAAAGTGTTGCAGGGCCTGTTGCCGCCCGTGGACAAGTCGCGCCAGACCCGCCGCCACGGGCCCCAGCGCCAGCAACGCCATGTCGACGGCGGTGCGATCTCCCCCGAGGCCGGTAAAAACTTGGGATAGCATCCTTTTCCCGGATTGCGAGTCGGTGCAATTGGGACTACATTGACAACTCGGACCCCTAACGACAGCCTGCATTGACCACCCATCCATGAGCAAGTTTTTCAGTAGCCGCCCCTGGGTAGCCCTCTCTGTGCGGCAAACGCTGGTGCTGGGGGCGGGGCTGAGCATGCTGGTGCCGGCCCTGGTACTGGCCTACTTCCAAATCGCCAGCCGGCTGGACAAAGACGTGGAGCTTCGCGTCAACATGCCCATGCAGCAGTACGCCGATGTGTTGGCACGCGGTGTGGCCGTGGCTATTTGGAACCTGGACCGGGGCGTGGCGACCGAACTGGTCGACGCCGTGATGCGCAACCCCGATGTGGCCCGTGTCACGGTGTCCGACGAATACAAGGAAGTCTTCGTCAAGCGGCAGGTAGAAGGCCTGGTCGAAAGTGATGTTCTGCGTGAAGAGCGGGCAGTGACCTATAGCGGCAAGCGCGTGGGGCACCTGGTGGTCGAAATGACCACAACCCGGGTCAAGCGCGAGTTTTTGGTGGACCTTTCCAAGTTGGGGGTTGCCCTGTTGGCGCAGGTGGTGGTGTCCTTCATTTTCATCCTCGTGTTGCTGGAGCGGCGCATGATCCGGCCGCTGCGCGACTTGCAGGCCGGCACAACCCGTATGGCGCAGGGCGAACTCGACCGACCGTTCCACTGGTTTCGCAAGGACGAATTCGGCAGCTTGGCCGATGGGCTGGACGGCATGCGCCAGAACCTGGCGGCCTTGCTCAGCGAGCGTGAGCAGAAAAACCGCGAATTGGAGTACGAGTTGCAAGAGCGCAGGCGCACCGAGAGTGCGCTCACGTTCAGCCAGGCCAAGTTTGCAGCCATTTTTGATGGCTCACCCGTGGCCATGACGGTGTCCCACCACGGTGCCGACTACCGCGTGCGCGACCTCAATGCCGCCTGGGAGCGTATGTTCCACCGCAGCCGCTCCGACATTGTTGACTCAACCGGAGGCTCCAACGGCGTCTGGCGCAACCTGCAAGACCGCGCTGACATGCTCGACCTCCTGAAGCAAACAGGTCACATTACCGACACCGAAGTGTGGATGTGCAGGGGCGACGGATTGTCTGACATTCTGGTGGCAATTACCGGGCGCACCATCGTTTTGGACGACGAACAGTTGCTCATTCTTGCGTTTGAAGACATTACGGAGAAGCGGCGCATCGAAGGTGAAATCCGTTCGCTCAATGCCACGCTGGAAATGCGCGTGACCGAGCGCACCCAGGAACTCACCGAGGCCATGGACCGGTTGCAAGCCACGCAGTCGGAACTGGTGCGTAGCGAGAAATTGTCGGCACTGGGCTCACTGGTGGCCGGCGTTGCGCACGAGCTCAACACCCCCATTGGCAACAGCCTCACTGTAGCCAGCACCATGCTGGACCAGACCCGCGAGTTTGACCAGGCAATGGCCTCCGGGTTGACACGCAGCAAGCTGGAAAACTATGTAGCCAACACCAAGGAAGGCACCGGCATCCTGATGCGCAGTTTGCGCCATGCGGCCGACCTGGTGGCTAGCTTCAAGCAGGTGGCGGTGGACCAGACCAGTGTGAACCGGCGCCGGTTTGACCTGCACGACACCGTCGAGGAAATTTTGCTGACCCTGGGGCCCAGCATTCGCAAAACCCACCACGCAGTGCGCACCCACATTGCCACCGATTTGTCTATGGAAAGCTACCCCGGCCCTTTGGGCCAGGTGCTGACCAACCTGATCAATAACGCCTTGGTGCATGCGTTTGACGGCATGCAAGAGGGCGAGGTCAACATCACTGCAGAAATGCAAGGCCCCACCCACGTAAAAATTACGGTGCAGGACAACGGCGTGGGAATACCGCCAGCCCACTTGGAGCGCGTGTTCGACCCATTCTTTACCACCAAGCTTGGTCGTGGTGGTAGCGGGCTGGGGCTCAACATTGTGTACAACCTGGTGCGCGATGCATTGGGGGGCAGCATTATGGTGTCCAGCGCTCCCGGGGAGGGGGCATGCTTTACCTTGGTGCTACCGCTGCAGGCCCCGGTGGTCGATCCGGCGGCCCCTTGATTTCATGTGGGTGGCCGGTGCCGGTCCATGTTACTGGGAGAGTTGAATGTTGACCTCTTGCAATCGCACACACCTCCTGCGCCGTTCCATCGTTGCAGCCACGCTGGCACTTTGCGGTGCAGCGCCGGCAGCATTGGCGCAGGAATACTACGAGCGCTACGACATTGCCCTCCAGTCGCAGGTAGTCGACATGGGCGTGCAACCCATGGCCTACCCCTTGGCTTTCATCAGTGCGACCATGCAACGCGACCTGCTGTTGCGTGAAGACCTGCGCAAGTTGGGCGTGGAGTTGCGGGTACACCCGTTTCGCAAGGGCAATGACATGGTCAAACTCTTCGGGCAAGGCAAGCTGGAGTGGGCGTTTCTGGGGGACATGCCCACCGTGAACACACTGGTGCGGACCCCCACCGTGGTAGTGGGGCTGGGCAAGCGTAACTTTTCTTCGGTAGTCTCCCGCACAGCCTCCCAGCTGGAAGCCTTGCGCGGCAAGCGCATTGCGTATTCACCGGGTTCGTCGTCGCATCTGGTACTGATGCGCGGGCTGAAGTCGGCAGGCATTGCCGAGTCCGCAGTCACTCTGGTGGCCATGGAGCCGGGGCAAATGCCGCAGGCGCTCGAATCCGGTGCGGTGGATGCATTTTCGGCGTGGGAGCCCACACCCTCCATCGCCCTGCAACGCAACGCGGCCAATCGCCCCATTTTTCGTGGCATGAGCACCGACTGGGTAGTGGCGGCGGAGCCTTTTGTGCGAGCGCAGGCTCCTGTGGCCTTGGCGCTTACAGCGGCGTATGCGCGTGCGGTGGTGTGGATACGTGCGGCCAATGCCAACCTGGAGCGCGCGGCTTCCTGGGTGTTGAGCGACGGTGAAGCGTTCACGGGGGAGGCGCGCTCCATCACGGTAGCCAAGGCGATGGACATTGCGCGCAAAGACTTGCTCGACGTACCCGGTGCACCGGCCGTGCCGGCCAAGGTGGACGGTGTGCCACCACTCACCCGGGAGTTTGAGTTTTTGCAGGATTTGGGGCGTTTGCCACCCGAGGCAAAGGCCACCCAGGTGACGCAAGCGCTGGCGTACGACGCCTTGCGCCAGGTGCAGGCCGCACCCAAGGTGCACCGCGTGCACCAGTTTTTGTACGAACGCTGAAAGCGGGAATCTCGCCATGAGTGTCCGAGCCAAGCTGTTGACACTTTTCTCTCTGGTCGTGGTGGGGGGCGTTGGAGGGTTTCTGGCGCTATGGCTGCTGGGTATTCCTAGCCTGGGTATCGAAGGCATGTTCACGCAAGAAATTAGGCGTGTAGTGACTTCCACCGAGGTATTGGCCGACAAGGAGCGCGACACTTTTGAGCGCTGGTTCTCGGAGCACCGGCGCGCCTTGTCGGCGTGGAGCCAGTCCCCCGAACTTGCGCATATGGTGGATGCGGTGGCGCACTCAGCAGCTACGCGCCAGGGTGCCTTGGGTGCTGCGCTCACCCGCCGGCTGTCCGCGCTCAAGGAAATCAGCCCAGGCAGTTTTCGCAGCCTGTACATCGTCGCTGCAAACGGCAAACAGGTGCTGGCCAGCGACCTGGGAGGCCGCCAGACCATAGACCCCGACCATGCGCAAGCCGTACAGGAAACCTTGCAGCCGGGAATGACCGAGTCGGTGCGTTTGCTCAGTGGCCCGCAGCGTGCGGCGGGCACGGGCATCCTGGTGTTGCAGCAAATTCCGCAGCTGGACCGAGGCGACCTGCCCACCGGTGTGGTCGCTGCCGTATTGGTAGCAGAACTGGCACTCGACGTTCCCCTCGCGGCTGACGACCAGAGCATTGTGCAAAGTCTCGGCGCCACGGGTGCGGTGGTTCTGGCCGATGCATTTGGCAACGTGCTGCTTGACTCCTCGGCGGTTGCCTCCAACGGGCGCAACCGCTTTGTCGCCCAGCAGCTGCAGGCAGGCTCGGAAACCTCGCGCGAACTGAAAACCCCGGAAGGCGTCGAGCTGATTGCCACCTTCCGCCACCTGCACATGGGTGGGGCGGATACGCTCTCCCTCATCGCCATCCGCACCACAGAAGATGCCTTGCAGGCCATCCGCAGCAGCTTTGTACGCATGAGTGCCCTGGGCTTTTTCATATCCTTGCTGGCACTTGGGCTGTTTGTCTATGCTGCCAACCAGGTTGCACGGGGGCAGGCGCAAGTGTTGGCATTGAATGCCGGGCTGGAAGACCGCATTCGGGACCGCACCCATGAGCTGGCACAGAGCAACGAGAACCTGACCCAAACGCTGCTCACCCTGGAACGAACCCAGACTGAGCTTGTGCGCAGCGAGAAGCTCGCCGCACTGGGTGCGCTGGTCGCGGGCGTATCGCATGAGCTCAATACGCCCCTGGGCAATAGCCTCATGGCCGCAAGCACCATGGAGGACCAAACCCAGGGCATTGAACGGAGCTTGGCGCGTGGCCTCAAACGCAGTGAGCTTGAAGGCTACATGGCGCAGATGCGGGAGGGCATTGCCATCTTGATGGGCAGCCTGCGCCGTTCTGCCGAGCTGGTGGCCAGCTTCAAGCAAGTGGCAGCTGACCAGACCAGCGCACAGCGGCGCGTGTTTGCGCTCGACCAGACGCTCGAAGAAATACTGATGACCTTGGGCCCCAGCATCCGCAAGTCGGGCCACCGGGTGGTGGCCCAGGTGCCACCGGGGGTACACATGGACAGCTACCCCGGCCCATTGGGGCAGGTGCTGACCAACCTCATCAATAACGCCTTGGTGCATGCATTTGCCGAGCGCAAGGACGGAGTGGTGAACATTACTGCGACCGTGCTCGGTGGTGGCCGCATGGAAATGCAAGTACGCGACAACGGTTGTGGCATTCCGCCGGAAAATCAGGGTCGGGTGTTTGACCCGTTTTTCACGACACGACTGGGCCAGGGCGGAAGTGGTCTGGGCCTTAACATCGTGTACAACATCATCACGGACGTTCTGGGCGGCACCGTGCGCGTACAGAGCGTGGTGGGCGACGGCACCTGCTTTGTGCTGCTACTGCCGCTGAGCGCCCCGAAAGAAACAACACCGGCCCACTCGAACGCCTGACTGCGTATGACAACACCCCACCCACACCGCTTTTGGGCCCACTGCAGCACGCGCGATTTTTCGCAATGGCAGCAAGACGGCAGTATTGCCAACACGGTCGCCGTGCTGCCCCTGGGCGCTACCGAACAACACGGCCCGCACCTGCCGCTAAGCGTAGACACCACGCTGGTGGACGGCGTGGTGTCGGCCAGTTTGGCCCACCTGGACGCCGCGCAACGCACCCTGTTTCTGCCCACCCAGGCGGTGGGCTTCAGCCCCGAACATCTGGGCTTTGGCGGCACCCTGAGCCTCAAAGCCGAAACCGTCATCCGCCTGTGGACAGAATTGGGTGAATGCGTGGCCGCCAGCGGCGTGAAGAAACTGGTGCTGTTCAATGCCCACGGTGGGCAGGTAGGGTTGATGGACGTGGTCGGGCGCGACCTCCGTCAGCGCTTGGGGCTCTTGGTCTACAGCGTCAACTGGTACGGTCTGCCGCTGCTCGATGCGAGCGGCAAGGATGTGAACGCCCTGTTCGACGCCCACGAACACCGCTTCGGCATCCATGCCGGGGACATCGAGACCAGCATGATGCTGGCTCTGTGCCCGCAGCAGGTGGACTTGGAACAGGCGCAGAACTTTGCGTCCACGTCGGAAGACCGTTCAAAGCTGTTCCCGGTGCTGGGCAATGGCCGCTCGGCCAAGCTGTCCTGGGCCATGCAGGACTACAACGTGGCAGGGGCGGTGGGGAATGCTTCTGCGGCTACCGCGGCAAAGGGAGTTGCCTTGGTGGAGGCGGCAGGAAGGGCGTTGGCGGGGATGCTGGGGGAAGTGCATCGGCTACCTTTTTCTATGCTTCAAATTAGGCCCTAGCCCCCGTGGGTATTGCGTGAATAGCTATTGATTTAGTAGCGTTTGCGACGCCGGTCGGTTCGCGCCGGAGCTTTTCAGACTTTTTTCGTTTGTGTTTCTTTCGCTGCAGGCCGGGCCGAGACCCGGCCTGCAGCCCAGCACAAATGCTAAAAAAAGAATTTCAGGGCGCCGCGCTGCAAACGCCAGGCTGCGTCTGCCCCCGCTCCCCACAAGGACTCCCCGGCACCGCTCTGGCCGGGGCTGGCGTAGGAATCCCCTCCATATCAATCGCTGCCGTGTGCGTGCGCCACGACGCGACCCCGGTTTTGTCCAGGTTCAACTCCAGCACCCAGCCCAGGCGCTGGTTGGCGTTGTCGGTTTCTTTCATCACGAAGTTGCCCACGCTGTAGACCACGGGCTTGCCGTTGATGATTTCGATGTCCTGGCGCACATGGGGGTGGCCTCCGATCACGGCGTCGGCACCGGCTGCCACCATGGTGCGGGCCAGTTGGCGTTGGCGGGCGTTGGCCACCAGTTCGTTTTCCCAGCCCCAGTGCATCACGGGGATGACGAGGTCGGCACGGTGCACGCTGCGTGCCGCGCGAATGTCGGCCACCACCTGCTCGTCTTCGCTCCAGGCACTGCCGGGGGCGTTGTAGTCGGCCTCGAAACTGCGGGGCATGAATTCGTTGTAGCCAAGTAGCGCAATGCGGATGCCTTTGCGCTCGATGATGAGCGGGGTGTGGGCTTCGCGCAGGTTGTGCCCGCCGCCAAACTGGCCGATGCCAGCACCTTTGAGCAAGCCCAGCATTTCGGCAAAGGCCACGCGCCCGTAGTCGCCCGAGTGGTTGTTGGCCAGGGCCAGGCCATCGAAGTGTTTCTTGAGCACCGGCAGCACACGCGGGTGGGCGCGGAAGGTGTAGTTCTTGTCACCGGCATTGCCGGTGGTGGCCACCACACACTCCAGGTTGGCTAGGCGGATATCGGCTTTGGCAAATAGCGGTGCAAAGCCTGCAAACGGGTCGTCGCCGCGCGCAATCATGGCGCCGGCAGTGTCGTCGAGCACCACGTCGCCGGCGAACAGCAGTTTCACGGTTTTTTCTGCTTGCGCGCTTGCCGCAGCCAGTGCCAGCATCAGCGCCAAAACCCAGGATTGGTGTCTCATGGCCGCACCCCCTGCAAGACACACTGGTACTGCAGTTCACGCTCTACCGGCCCGGCGTACAGGGACTGCAGGCCGGTCAGGTGGACGGTATCGCCGCCCTTTGCCGGTGCAGGAAAAGGCGGCAAGTAACTTACCTGCTGCACGAGCACGGGTTGGGTGCGGGTGTCCAGGTAGCTGTAGAGCTTGATGTACTCCACCTGCCCACCATTGCCCACCATGACGGGCTTGAAGTAAAAGCGCCCGCCAATGTCAACGGACGCCACGCCGTAAGGGTCGTCGACCACGCCGGTTTGTACGGTGTGGGTGGTGCCCGCATAGTGCACCTCGCAGCGCAGCACCGGCGCAGCGTGAACGTCTGTTGCCAGCAACAAGGTGGTCAACAACAAAGAAAATTTCGTCATGGGCCCATTCTAGGAGCCCAGCCTCTTCGCAGCCCGGTGTGTGCGCTGTAGGGTTGTTCCTGCAGTGGCTCAGGCGTAAGTCACCCAGTCGCGGTAGGGCTCGGTGTCCAGATGGGGCAGGGTGTTGAACGTGAGCAGCTCACAGCGCTTGGGGTTGTAGGCCAGCTCGGTGACTGCGATGTTGCGAATGCGCAGGTTCAGCGTAATGGAGCTTTCTGGCGGCGCGCCCAGAATGTGCGCTACCGCAGTCGAAATGGGGCCACCGCTGCTCACCAACAGCACGTTGTCGCTGCAGTTTTGCCGCACGTGTTCGAGCGCGCCCATGACGCCCGCTACGAACACATCGTAGGCCGGCATGCCTTGTGGGCTGACGACCCCGGCCATCCACTGCGCCAACCCATCGCGCAGCAGCCGAAAGTGCTGGCGTGCGTCCTTGGGGTCGGTGGGGCGCTCCAAGGGGTGGGGATGAATGGCACGGATGACGGCTTCACTGTCAAACTCGTTGAGTCCGGGCCAGGACAGAGGCTCCAGTGTCAGCCCCGCGCCCTGGGCAATGCCGGCGAAGGTTTGCTCGTGGCGTTTGAGTGTTCCGCACAGGGCCGCTTCAAAATGCACACCCCGCTGTGCGAAGTACTGCCCCAGACGCACGCTCTGTTGCTCGCCCAAGGGGCTGAGCTGATCGTAGTTGTCGGCGCCAAACGAAGCCTGGCCATGGCGTACCAAATAGAGTGTTCCCATGCCGGAACTCTAAGCAAACTGGCCAAGTCCCCTTGTCATCGTTGCGACATGCGCTATGAAAATGGGAGTTGCTGCCTGTGGTTGGCCGCTTGACTCTCAGGCCAGCCGGAAAGTGGCCACTACGTCTGCCAGCAGCTGTGCTTGTTCGCGCAGGCCTTGCGCTGCGGCCGCCGACTCTTCCACCAGCGCGGCATTTTGTTGGGTCATCTGGTCGAGCTGCGCCACGGCGGTATTGACCTCGCCAATGCCAGAACTTTGCTCGCTGGAGCTGCGTGAAATCTCTTCGATGATGGCCGACACCTGTTGCACCGATTGCACGATTTCGCCCATGGTTTCTCCGGCCTTGGCGACTAGCTCGGTGCCCGACTCCACCTTCTCCACCGAAGCGCCGATGAGCGCCTTGATCTCCCGCGCGGCGGCGGCCGAGCGCCCGGCCAGACTGCGCACCTCGCTGGCCACCACCGCAAAGCCCCGGCCCTGCTCTCCGGCACGGGCGGCTTCCACAGCAGCGTTGAGCGCCAGGATATTGGTTTGGAACGCAATACCGTCGATCACACCGATGATGTCGTAGATCTTGCGCGAGCTGGTGTTGATTTCTTCCATGGTGGATACCACTTGCCCGACCACTTCTCCGCCGCGCGAGGCCACTTGCGCGGCGCTGGCAGCAAGGTGGTTGGCTTGTTGTGCCGACTGGGCGCTTTGCGACACCGTGCTGTTGAGCTGCTCGGTCGAAGCCGATGCGCGCTGCAGGTTGCCTGCGGTTTGTTCGGTGCGGTTGCTCAAGTCTTGGTTGCCACTGGCAATTTCGGTTGCCGCCAGGCGAATGGTTTCGGACGAGTCGCGCACAGTGCCCAGCGAGCGGCTGAGCTGCTGGGTCATGGTGCCCAGTGCGCGCATGACATCGCCCACTTCGTCGTCGCGGTCCGAGGCTGTGGCGACGGTCAGGTTGCCTTGGGAGACTTCTTGCGCAATGGCGGCAGCACGTGCCAACTCGCGCACCACTTTGCGCTGCGCCAGCCAGGACACACCGACCGCCACGCCTGCGATGGCCAGGGCCACCAAGGCCGTTACCCAGCTGATGGCGCGACCGCGTGCACGCGCGGTCTCGATGGTGGCGTCCGAGCGGTTCTGCATGTGCACGGTGGCGGTCGCCGAGGTTTTGATCAACTCCTTGAAGGTGACATCGGCACGCTGCATGGCACCGATACCGGTGTTGGCGTCCATCGAAGCGAAGTTGATGGCGGCGTCCACCTGCTTGGTGTAGTTGTCCAGCAGCTTGTCCATGGCCGCAAGGTCTGCCTGCATTTCGGCATTGGTGTGGGACGCTTGGTGCAGGGCTTCCAACACCCGTTTGACGCCTCCGAGCTGGGTGGCGTAGTCGGTACGCGTGGTCTTGATGGCGGCAGGGTCCAGCGAATCGATCAGGCCCACGGTGCGGTACACGCTGGCATGGACCTCGGCGAGTTGTTGGTTCGCGCTCGCAACCGTTTTGAAGTCATCCAGGCTGCCACGTGCTGCCGCAATACTGTCGTCGGACTGGGTATTGAGCAGATAGGTGCTGATCTGGCTGGAACACAAAAGAATCACCGCTGTGAACAGGGGCGCGGCCAGCAGTTTCGTTGCGAGTTTCATCCATGTATCTCCGAGGCACCGGCCCTGGTGGCGGCGCCGGTGGGGGACGGCCGGGCCGCCCAGGTGTCGCAAATGGCGGCGCGGGTGCTGCGCCGCACGTCGGGCTTACTTGTAGACGCCCGCACAGGCCACGAGATCGTCCAGCTTTTCGCAGTACATGCTCTTGGGCTCAATTTTCTTGGTCGTGGGGTTGGTGAACTTGTAGTCCTGCCAGAAAGTGCCCTTGGTCTTGGCCAACTCGATGCGCTCCTTGATGTAGGGCTTGCCGTCGATGTCGAGCATGTCGATCAGGTTGTTGCCCACCAGCTTGGTATTGGCGCCGTGGGCGCGGACGGTCCCATCCATGCCGTACACCACCAGGTAAAGGTCCCGATCGACCCACTTCGCATCCTTGTTGTTGACTTCTGCGTACAGCTTGTCCTTGTCTTTGCCGGCAGCCTTGAGTGCAGCGACGCCTTTTTTCACCATGGCGGTGGCTTCGGCCGCAGTGGCTTTGGTGTCCGCTTGTGCGCCCAGGGGGGCGACCAGAGCCGCCAGGGCGAGCAGGGATGCAGCGAGTGGGAAATGGTGTTTCATGGGCAATCTCCTTTTCGGGTTGAAGGGCATCGCCACACTGTACACCTCGGCACTGCGCAGTGGCTCAGTGTTAACGCGCAGACGACCTGTTAGCGCCCCAGCCTTGCCGTCAGCCTGAAAGCGGCAAACAACGCCAGGCTGCCAAACAGCACGGCACCCGCGGCCTGCCCGGCCAGCACTTCCACTGGCCCGTAGTGCGCCCCCCACCAGGCAAAGGGAATGGTGCCCAGCGTGGCGCGCGCCCAGTTGAAGCCGCTGGACCACAGCGGGCGGCCGAGGTTGTTGAAGGCGGCATTGGCCACAAACAGCGCGCCCATGAACAGGAAGCTGCCCGCAATCCAGCTGCAAAACGCGTACACCATGGCCGCGGCATTGCCTTCCAGGCCGAACAGGCGCACCAGCGGGGTTTGCAGCAGCGCTAGCAGCAGCCAGCCCGTCAGCACCGCCAGCACCATGAATGCCAGGCTGGCACGCAGGCCCTGGCGTACCCGGTCGTATTGCCGTGCGCCCAGGTTCTGGCCCAGCACCGGGCCCACCGCGCCGCTGAGCGAATAAATCACGCCAAAGGCCACGGGGGTCAGGCGTTCGATGGTGGCCTGCCCGGCCACGGCCGAGGCGCCAAAGCCGGCAATGCTCTGGGTGACAAAAGCTGTGCCCACGGGCGTGGCCAGGTTCGTGAGCACGGCCGGGCCGGTAACGGCGGCCAAGGTGCGGGCGTCGGCGAGCAGGCGGTTGCGCTGCACCGGTGCCAGCAGTTTGTGCACGCGCGCAGCGCCGTACAGTCCGACGCCCGCCAGAACACAGCGCGCAATGAGCAGCACCAG
>JACCDZ011083245.1_pt1 | contig 13118 bp, 14 predicted proteins | sample 7449551 | NCBI WGS metagenome assembly JACCDZ01 (sample SAMN15323452, study PRJNA562643) | freshwater metagenome | isolation source: river surface water | place: USA:Blue River Watershed | collected 2017-08-18
GATAGGGGCGGGGCCGGGGGGCGGAGGGGAGATGCGCCGCGTCTGGGACATCATGGCCCGCAGGCACCCGCGAAGGATGCTGACCGCTATGTTCTTGAGCTCGGAGATGTTGGCGCGGCTGCGCTCTACGTTGTTGTGGGTGTACATGATGTACGGGTTGAGGAACAGCTCGTTGGCGATGCCCACGAAAAAGTGGTGGACGAACTTGCACAGGGAGGGGGGCGGGCGCACGACCTCGAGTCCCTTGTGGCGCAGCACGGTCGCCTGCCACTTGCATATCTCTTCGTACAGCCCGGCCACGTCCACCCCCGTGCGCGCCCCGAGGAGGGCGATGTACCTGGAGTCCAGCTCCTCCTTGCTCCACCCTTGCACCGCCCTCAGCTCGTTCTGGAACTGCTTGAGGAGGTTGTAGTGATGATCGTTGTTGGACTCGGCGACTTTGTAAATCCCCTGGACCTGGTGGCACAGCACCACCGCCGTGCTGGTCACGAACAGGTCTTCCAGCTCCTGCAGGTGCGCGGCGTCGCTGTGCAGGAGGTTCTTCGCGGCGGCGGCGGCGTTGTTGGCCATGGCGGCGTGGCAGCGACGGTTTTGTTGTGCCGTTGGAAATCGCACGGGTGCTTTGGACGAGGGCGAAAAATATTTGCATGGAACAAAACTACGCCACGGCGACGACGATGATGACGACGCTGGTGAAAAGGTTGTCCGACATCTTCGATGCTAGCGGGTCCAAGTCGCCAGCGGTGTTGGTGGCAGCCGTACTGCTGCTGCTGGCGGTCTTTGTGATCTACCTCCTCGGCCGACGCCGTCGCGGCAATAAGAAGGAGGCGGCCGAGGGGTTCCGGCAGAGCAGCAGGGGGGGCGGGGCGTCCGCGGAAGGAGAGGACGATGAGGAGGTCAGGCCGTCCGACGCGCGGGGGTACGCCATCCTCGCGCGGATCATGCAGACCCTCGCGGGCGAGGACCGCTCCATCAACAACAGCTCCGTGGTGAGCAAGATCATGGAGAAGCTCGTGTGCACCACCGTGAGCCCCACGGACGATGCGGTGCTGTTCAGGATGTGCAACGAGAAGAAGGACGTGCTGGCGGTGGACGACGAGGAGTTCAAGGAGCTGGTGTTCGCTGCGATCGCAGCGGTTCGCTCGCGGCCCACCGAGCAGTTCCAGATCTCCATGAGGAACGTAGGAGGAGACCCCTTCCGCCGCATCAAGGATGCGACGGGGAATATTGCGATGCTCGATGAGAAGAAGCTCGTGATGGAGGAGAAGAAGCGCAGGATCCAGGAGAGGAAGCGCAAGGAGGAAGAGGAGGAGGAGGAGAAGAAGAGGCGCAGGAGGAGGAGGGGGGGTGACGAGTACGGCGAGGACGAAGAAGGATCTCACAGCGACGAAGACAAAGACTACGTGTCGGAGAGCTTTGTCGGCGTGCACGCAAACTTCAACAAAGAGGTATCCCCATGCACCACAAAGAACCCGATCCCTGGCTCGGCCTCCGGCTCGGACAAGGAGGATTTCTTCGCCGGATACGACGCGTTCGCAGACACCTTTGCCCCCGTTTAGCACAAAAACTCGCTAATATGTAAAAAACAGAATGCTGGGCAGGATCCCGACGCTCAGCGGGCGCGTGTCTTCCCTGCATGACGCGGACGCCCTCCTGAAGAAGCTCGGGTTCCTGACTGAAAAAATCATGGACCCAGACTTCGCATTGAAACTGCTGCGCGAATCCAACATCTGCCACTCGCCCGTGAAGACCAGTTTCGACACGCTGGTCGACGTCGCCGAGGACGTGTTGCGCGGGGGGCTCGATGAAGGCATGCACGTGTTGGTGCTCAAGAAACGCAAGAACGGCAAGCCTCTGGTGTTTGCGATCTACGAGGTGGACAAGTCGAGCAAGCAGGCCCACCTGCACGTCCTCTGCAAGTGCATGGACGCGGCCGCGATGACCCCGAAGTACCACAGCAAGTCCTGCGCGATCAAGGGCCTGGCGGCCGCCGTCCTGTACTTCATCGCGTTTTGGTGCAGGGACGTGGAAGGGTGCGAGACCTTGCACCTGATAGCCCAGTCGGACGGTGGGCAGCTGCACAAGCTCATGAAGTATTACGAGAAGCTAGGGTTCGTGGCTTGCGGAGAAGCGTCCATGTTCCTGCCTCTGGACGCCAACACGGGCCTTGACGCATCCACGGGCCAAGCCACATCGGTGTCCGCCAACAAAAGCGCGTGCCGCATGCCTTCCCGCAAGTTCCATAATGCGCGGTCGTTCGCCCGTGTCAGCCACGGCGAAGACGACGACCAATAAATAAATGTTACACTACTAAATGGCTCTGCCGCCTCCCTTGTTCGCACTCTGCGTGATCGCGCGTCTCGCGTTGGCCGTGTTCGTGCGGCACGTCGCCGAAGCCGACCTCCTTGTATGGGGCCGTCGGGCGCTCGCGGCTGGACTGGGCGCCACCGGACTGGCGTTTGCCTTGCTGGCTCTAGGCGTGCTCGAGAGGGGCACGGGAATCGAGACCGGAGGCAAAGCCATCTGGTGGAAAGACAGCACGCGGTGGTTCCACGCGGTGACCTTCCTCCTGTCCGCCGCGATGCTGTCGATACCGTCGGGACCCCGCCGGATCTCTCGTCTCGCGTGGCGCGTGCTGTTGGTGGATGCCCTCGTAGGGGCCTCCGCCTCGATAGCGCACCACCGCACGTCATCTCGATCATAAACGTACGATCGTGGCGTTGTACACCCGAACGACGAAGGCCATGCACGACCCGCCGCCGACGGGCTGCTGGTGGTGGTGGGCGCGATGATGCATGATGGCGTACGTGAGGTTTTCGAACGCCTTTCGTTTGCGCAGAGAGTCGGTGGTCCTGCGCGCTTCGTTGGCTTCGCCGCTGACGTACAGCAGTGCGGCGAGCGTGCCGGCATCGACCGGTCTCAACTGAAGGAGGGCATCGCACGTCCGATGGATGTACTTCGATGCCTTTAGGACCTTGTCGAAGAAAGCGGTGCGGTCGTCATCCTCCCGGCACGCCAGCTTTTTGCACATGGTCTGTACGAAAAAGCCGAAGTTGTCGCATGCGGAGTGCTCGAAGAACCGCGGGTCGGCTATTTGGCCCCTCTTGAGCCCTTCCACCACGTGCAGGACGGCGCCGAAAGTCCGGTACGTCTCGTTCTCGTGGATCTTGGCGCGACTGAACGATTCGAGGGTGTCCGAAAAGGCGTCTGCCGTAACAACATCCGCGCGCAAACGCGCGAACCGGTTGAGGCGGTCCTCGTAGCAATCCGATGAGTCGTAGTGGTGGCAGGACTTCGCAAGCGTCACGGCGTGGGACAGCAGGGCGTCGTGTCGATCCGAAAGGGCTTTGCGAAACGCCTGGACATCCGCGTTGCTCACGTGCGAAGACAGGGCCAGGACTTCGGCGACACGCGAAAAAGACCAGACTTGCTGCCTCCTGTAGTCGAGGTCGGACATCACGTAATCCTTGTGGTCGTGGAACTTGAACGTGGTGCCGTACATGTTCGCATCGAAGACCTCGTTGAGGTCCGCGTCGAAGTACATCGAGTGCTCTTGCGCGATCTTGTCCATGGCGCTGCGCATCCCGGGCCCTTCGAAGTTGTAGTCCATGTCGGACAGCGCGGATAGCTCGGCGGGGGTGCCGGCCACCGCGTACTTGCAGCGGCTGAGGGAGTTGCAGTGCCTGCTCACGAGGTAGTCTATGTATTGCGTGCGGAACCGGTTGAACGCCTGCTTCTGGCGGTCGCTTCCGAACAGCAACACCGTCTCCCACGAGAAGCGCACGTTGGGAGATGCGCCGATCGGACCTGACTGTCTAAAACGCGGCGTGTTCCGCAGGCATTCCGTCAAACGCTTGCGAACGTCCGGGTTCTCCCAATGCGGCACGAAGAAATACGTCTTGTGCGCGGAGCGTTTCAGGATCGCGAGTTTTTCTCTGAACGGCAAGTCGGAGTCTGCGACCTCGAAGATGTCTTCGTGGACGTTCTTGAGCGGATCGGTCACGGAGGATCCCATTGTTGGCGTTTGTCGGCGTTCCGTGTTCTTTTATTATAATACATGGTACGCCTGCTCTTGCAATTCTCCAAAAGACACAACGAGGGCCGATTGTCCTCAACAACAAGAGGCGAGCTTCCGGGAAAGCACGCGAGGCAATGACTGCATCCACACGCGTCGCATTCGGTCAGTTGTTTCGACGGTGCATCCAGAAACGGAAAGGGCGTTTTGGAACGCACGGTCGATTTGTTCTGCGTACGCGGCGCGAACTTGTTGGATTTGTTGTTCGAGGTCATCCAATCGAGCTCTCTGTTGATTGTACAACAACTCCAACTGATCTTGGCGCCGATCAATCTTTTCCAAGTCAGCTTGCCGTTGCTTTTGGAACGTGTCCAAGTCAGCTTGCCGTTGCTTTTGAAACGCTTCCAAATCAGCTTGCCAAAGAGTAAAGCCCGGGTTTGCATCCGCTTCGTCTGCCATGTCGACAATACGAAACGAACGATACGTGTTCGTATTGGGATAGCCTTTATTATATTCGTGCACCGTTCTTGGTTGGCGTCACGACTCTTGCGCATCATCGGAATGCAACAGTTTCCACGACAAGAGTGAGAAAGTGTGACAATACTACCATTCGGGTTGAAGAAGCATGCAATCATCCCAACGACGAGACAATATAAATAGACGGGAACCCGAGCACTTCTCTCAGTTCGCGACCATGGATGTGCAGACAGCGACCCGCGTGGTAGAACGCCACATCATGCGATATGCCGCGGCCAAGCGCTACCAAGCGTTCCGCGAGACGTTGGCGGATGTGCAAAACGGCGCTAGAGAAGACAGGGGCGCCGACGTTTCGGTGTTGCGGACCGCGTTGTACCGAGACAGCACGTTCGGACGCCTGGTGTCCCCGCACGAACACGAGATCGCGTTCCACGATTCGGGCTGCATCTTGGAAGCCGTTCAGGCGGCCCTTCAACTCCCCAGGGACGCGATGGTCATCGAAAGGTTCGTCGGGAGGGGCAAGAGCGGCAGGGTGTTCGAGGTGTCCACGTGCGAAGGGCGACGCGAGGTGCTGAAGCTCGTGTGCTTGAGGGCCCGCGGAAACAGCATCAAGAAGGGCCACGAGGCCGCGATCGACTGTTCCGTGTACGAGGCCTACCACATCCGCAACTTCCGCATGGAGGTGTTTCTGCAGCAGAAGGCGCGCGGGGCGTTCGGCTCCGCGCTGGTGCCGGAGGTGCGCGCGGGGTCCGCGGAAGTGGTGCGCTTGCTGGACGGACGCCGGACCGTGTGGACGTACGGGCTGGTGGCGATGCAGAAGGTGGACGGCGTGGGCGGGGCGTTGGCAGCGCTCCTGGACGGCAGGTACCGCGAGATGCGGAGGACCGTGGCGGCGTTTGCGACGACCGGGGGGGTCGCCGCCGATCGGAAGAAGCGCCTCGCCCGCCTGAAGTACATCCGGTTCGTGCTGCACGTCGCCGAGAGCCTCAAGGAGCTGCTGGAGTCCATGGCGGCCGCGAACGCGGTGCACGGCGACTTCCACCCCGGCAACATAGCGTGCGTTATGGACGGAGGAGACTCGCCGAGGCTGTGCCTCATGGACTTCGAACGCAGCGTGTTCGACCCGGAAGGCAAGGGGGCCCTCCTGGGCGGCGGCGACCATCGACAGATCCTGGAACTGGGGCTGGACGCGTGCGTCATGTGGCGCTGGAGCGTCGCCAACGACAACCCCGTGGCCACGGACCTGAACGCCGCCCTGCACGTCGTCGGATTCCCCGCCAGCAGCATGTTGGCCAAGCACCTGCCTCCGGACGCCACGGAAGAAGGCAGGCTCTTTCCGGTGGACGACACCGAGCGCCTCGTGTCGCAAGTGGACAAGCTGCTCAAGAAGGCCTTGCTCCTGGTGGAACGGTGCCACGCGTCCCTCGCGCCGCGTGCGGTGGAGGAAGATGCCAAGGGGGGGGTGCGCGAACTCCGGTGGAACGTGCACCTGGCAAACATGACCCGGGTCCTGGGAGAGCACGTGCCGTTCCCTCCGCTGCTGTGCAAGACGTTGGCCGAGGCGTGCAGCTTGGAAGATCTCGTGGAGGACGTGCTCACCACCGCAGCATCCCACAACGAGAACGTCGTGGACGGCACGCTGGCGTTCGGCACGATTTTTCCGTTCGCCACCGGAGCCAACGTGTGCTTCGTGCTCCCCCGCGTGGAGAAGGACGGCACCATCGCCCACACCGAGGTTCCGGTGCAGCGCACGCTGCTCACGGTGTCCAACCTGCAGCGCGGCCAACACATGGAGAGCTACACGGTGTCCGCCTACACGCGCATCCTGATGGCCAACCTTCCGGGAGATATGGTGGGGCTGTGGCCGCCCGAGTGCCGGACGCAGCCCGACTTTTGCGCGCACGTCTCGGCCCTGCGGGCGTCCAAGTGCGGCATGAGGCTGCACGCGTTCCCGGTGCAGTGCGAGGAGGACTCCTCGTGGTCGCTGCTGCTGCTGGATTCCATGACGGGAGTGTGGTACGTCTACTCGCCGTCGTGCAGCCAGCCCATGCTGGCCCAGACGAGGTGTCTCGCGGAGAAGCTCCTGGACAAGCTGCGCCGCGCGAACGCCCTGGCCAAGTTCGTGGACTGGGACAAGGAGGATACCAGGATGCTGATCGCCTCGCCCTCGCAGATGCCGGCGGACAAGAACCCGCGAGACAGCGGGTACTGGGTGTGCACGTTCCTCACCATCGTGTGCCGCGGAATCCACCTGCGCATCCCGCGGAGGGTCTCGCGCAACGCGGAGTTCTGTCGGGAGTACATCGAACGGTGTCGGAGGGTCATCGTCCGCGTCTTCATGGAGCACGCCTACTCCGCCCCGTGCCCGGTGGCTCCGCTGAGCTGGGCGTTCTCGGTCGCCGCGGCGCACGTCCCCGCAGACTTTTCGGGGTCCGAGACGCAGCCGCAAGGGACCATGGACGGGTCCGTCGCGATGATGTTGGTGTGATGGGCGCCCGGTGGGAGTGGGGGTGGTGGTGGGGCGACCCCCCACCATCTGTTGTACCACCACAACGCGGGACACAGCCGTTGCACCGCGGAGCCGGTACAGTTTCGACATCGATCGATCAGCAGGATTGCGGGAGGGGGGGCTGCGGGCGGCATTCGTTTTAGTAGTAGCGCGGGTCGGCGGTTGTTGAAATCTTTCGGAGACTCGGAGCCTTGTGATGCTCTACGATGCGTTGGCCGATTCCGTGGAGCGCGAAACCAAAGATCGTCCAAGCGACTTCGAACGAAATAATCAGGCATCCGGATCGGTGGATTTCTAGCTGCGAAGTGTTTCGCAGCGATGTTGTCATAAAGCATTTGCGCGGATGATCATAATCTAATGGCAGACAACAAGGCAGACATCGCCGAGCTATGCAAAAGAGACTTTCTAAATGCCCGCAGAACAGTGGACAGTGTCAAGGATCTGTTTACACACTACTCGCGTGTGATGCCCACAGAGTCCAAGGAAGACATGTTGCACTCGTTGACTTCCCTCGGCATTGCCATTCAAGAAGCCATCACCGAAATTTCTGATCCAACAAGGAAATACCCACATCCGTATCCATACTACACCAACACTAAGCAAACATCTCAATCTCTTGGGGTGGATTGGAAGAGTGGAGCTCAAAACACAAGTTGATGTAGTCGTTATGGCGCTGGACAAAGTCTGTGGTCTGCCATTTGTTTGGCGCCACGTTGACAAAGACCACGCGGGATCCGTTGTGGGATGAAAATGGCTCCGTGTGCATAGAACAGTATTGTGATATTGTGACGGATTTCACTTCAAGTGGCGACAGATTTGTGCAACACATTTCGTTCTGAATAGTCAAAACCTCGACTTCTATGTTCCACGACCGATCCAACGGAGGTTGGGATCCTTGCAAGGTGGAAGGGCCCTGATCGGCGATGCGTATTATGTACTCGACACGCCTGTGCCACGGGTCCGCAGCGTGCAATGTACGTGTGCCCTGTAGGTGAGTGTGGAACACCACACGCGTGACAACGTCGCTTCCCAGGTCTGCGGAAATCATGGTGACGGTGATTGCAACATGAGCAAGTCATGTGGCTATTTGTATGTTCTCGAAAGTTGCCCATGGACATGATGGTAGTTTCGCGACAGCTTCCTATATAGTTGTTGGAACGGCTCCGCGCACAATGGTGGTAGTTGCACCGTCATGCTTTATTATTATGATGCGTGGCCCTGCGTGGTGCGGCGCACGAACTCCGCGTCGTCAAGCAGGTCCGTCGACGACGAAGATTCGCCGCCTGCTCCCCCCACTGTGACCATGCGAGCCATCATCTTGGACGTTTTGACGGGATCGCACTCCACCACCACCACCTCCCCGGTGTACAGGTCCGCCACGTGCATCCGACACGCCCCCCCGGAGGCGGACGGGGCTCCTTTCTGCCTCACGCACGCCCGACACGCGGCCTGGAGCACGTGCTCGCTGCTGGGGCGCCCGAACCCGAACGTCCACAGCTGCTCCTGTTCTTCTCCTCCACAGGCGGCCACCACCACGGGAATCCTCGTCCGGATCTCCACGTCCGATCCGGGGATCTCCATGGATGCGTGGACGTCGGTTTTCCCACGCGCGGCCCCGGGACACATCTGCGAGAGAGTCGCGCGAAACCTCTCGATGTCCGCGCGGCGTATCCAATCGTAATCCGTGATCTGGGCCGTGCGGTGGATGTAGCCCGTGCGCAGGGCATCGTTCACCACGCACACGAACAGCACGTCCGATATGTTGCTGCTGCTGTTGTCCTCCGCCGAACAAAAAGAATAAGAAGAAGAACTCCACCTGTCCCTCACTTCCACGTACCGCTTCCGCACGGCGTCCGGCAGGGCCGCGAACTTGCCGCCGCATTCCTCGGGATCCATCGTGGCGGGCGTCTTGCGACGGATGCACGCCATGACCGCATCGCGGTGCAGGTCCCCGACGTACTCGCGCGTCTTGGACTGCGGGCACCGCCGTACGTTGGGGAGGGCCCGTTTCCTCCGCCTGGCCTCGCCGCCTCCCCTGAGCCGCAGCACGCGCACGCCCGCCTCGCGAGCCGCGTCCGCCAGCTCCTGGGAAGAGCGGTACTTGAACAGCCCGGAGAGATCCACGGCCTTCCTCGCGGCGGGTTCGTCTTGTTCTTCTGCTGCTACTGCGTCCGGGCTCGTCGACAGGTACACCCTGTTGTGCTCCGGGTGCGTGAGCTCCACGCACGGGTCCTCCGTGATTCCGCACACGTCCATGAACGGCATGTGCGATCGCTCGTTGGAGTGCAGGAGCACCAGCTTCTCGGAGGCGCGCGTGCAGGCCACGTAGATCTCGTTGGGGCAGCGCGTCTGGTTCGCGGGCGCCACGTTGAAGAACTCCGTGTACGAGTCGTCGAAGCCCATCACGAACGCCACGGGCCTCTCCAGCCCCTTGGACTGGTGGAACGTGCTGAATACCAGCTTGCCCCTCAGGACCTCGTCGTCCGTGATGGAGACGTCGTCGTTGGTGGGCACGAAGCACGGGACCCGGGCTCGCACCAGCCGGTTCTCCAGCACCTTCAGCGGCGAGTGCGGGGAGGAGGACCGCAGCGACGCCACCAGCACGAACACGTCCCCCGCGCGGCGCCGCCCTTCCCGCAGCTCGGCCATGACGGCGTCGAACGGGTCCGCGAACGGCGCGGCAATCACGCGGTACCGAACGGCCGGCCCGTCCTTGACCGCGCGCATGTGCACGTCCCCCGGGGCCACGAGCAGCCGCCGGTTCACGAACTCGCACATGGGCCGGGTGATGCGGAAGGACGTGGACAGCCCCAGCCGCTTCCAGTGCGGGTGGTGCAGGAACGGCAGCAGGTCCGGCAGCAGCCTGAACAGGCGCGGGTCGGCTCCCTTGAAGCCGTAGATGCACTGGCGCACGTCCCCGAAGGCCGCCACGGTCGCGCCCGGACGCCGGTTGTCCAGCAGCAGGCGCCGCACGAACCCGAAGTAGAGGGGGGTCATGTCCTGGCACTCGTCCACGATCAGCAGGTCGAACGCGAACGGCTGGCGGGGCCGCAGCGGGGTCTCCACGGCCCGCATGATGCCCACGTCCGTGCACCCGTCCACCTCGTCGTAGTGGCGCACGCACGCCGAGTGGTAGGAGAACACGTGCACGCGGTCCGCCATGCCCATGCGCTCCACCTTGGCCTTGGTCTCCATCTTGAGCTTGGCGTTGTACGTGAGGATGAACACGGTCTCTCCCGCGGGCATGCGCTTGCACGCCTGCAGGGCCGTGTACGTCTTGGCCGCGCCCGCCACGGCGTCGACCAGCACGTTGCAGCTCCGCGAGGTCATCGCGGACACGATCGCGCCTTGCTCGGCGGTGAGGGGGTGGTGCTCTTCTCCCGAGACGGCTGCCATTATGATTAACAGTGCTAGTACGCGGTGCCTGTGTGGGCGAGCGCTTATTATTGGTTCATCACCTTTCGGACGAACGCGGCGAAAGACTGGGGCGTGCGGGCCTCGGTCGTGGAGGGCAAGACCGCCGGCGCGTGGCCGTGCTTGGACCCGATCACCATGGGGAAGGAGATCCGCGGGAGAGCGTCCAGGTCCATGCCTGTGTGTTCGAGGAACTTGGCGCGGAAGTCCGGGGACCGCACGCGGCCGTTGTCGACCGCGACGAACCCCACGCCGGCGTGTTTGCGGGTGAAGAGGTCGGACACCTCGTTCCAGGAGGGCGTGAACTGCACGCAGTACGGGCACTGCTTCATGTAAAAGTAGAACACGGTGGTCGTGGGTGTACTACTGCTCATGGTTCGTCGCGTGTGTAGTGGTTATGCTTATACGGCCTATTTTCCGTATCATGCGTCGGCTGGCGGTCCCGCCTAGTTTTGCTCAGATAGATAAACGAACAAGTGTGTGATATGGACGTCCAAGCGACACCGGCGGTCGTAGGCGGCGCGAGACAGCAGCAGCAGCGGAAGCCCCGGCCCCCCCAGCCGAAGCGAGCCCGCAACAACAACAACAACTCCTCCTCGGACGACTCGGGGGACGAGTACGAGCGTCTGGACGCCAGCCACCCGTTCACCATCGCCACGGCCGTCCCCAACTCGGTCGTGCACGCGTGGATGCTGTCCCTGCTCGAGGACGACGTCGACCGGTTCGTGGCCCTGGTGAAGCAGGGCGACCACGTGGAAACCATCATCAACGTGGCGGACAGGCTCAAGAGGTACTTGAGGAGGCGCACCAACCGACAAGGCAAGTCCGACGAAGCATACTAAACATTATTTTCCCCACTGCTGACAAACAAACAAACAAACGGGAAATGTCTCACACCCGCTTGTCCGCCGACCGCGAGGCGTACCAGAAGGCCGCCATGCAATCCGCCGCGCACGGCCATTACATGCTGCAGACCCCGCGCATCTGCTCGGACGCATCGTTCTTCCCGCAGGTCATGCAGGGCCAGAACGCGGGCGTCCACTGCCGCCCTTACTCGTCCGCGAGCCTCACCGACCTGGACAGCGAGCTCATGGGCATCGACCGCAAGCTCTCGCACTGCCGTCCCGTCCCCGACGCGCCCATGCTGCAGGCCGACATCCTGTCCGCTCCGCTGCCCGCGGGCTGCAGCCCCGCCGCTGCCGGCACCAACACGTTCCTCACGAACGAGAACACGCGCATGACCTCCGCGGGGGCGTGCACGCTGCGCGGGACGGGCATCAACCGCTTCGACTTCCCGCTCACCGATCCGCAGGCCGTCACGGAGGCCCAGGCGGGCCATCGGGCGGCCACGCACTCGCGCATGCTGATGAAGGACAGCTTCCGGCCGTGCGTGAGCATCCCCATGGTGGACTCCACCAACGGCTCCGGCTCGGACGCGGCCGACATGCGCGCGTACGACACCATCACGGACGTCTCGCGGTTCTTCGGGCGCTCCTCGGAGTCACAGCTGCCCTCCATGGCCCCGATGCCGGCCCGGAACCTGCAGAGCTGATCGATTCGAAAAGTGTCACTCTGAATTATAAAAGGAATCGATCATGGCTTGGACGAGGACGCACGACGACCGGTGCACGGTGGCCATCGCGGACGACGACAACATCAACTCCCTCAAGCACGTGATGGACCCCTCGCGCTTCTACTCGTGCACCCCGTGCCGGCCCGTCAAGGGCATCCTGGGCGGCAACCAGGTCAGCACCATCAAGGGCGACCTCGTGGATCTGGAGAGCGACCTGCAGGGGATCTTCCGGCGGCGCACGCGGTGCCCCGCAAAGCAGTACCCGTCCGGCGGCCCGCCCCCGTCAGAAGGCGGCTTGCTCCACAGATGCCAGGAGTTCGGAGGCGAGTGTCCGCGCGCGATCGACGTGGGCATGTCTCATCTGGGAGAGTGCTCCTTCTTCGATCTCCCCGACCAACCTCCGCCCCAACCTATGTTTGCCCCTTTCGAATGCCCGGGAAAAAGCTCCGCTCTGTCAAAGGACAGATGATAAACTTCAACTTCCTCGAAAACCTCGTTTGCAACTGCTGGTCGTTCCCGTGCTGTGACGTGGGGGAAAAGGACCGGCCCGCGGCGGAGACAATGACGAGGGGCATCGCCCCTCCTCAAGTGCTGGATTTCGGATCCCACGGGAGCATCCACGTCCTCCCCATCCAGGCCGAGTTCGACATCCACGACCTCTACCCCGAAAGCAACGAAGTGGACAAGTGGAACGTGTTTGTCGTGGGAAAGGACAAGACTTACATAGTGGCCAGCGTGAACGATCCGGACTGCTTGGTCCCGGGAAGCGTTTCGCTGCCCAACAAGCGATCCGGAAACATCATCCCGGAAGACCTCCACAGCTTCTTCGAGCAGGTGTGGGACCAGACGCTCGGCGGAAACCGCTTGCAGTTCTTCGTGTCGCGAGCCCAACGGCTGTACCTCGTCAACTCGTACCCCTTGAACAACCGCGAATCGCAGTCCGTGGGCGCCGTACTGCTGATGCGGAAGTTCGATACGAGCATGACCAAGAAGAAGGCCGCGTTGGCCGCTTTCAGCGCCTTCAGGAAAAGCCTGGAGGAGACTGCAAAGCGGACAGAACAACAACAAACGGACAGAACAACAACAAACGGACAGAACAACAACAAACGGACAGAACAACAACAAACGGA
>JACCDZ010557805.1_pt1 | contig 13117 bp, 14 predicted proteins | sample 7449551 | NCBI WGS metagenome assembly JACCDZ01 (sample SAMN15323452, study PRJNA562643) | freshwater metagenome | isolation source: river surface water | place: USA:Blue River Watershed | collected 2017-08-18
GCATGTCGTGAGCCTGAGGGTCCGTGGGTCGCGTGGCCTTGGGTCAGACCCAGTCCTTGTTCACTACACTCTAGTGTGTCAGGCGCGGCAGTTCCTTGGTGTTTGTGTATAGAAATGCAACGTTTCGAGGCGCGGCCATGATCAACGCCTGGGTATGGCAGTCGTCATGTCGACAGTCGTGGCATCAACGTCATGGCGTCGGTAGGGTATTGGCTCAGGCATGTTACGCCAGACGCCACCGGGGGCATCGGCATGCGTTACCGTTGCGTCTGGCAGCTTGGCGTATGTGCTGAGCTCACGCTGGGTTTTTACTGCATAGCGCAAAAGGCTTACAGCACAGCATCCAAGCCCTTGCGATCCAGCAAGCTCAGCAGTTTGAGCGATGGTCCGCTGGGGTGCTTGTCGCCTTGCTCCCACTTCCTGACTGTCGAAACGCTGGTGTTGAGAACGGCCGCTAGCACGGCTTGGCTTAGCTGAAGGTGTTCGCGCAGGTTGCGAATTTTTTCGCTGTCGTAGGCGGGAATTTTCTCAAGGCACAAGGCATTGAAATGACGCATGGTGCGTTTGTCGATAAAGCCCAAACGGTGCAAGTCACGCGCGGTCTCGTGTACGGCATCAAGAATCGGACTGTTGGCAGTCATGGCATATTTCCAGTAATGAGCCGTCCTGTACGGCCTCGGTAAGCTGTGAGTGCGTACGCGCCAGTAAGGCGCCGGCAAGCGATTGCAGGGCCTCCAGCTCTGGTGTTGTCACATTCGCACGATCATTTTTGGTGAAGCCGAATACGAAGAACCAGCGGTTTTCTTTGTTGGTGGCGACCAGTGTTCTGGCTCCTGCACTCTTGCCGCGCCCAGCCAAGCCGATGCGCTTTTTAATGACCCCGCCACCCAAGTCAGCGTCAATCAGGCCTTGGCGCATTTCGACCACTGCCGTGCATAACAGTTGATCGGTCAGTTCAGTCTTGCGCATCCAGCGCTGGAAGTAGCGTGTTTTGAATACACTTTCCATGTGCTAACTATGCCACCAAGTGGCACTACTGATCTAGTGATGACGAACCTGGTGCTCAGTCGTTCCTTCACAGGTATAGGCACGGGGCTCAGGTTTAGCCAGCCTGCGCGTGCCGTCGCGCAGTCGTGCGAGCGTGAACAGACGCTACACAGCCGCAACACACGGCCAACACCCACCACGCCTGGTGCTGGCGGTGCTTGGGCGCAACATGGCCAGTCAGGCAACCGACCTGACTAGCGCGGACCTCCCGAACCCCGACAGCTACTACAGGCTGGTCATTCTTAAAGACTACACGCCGGAAACCGGTTTCCAGTTCATTGCCCGTGACAACGCACCACAGGGCAGTTGGATTCACTGGTCGCTGCCGCACACCTGGACAGTTTGGCAACTGCATCGCGGTCTTATGGCGGTGGGTCTGGAGAAAAATGCCGCGTTGCTCTGGGCGGGCGGTGGTCTGACCATGCTCAGCATGCTGTTGCTGGCATTTTTTGTGGCGCTGGCCGTGGCCAATGTTGGCAGCCTGCGTGCTGCCGTGGTATCGGCTTTGGTGCTGGCTTCCAGTCCGCCGCTGTTTGGCTACGGACAACTGGTACAAATCACGCACCATATTTTCATGTTGGTACCGCTGGCTGCTTTCTGCGTCCTGGCCTGAGGGCAGGGCGCTTGCAAGACTTCACGGGTGGGCTGCTGCTTGGGTTGGCGCTCTGGGTTTCCCCGGAAACCATGCCGCTGGTGCTGGTCCTGGCCGCCATGCGGGCGGCCATTCGCCTGCAACAGCCGGCATCGGGCGCGGTATGGTCGGTGGCCGTCGGCTTTATGCTCATGCTCCTGGCGGGCTGGCTGACTGACCCGCCACCACCGACTTTCACGGCCTGGGCACTGGATCACATAAGCTTGGCCGGATGGGCTTATTCCCAATGAGCTGAAAACGCTTTGGTACGGCCAGATTCAGGAGTTACAGCCGATCAAGCAGCCATCGCAATGGGTTGGCTATTTGCTGCTGCCGCTGACGGGCGCGTTGTTAGTATTGGCTATTCCATTGCAGGTTTTTGGTGCCATGGGGTTGAACCATATTGAAAGCAAGGCCAATGGCAGTGTGAATGGCACTGCCGACGAGCAGGCTTGCCGGCTGAATACGGTGGTGCCGCTGCTGAACAGCCTGTCGTCCGGCACGGTGCTGGCCGGCGCGCATGCTGTACTACGCCGCTAGCGCCCTGACCGGTCAATTGAAAACTGCGATTAGCATTCACCTGCTCGACTTTGACCTGTTCAATGACGCCACGCTGGCGCACTGGCATTTTGACTTGCGCGACCCGCGCCGCCCCGAACAGACATTGACAGATGCTCTGCAGCTGGAGCTGATCGAGCTGCCCAAGGCCGACCGGCTCATGCGTGGAGCTGGCAACATGGCGAATGCGGCCGGCGAACAGTCAGACGCATTGAGCGCTTGGATCACATTCTTCAGACATGCACAGGAGGACAACACCATGAGCGACATCCGCCACGAACCCGTGCAGCAGGCCCTGCATGACCTGGACAGCCTGTCGGTTTTCACGGAGGAATGGGCCAATGCCATGTCGCGCAGCAAGGCCGCCTGGGATCGAGCGGCCATGATGGATGACGCCCGGGAAGAAGGACTGGCAGCAGGAAAGTCCGAGCTCTTGCTCAAGCAGCTCGCGCTCAAGTTCGGCGCGCTACCGCAAGACGCGCTTGACCGCCTGCATGCCGCCACCACTGACCAGCTTGATGCCTGGGCCGAGCGGGTGCTGTTCGCCGACTCACTGAAAAAAGTGCTTCAGGGCTGATCGTTGCCATTAAGGGGCTGTTTGATTGTTCGTTATGTGGAGATTGTCATGAGCGTTCTGACACTCAAAAGCGCTCGCCTGGAGCTGAAAACTACCCCTGAAGCCAAGGGGTAGGCACAGCTTGCCCAGCTTCATAGCACAGCCCGACGCTACTGAAGCCATGCGGGAGCTGCGTGCACTGCCTCGACTAAAGGCACGGACCTGAATTTGTCAAGTTCTCGCTAAAAAAGCAGGTCAAACAAGGCCTGAGCGTTGCTTACGCCTTGTTTGAAGAAGCTCAAGGCGGGGGCAGGCTCCAGCGGATCGTTTTGCGGGCTTCTATAGCCTCGCTAATCACTCCATTTCCTGAGTAGCCGCTACCTGATTTGTAGTTCACGAAAACGGCATATGCCAAGGGGCTCTGTATTAGGTATAGGGTTTGCTTACAGGATTGGCCACCTCCGGCAACAAAAATCCACGCAAGCCTTACAACGTTGAATGCAGTGGTTGATTACGATCAGGAATTGATCTCTGTTAGAGCCATCCTGAATATGATGGGTCAGATAGGGTGTGCTGCATGTTGCAGAAGAATTTCTGAGGTGAGTTTTTTGTGAATGAACATTGGCTGAATGCCCGTCGCCTGAGGGTATATCCGTGGATATTTCTGTCTGTTTTCCTGCTGGTCAGTGTGTATTGGCTGTTGGCTTCCCGTAATGGGCTAGACCCTCTCGGCAAGCCGTTGGGGGCTGATTTTATTACATATTGGGCTGCCTCTTGGCTAGGGCTGTACGGCGATGCCGTTGATGCCTATGAGCTGCTGCGTATCCACGCTGTGGAGCAGATGGTGGCTCCAGGGGCGCCTCTGTTTGCATGGCTCTATCCCCCAACCTATCTGCTCATGATCTTGCCATTGGCGCTGCTGCCTTATACGGCCGCGTGGCTCGCCTTCATGACGGCGACTCTGTTGCCGTTTTGGCTACTAATGCGCTGCCTGCTCACAGGCAGGCGCGGTTGTTTGTTGTTAGTTGTGGCGTTTCCGGGCTTTTGGATCAATCTTTTGCATGGACAGAATGCCGGGCTGACCACTGCATTGGCTGGAGGTGCCTTGCTGCTGATGAGATCGCGGCCTTGGCTGGCTGGGTTGTTGGTGGCCTTGCTCTCTGTGAAGCCGCACATGGTGGCGCTGTTTCCGCTCGCCTTCCTGTTAGCTGGGGCTTGGCGCGCCATGTTTTCCGCAGCGCTGTGTGCGCTCGTTTTAATTGCGGTCAGCATATTGGCGTTCGGTCTGCCAACATGGCTTGCTTGGCAGGAAGGCTTGCAGATAGCGCGCGCCTTGAATGAAGACGGCGCGCTGCCGTGGGCTAAAATGCCGACGGTATTCGCCGCCTTGCGCATGCTGGATGTTCCGGTGGCACTAGCCTATGCCGGTCAGTTGTTGTCTGCCGGGGCGGCGGCTTTACTTATGATCGTGATCTGGCGGCGTACTAGCGAGCTAGCCTTGCGTGGCAGTGCCTTCGTACTTGCCACGCTGCTGATCAGTCCCCACTTCTTCGATTACGATTTGTTATGGCTGGCGCTACCGCTGGCTTGGCTAGGTGTACGCGGCCTGACAGCGGGCTGGTTACGTGGTGAGCGTGAGCTGCTTGTGTTGGCTTGGCTGCTACCTCTCATAGGGCCGGCACTGGCATCGGCCACTGGATTGCAGCTCATGCCTGTGGTCAATTTGCTGCTGTTGTTAGTAGTTTGGCGAAAGCTGGGCGATGGGGCTCACCGGATTTCATGTGGCCTATCTTCAGGTGTAAATGCTATAGGCCGGTTTTTCTGAACTCAGGTTGCGTACCATGCGGCGTTGTTGCAGAAGTGCCCCGAGTCTGTAGGCTGCCGCACCCATGACTAAGCCTGCTCCCGCCCAATACCGTACCACCAACTGGAAAGACTACAACGCCGCACACAAGGCCAGAGGCTCGCTCTCGGTCTGGCTGGGTCGTGACATGCAATGGCACGGCCAGCCCACCGGTCGTCGTGGTCGATCACCGACGTTCAGCGATGCTGCCATGCAGTTCTGCCTGACCATCAAAGGCCTGTTTGGTCTGCTGCCGTCAAAAGACGCTGACCGTGAGCCCTAGTCCCGATGGATTGCATCTGCTGGTGGATAGCACCGGCGTGAAGATGCTGGGCGAAGGTGATTGGAAGACGAAAAAGCACGGCGCGGAATACCGCCGGCAGTGGCGCAAGGTGCTTCTGAGCATTGATGTCGAGAGGCTGGAAATCCGGTGGATACGGCCGCATCAGTTCAATGACGGATTGGTGCCGGCTGTTGCGAAAGAAAAACTTAACGCAGTGCCCGGGATGAGTTGACCACTACACAGGGGTACTGCTGGTCAGCTAGGCAGAGTAGTCTTAGTTTTCTGCCGACCTGCTGCTCCGAACTTTGGATGCGGCTCTCATAAACAAAACGAACTGAAATGCCACATACAGTCTGATAGCGAAGGCTACACTCAAATGGCCTGATAGCAGCTTTCTCCATGTGAGTGATCAATGTCCATGTTGTCTTCGCCCGGCAGATCGACCCAACTGCTTCTGACCGGATTGATTTTTGCGGTGTCAGGCGTGGCTGCTTTGACATATCAGATCGTCTGGCAGCGTCAGCTCTTCCTTATTTTTGGCATCGACATGACATCGGTAACGATGATCGTCTCGATTTTCATGTTTGGCCTAGGTATTGGCGGCATCCTGGGGGGGCAACTTGCTGATCGCTATCGTGCTCGCTGCATCAGGCTTTTCTGTCTTTTCGAAGCGCTGATTGGTCTGTTCGGTCTTTGCAGCCCGTGGTTCCTGAGCTTGCTTGGCGGGGCAGACAGCATGCTGATGGTCGCGGCCAAGACATCCTTGCTGCTGCTGCTCCCGACGGCGCTCATGGGGGCGACCTTGCCGCTGCTATCGGTTGCAATGATCGAGCAAGGGCAGGGTATCGGGGAGTCAGTCGGTACGCTCTATTATTTTAATACCCTGGGGGCAGCGGTTGCCTGCATGGTGCTGGGCTTCTGGTTCTTCAATGTTTACGGTTTGCATCATGCGCTGATCATGGCGGCATGCATGAACTTTACATCGGCCTTGTCCGGATATCTCCTGAGTAAGATCAAATGAAGCGGCCGTGGATATTTGTAGCAGTCTCATTTTTTGTCGGTCTGCTCAGCCTGTCAGAGGAAATCGTCTGGGTCAGGCTGGTTTCTTTACTGTTGCATTCGATCCCGCAGGCTTTTTCCTATGTGCTGTTGTGCTTCATAACCGGGATTGCCCTAGGGTCATTGATTGCGGCCAAGCGGGCAGCTACAAGTCATGACCCGGAGCGGGTTCTGATTGTGCTGCTGGCAGTTTCCGGATTGAGTGTCATCAGCATGCCATGGCTGTTGCTGGCATTGCGGGAGCAGATGAATCTGGGGCTTCTTGGGCTGCTGATTCTGATCACTGCTGTATTCAAGGGAGCCATCTTTCCGCTGGTGCATCATTATTTCAGTCAGCGCGGCAAGCGCCTTGGGCGCACGCTTTCTTTCATATACGTTGCCAATGTCATGGGGTCGACGCTAGGGCCGTTGCTGACAGGCTTTCTCTTACTGGACCATTTTTCGGCCTATACCGTACTGTTTGCTCTTGGTCTGGCTGAGCTTTTTATGGCGCTGGCACTGTGGAGCTCGGGAAAGACGATTTGGCGGCTGGCGATTCTCTGTGTGCTCGGTGTGTCAGGAGGAGTAGGTCTTGGTGCCAGCCGTGAGGTAATGCCGCAGATTATTCAGGCACAGTATGATGCTGGCATGAAGCTGACGCACTTGATCGAAAATCGTCATGGCGTGATCCATACGATGTCTGCGCCAGGGAGCAAGGCAGACCTGGTTTTTGGTGGGAATGTCTATGATGGCGCAGTGAATGTCGATATTAGAAATCCGGTCAATGGCCTTGAGCGTCTCTACTTGCTGGCTGCTTTGCAGCCCAGTCCGAAAAGGATTGCTGTCATCGGTCTTTCTGTCGGTTCATGGCTTTATATCTTGCGTGCGTTTCCTGATGTTGAGCGGATTGATGTTGTCGAGATAAATCCTGGCTACGTGGAGCTGAGCAAGCGCTATCCGGGCTATGCGGATTATATTTCAGATCCCCGTGTCCATGTACATTTCATGGATGGCCGGCAATGGCTGCGTGGTGAAGGTGTCAAGGGTGCCAAATTTGATCTGATTGTCATGAATACGACTTGGCACTGGCGTATATACACCAGCACGCTGCTATCACAAGAGTTTCTCGGAGTTATCAATAATCATCTTGCGCCTGGCGGGTTGGCGACATTTAACTCGACGGGCTCTTTGGATGCATTCTATACGGCCAGCAAGATATTTCCCTCAGTATGGCATTATGGGAATTTCATTTATGGCAGTCCGATCAATCTGCGTACTCGTGTTGCTGATGGAATGAAATCGGTATGTCGAATAGATTTCAAGCTGCTTGGATTGCCTGACTGTAATGATGCCAGCATGAGGTCATCGTTGCAGGTAATGTTGAGCAAGAAAATGAAAAGCTGGAGTGAGCATGTGGCCGAAGAGGTTTTGCCATACCAGCCGGAAATCATTACGGATGATAATATGCTAACTGAGTATCGTCGCGGGAAATGGCTGGGCCACTAGTCGTGCCATCACACCTTTCCGATATTCAGTGCATGAAGCGCCGGAATTAGTTGATGGCATCCTTGTGCAGCAGGTGAAATACAGTTAGGGACATCAGCATGATCACAGACCAGAATGCCAGCCAGAATGGGCCGGAGGCTATCAGGTCGTAGCCAGGTATCAGTGCGACTAAAATGGACACTGCGGTAATCAGTGCGCTAAATATGATCAGGGCAACTCGCCTCGGTTTTCTCTTTTCCGGAACAGCAGTGAAAAGTGTTTGTATGAACACGGAAAATGGAACTGCAATGATGAGATCAATGACGTAATGCTCGCCCAGGGCCAGGGTCGCGCAGAAAGTCAGGGCGAGTGCCATGCCTGCCCATACTCTGGCTGCTGTGCCAAGGTAGACGGATATAAGGGCCAGTGACAAGGCCCATGCCATATGCAGTGACGGGATGCCATTGCGTGGAAAGTCTGGCCATGCCAGGGGCATTGTTGCATGACCGGCGACATCTGCAAGGTCGGGTATGTCGAGAGGAAAGCGTTCGCCAAGCAGATAAACAGGGCCACAAACTGGTGCTATGAAATAGATGCAGTAGCCAAGGGCAGCGGTTCCGAGAAATATCCCGGTAATATTGATGGGTATGCGCTTTCCTGCATCCATGAATCGCATGGAAATCATGAAGATTGGAAGAAAAATATAGCTTATTTTCAATAGGCCCATCATTCCGGGAGTGCTGTTGCTTTGCAGGTTTATATATGCGCTTGGCAGGGCGCCAAACATCAGGTTATCCCAGATCAGCATATTCAGGTCATATGTTTCATGGTGCAATGCTACTGTCAGTTTAAGATAAAATGACGAGGCCATTATGAAAAGAACAATGGCCAGGACTTCCATGAAATAGTCTTTTATGCGGAAGTAATCATCATTGTCGGCATTGGCTATGAGTAAGTAGATCAATGTGCTGATGAGGCTTATGGTTCCCCAGCCGGCCATCAAGCAGTTTACAGTGTCTGATGATGAGGCTTGTGCGCAAAGTAGCAGACCGAATGCGGCGCCAGCAGTCAGAATTAGCAGGCGATATAGTCTGATGACTGGAAGTCGCCATGTAATTATGGAAAAGCAGGCGGCAGCTGCAGACAGGAATCCGAACCTACCTGAGAAGTAGCTTGAAATGGCGCTCTGCCATTCTTCATGTGCTGGCGGCATTATTCCGGACCATGAAATTATCTCGGCCGAAACGATTATTATTATGCTTAGCAGAAGGTTAAGCTTTGCGATACTGTTAGGCCGGAGGGTTTCTTTCGACATGATTTGATCAAATTTTATGGGCTTTATGATGCCGGTGAGTAGTGCCTTCATGTGCCACTTTCGCATCTGAACTGCTTTGCGCCCTGCATTTCACAAGAAGTAATAACAATAAGATCAGCTCGGCTATCGGTGCAATGCTCATGGAGCCTGGAATGGTCAGGCGCAGAATGAAACTGATCAGCGGAGTGAGCCAGAGAAGTACCAGAATCTCCCTTTCCCTTGGCTGCCAGCCTTTTTCAAGTCCGCGAACGGAGAGTAGTATCAGCGGAATTGCCAGCCACGTTAGCTCATAGTCATACATATAAGGGCTGAATCCTAACGTTGCCAAGATCAAGATGGAGCCTCGCAGTGCTGAGTCGGTGGTTTTGACCCAGATGTATATCATGGCGGCAAGTAGGCCGAAGGAAAATGAACCTTGAATTATGTAGGCTGTCTCTATATTTCCGCCAAGTAGTCTTGTATTTGCAAAGGGACTTGTCATTATGCGCCAGGGTATTTTTCCTGTTTCCAGCCATAGCGTTGGGGTGCCTATGTTTTTGAAGAACTCTATCCATACCTGTTGGCCAAGTAAAAAAAAGCTGGCGATAACTATTGCTAATGCTGTGCTAAAGAAGGCTATCAATGTCACCCAGTAACGACCAAGCACCATGGCTACCGGAAAAAGGATAGCTAAATGTGGCTTTATCGATAATACTCCAAATAAAATTCCGGCGATTACGGGTCTTTTGCCGAGTGCAGCCATGCCTAGTGCAGCAATAGCAGCAGTTAGGAATGAATTTTGCCCGAAAGCGATATTTACCATGATGGCAGGAAAGGCTAGGATGATAAATGTTCCAGCCTGATTTTTCGAAAGAATTTTGGCTGAAATAAAGAAAAGCAACAGCGTTGAGAATATGAAAGTGAAGTATGATGTCTTATGGTTTAGGTAGGATAAAGGGAAAATTGCGGCTTGATAGGTTGGCGGATAAAACCAGCCAAAATGACCTACTTTTGGGTCTATCGATGCTGCTATTGAGTTGATGGCTTCGAAGTCATACGCCTTTTCTGCGACGCCAGTTTTCGCAAGCTCAGATGCGGCCCAGAATGCAACGAAATCTCTGCCTGGTCTAGGGTCATCACTTGTCTGCGAGGAGAAGTTGTCGAGAATGAAAAGACTGGAAAATAGGACTGAAAAAACAAAAAAAGCCCATGATAAGAGCTGCAATTTTTTCTTCGTAAGCCAATGCCGAGTTTTTTGAGGTGAGATCATTTTATGTGTGTTCAAATCCTGGCCGGATGCGTTCTATTTTTTCTTTTACGTCACTGCCAACGCGTGATAGCACCACAAAGACGATCAAACATATGAGCGCAAGGATTAGTATGTATTCAATAACTGTCGCACCCCTCTGCCAGCTTAGCTGCCGATGGCGATTTTTGTTTTCGCGCGCGCACTTTTTTGGCATGGCATTGGCTTGCTCAGCGCTTAAGAAAAACGGGCCCAAGAGGCCCGTTTTGCTTTCAATGTAAGCGATACTGCTCTTGTGGCTTACGCGCCATCGAGCGAGTCCGCGACAGAGCTGATCGTATTCTTCACGTTGGTACCAACGAGCGAGAATGCCCCAATCGCCACAACCGAAATCAGTGCAGCAATCAACGCATACTCAATGACCGTTGCGCCTTTCTCGTCGCGACGCAGCTTGGCCAGCAGTGCTTGGATCTTCTTCATTTTGTATCTCCTGTAGGACTGGTCCGGTTTTGCTGCCGGATAGCTAGGAGTCTACGCAAATTTGTGGCCCTGACTAGCCCCTTTGCGGCGTCCTCTGTGGTTTCTTTGTTAAATCCTGTTCTATTTTTATCAAACCCCGTGCCAACCTTGAAAGAACCTTGTTAGGATCAGTGAACACAGGCCGCTATCGGCTTGTACGTCATTTAGGGAAGCGTCAGCCATGAACAGTCGCGTCATGATCCTGCTCGCCGTGCTCCTCATCCTGGGGGCATCGATCGCGGGCTATCTCGGTTACAAGACCACGCAGGAAGCAAAGCAGGCCGCGTTGGCTGCCGAGCAAAAAGCCGTTGAGGCCAAAAAAGAGGCCGCCATAACCGTGCCTGGCAAAGAGCCGGTGGTGGTGGTCAAGCAGGACGTGCCGCTCTACAAAACGCTCACGGCAGAAGACCTGACGCTGGACTACCTGAAGGTCGCACCGCCGCGTACCTTCCGCACCATAGAAGAAGTTGTGGGTCAGCCGGTGCATACCGAGCTGACGGCCGGCACCCTGCTGGAGCTGGGGCATTTGCAGCCGGGTAGCGATGTCGCGCGCCTGCTGCGTGTTGGTGAACGTGCCGTTGCCATTCCGGTAGATGAAGTCGTGGGCGGTGGCGGTTTCGTGCAGCCTGGCGACCTGGTCGATGTGCTGCTGTTCCTGCGCGGTGAAAATGGTGCGCGCGATTCGGCGCAAATTGCCATGCAGTCGCTGCGTGTGGTCGGCTTCGGTGCCGAAATCATCAGCCAGAGCGGTGGCGTGGAAACGCCGGAAGAAAAATCCGGGCGCAAGAACGAACGTGCGCGTGCCCGTACGGCGGTGCTGGCCGTGACGGAGAAAGATGCATCTCGCTTGCTGCTGGCCAGCAGCCTGGGTACCTTGCGCCTGGCCATTCGGCCAACGGCTGAAACCCTGGCAGCTGCCGAGGCAGATGTCGACGCGGTTGCCTCGGGCAAAACCCCTGTCGCTGGCAAGCCGGCCCGTGCCATAGGCGAGTCCGTAGCGAAAGACTCTGCCGTGCCAACGCAGCGCCAGCTGCTGACCTCCAGCGCGCTCATGCCCGCCGCGCCGCGCGCGCCGGCTCGTGCACCGAGCAAACCCAAGGCGCCGGCCGAGCCGCCGGTGATTATTTACCGTGGCCTGAATGCACAGCAGGTGGCGCCATGACCCGTAACTCTTCGTTTGACCCGTGCCTGAGCCAGGGAAAAGCCATGTTTGAAATGTCACGTATGCGTCGCGTGTTGGGTTTTGCTGCCTTGTCGCTCGGCGGCCTGCTGGTGCAGCCAGCACTGGCTGCAGATTGCGACGATGCGTCTGCAAAGCTGCCGGCTCTGCTGGCCATTGCCGAAGGCCAGCAGGAAGTGCTGAACCTCGCAGGCATTATTACCCGTATTTCAGTCGGTGAGCCGACCACGGCAGATGTCGCCTTGCTCGACCAGCGCAGTCTGCTGGTGCAGGCCCGCAAAGCTGGCGAAACCAGTCTGCTGGTCTGGAGCAAGTGCGCCAAGGAACCGCAGCGCGTGCGCGTGCAGGTGCCGAAGCCGCCCAGTGTCTTGCAGCAAATGACGCAGGGAGTGGTAACCCCTGAAGCGCTGGCCGCTCTGCCTTCGCAGGTACAGGTCGATATTCGCTTTGTCGAACTCAGCCGCAGTCGCCTGCGTGAAATGGGTGTGCGCATGGCGCGCGGTGGCGGCAAGTTTCAGGCCGGCTCTAATGGGGTCGACTTCGACACCGTGACCCAGTCTTTCAAAATTCCGGTTAGCTCTAACCCGTTCAACCTGCTCTGGGGTGAGGCCGGTCGCAAGCTCTCGGTCGCTATTGATGCGCTGGAGCAGAGCGGCTACGCCTACACGCTGTCTCAGCCTTCGCTGGTGGCCCTGAGTGGCCAGTCGGCCACATTCCTGGCCGGTGGCGAGGTGCCGATTCTGGTGCCGCAGAGCGGAAACTCGGGCTCCATTACTGTGGAGTACAAGGAGTTTGGTGTGCGCCTGTCGGTGACCCCGACGGTGCTCAGCGGCAATCAGATTTCGCTCAAGGTTGCCCCGGAAGTCAGCGAGCTGGACTACGCCAATGCCGTTACTCTGCAGGGCTCGACCATTCCGGCCTTGCGTGTGCGTCGTACCGACTGCAGCATTTCGCTGGCAGACGGTGAAAGCTTCGTGATCAGCGGTCTGGTGTCGCGCAACATGCGTGACAATGCCGACAAGCTGCCAGGCCTGGGCGACATTCCGGTGCTCGGTGCGTTCTTTCGCTCCACCAGCTTCAAGACCGACGACAGCGAGCTGCTCATGATCGTGACCCCGCGCCTCATCAAGCCGCGGGCGGCCAATGCGCGTTTGCCTGCGCTGCCGGGTGACAGCTGGCGCAGCTACGAGCCGGGTACCGGCAAGCTGTTCTGGCAGGGCGCCGAATCGCCGTACCGTGACTCTCCCGTTGGTTTTTCCAGGTAATTGATCATGGCTAACACGGAACAGTCTGTCGTTATCATCACCCCCCTGCGCGAGCAGTTCGAGTGGTTGCAGTCCGCGCTCGATGGCACGGCCGATGTCGTCATGTCGCAGCAGAGTGACCTCAATGATGTGTTGCAGCTCATCAACATGGCGTCTGCTTCTATTGTCTTCA
>JACCDZ012010949.1_pt1 | contig 13109 bp, 10 predicted proteins | sample 7449551 | NCBI WGS metagenome assembly JACCDZ01 (sample SAMN15323452, study PRJNA562643) | freshwater metagenome | isolation source: river surface water | place: USA:Blue River Watershed | collected 2017-08-18
GCTGAATTGCACGAATAGCAGTATCGATCACTTTTGCAAAAGGAGTTGGACCGGTTGAAACACCATGATTTGATTTCAAAGGTGATCCAGCAGCTCGAAGCTTTGTAACAGAAGCACCGATTCCACCTGAGTACTTTGAAAGAAGCATTACGTCCGCAACTGACTTTGCAATGTGACCCATATCATCGTGAATTTCAAGAAGGAAACAGTTTGAAAGTGATGGATGAGTAGTACCCGCAGCGAGGTTTGTAGAGCCTCCAGCAACATACTCAAGCTTTGACATCTTATTATAGAAACGAACTGCGTATTCAGTAGGATTTTGCTCGTGGTATGATAATCCCATAGCAATTCTCATAAAAAAATACTGCGGGGTTTCAAACGCCTCCTGATCCATAGTCTTAAGTGCGTATCGATGCAACAATCCATCAAGACCTGCGTAGGTAAAAAGATCATCTCGCTCAATTGAAAGTGCGTCAGCGAGTACTTCAAGATTAAATTTTTCCTGCATCATTGGATGAAGACGTCCGAGTTCGATACCTTTTCGGATATAGGTAATGAATCCATCTCGGTGTTTCTTTGCCAAATCTACACTATTGTCTTTATCGTAATCACCAATCACTTTGCGATAGACAGTCTTGAGCAAAAGTCGTGTGGCAACTTTGTCATACTCAATGTCGTTTTGAATATTTTGAACAGTTGCGTTTATGGTCGCCTTATCAATCTCTTCAGTTGTAATACCATCATACAAAGTAAGATGAGTTTCAGTGGCGATTTGAGTCACCATTGAAATCGGATCAGTGAGTCCAACACACGCACGCTCGATCGATCGATTGATCAAGTCAGCGTTGAAAGAATCCATTGTTCCATCCGCTTTTCTGATTGATATTGTCATAAAAAGTAAGTAATTTTAGAGTAATAAAGACGACAAGAACTCATCTCACAAATAACGTTGCCGCTTTCTCGCTTTGGGGCAAGAGTGCCATTATCTATGAGATAAGTTCTGGAATAATTTTACCCCCTGCGACTCTTTGTGGGAACCCTTTTGCAACCAAAAACAACTGTTACGAAACAAGAGATTTTTTTTGTAAAGAATCGAAAAAAAATATACAAAAAAAGAGCCAATCTCGGCTCTCAAATCTTGTACAAAAAGTAACATCAAAAAAAGAATAGACAAAAAATAAATACAGGGTACTATTTGTACCCTGTATTTAAAAAGTAATCCACAGCCTAAATTTGATTTTGTTTCAGTACACGAACAGGATCACCAATTTTCAAACCTGTCTTATCAGTAAAACCAGCAGAAACCTCAAGAACTGAACGCGCGAGTCTCTTGGGGAAGAAAATAGTAGGATAACTATCAGGTCTTACGTTTTTTTCAATATGCACAACCTTAAAGTCTTCCCCTATCCAAATAATATCAATTGGAAAAAGCATATTCCTCATCCAAAAACCGTGTAAATCATTCTTTTCAAAAGCAAAAAACATTCCTCCATTCTCTGGAAGTCCTGGTAAGTCACTCAAACCCTGAGCCCGAAGCGTATCTGTGTCTGAATACCATGCATCAATCACCTTTCCTGCAATCTGAACCTGTACCTTAGAAACGTGCTTAAAATCAGCAAAAGGATCAGAAGGGTTCTGGAAGAGAGCGAACGCAATACCAAGCAAACCTAACAATATTACAAAACCTCCAATGATTTTCTTTTTCTTTAAAGACATGATTTATCGTAAGAGTTTATTAAATATCTCTTTAAGCATTTCAGGATTTGCAGAACCCTTGGTTGCTTTCATGGCCTGACCAATGAAAAACATGAACAAGGCTTCTTTTCCACTCTTAAAATCAGCCACCACTTTCGGATTTTCTTTTACAATGGTTTCTGCAAGTGCCGTAAGTGCGCCAATATCACTTTTCTGTATCAAATCATGCTTGGTAGCGATCTCAAGTGGTTTACCACCTTCTTTATACATAAGAGCAAGCACATCTTTTGCACCACGAGAAGACAAATCCCCTTTTTCAATAAGAGAAATGAGTTCTTTAAATTCACTTGGACCAAACGGGAGCTTACTTATAACAGATGTCCAATCACTCTCACCTGCATCTTTTTTAATAAATCCAACCAAATCTGAAGAGAGGTAGTTTGAAGCAAGCGTAATTGTTTTTTTGTCTGTTACACCAGCGATGACCGCCTCAAAAAAAGCACCGAGTGATTTTTGTACCACATACTGTTCAATATCCTGAGCTTTGATACCAAAGTCTTTTTCATAACGAAGACGCTTCTCCCATGGAAGTTCTGGCAATTCGCCCTTGAGATTTTCAGGTTTGAATTCAGCTATTTCAGATAGCTTAAGTTTTGGAAGATCTGGATCTGGAAAATATCGATAATCATGAGAATCTTCCTTGGCACGCTGAGAATAAGTCTTTTGATTTGCATCATCCCAACCACGAGTTTCTTGCACTATTTTATCCCCTTCTCCACGTTCAATAAGATCAATGTGTCGAGCTACCTCATAAGCAATTGCACGCTCAACAGAACGGAAAGAGTTCAAGTTTTTTACCTCAACTTTTGTTCCGAATTTATCAGTCTTTGAAACAGAAATGTTTGCCTCCACTCGCATCTCACCTTTTTCCATATTTGCGTCAGAAACGCCAAGATATTTGAGAAGAAGTTGGAGTTCACGACCAAAATTTCCTGCTTGTTCTGGTGAATGAATCACCGGTTCAGTCACAAGTTCCATGAGAGGCACACCTGCACGGTTAAAATCCACAAGTGAATAATCACCAGTGTCATGAGATGAACTCGCTGTATCTTCTTCAAGATGAATACGAGTAATTTTGACACCTGCAAGTTCCCCACCTTTTATAAGCGGATATTTATACTGACTGATTTGATAACCCTTGGGAATATCAGGATAAAAATAGTTTTTACGGTCAAATTCAGTAAAATCTGCAATCTCGCCACCAAGCGCGAGTCCCACCTTGAGTACATTTTTTACTGCCTGCTTATTAATCACCGGAAGAGTGCCGGGATGAGCCATACACACGGGGCAAATATTTTCATTTGGCTTTGAGGCAAATGGCGTGTTCGCACAACCACAAAACATTTTTGAATTTGTCTTGAGTTCGGCGTGAATTTCGAGTCCGACGGTAGTTTTATACGTATTCATAAATTGTATTTTCATACTATAGCACAAAAAAGCCGGCGAACACTAACGCGTCGCCGGCCGAAGGAAGAGAAGAAAAAGTTAAGCTCTTTCAAGGTGCAAATACTTACCCCTTACACCAAAATGCTTTACCGATAAAGTTATCTCAGTGCCATTTAATACAAAATGACATGGGTGAGATAAAAATTTCGGCCAGACATTAAAGAGTGAATACTCTTTCAAACAAAACAGAATACAGGCAACAAGAGGCACTTCAGCAGACCCTTTTGTCACGAACCCATCACAGACTCCTACATAAGGAGGAATATCAATGATGTAATGTCTATTTTCTTGCAATAACTTTTGGAAACGATTAAGTTCCCAAGAATGTTTTTGCTCTTTGATAATAGAATTTGGTAAGAAGATCTTCTTCTTGTGCCAGACATAAACAGGCACCTTGTTAAAATCAACCCGTATCTTATTTTTACGAAAGAACTTTTTCCATCCCTTTAAACCGGCAAGTTTGCGTCTGTTCATAGGAAGGAGAGATGCTGTCTCTGTGGCGCATATTATCATAGTGGTAAAAAATAGAAAGCGGGGGTTTTCGCGAACAGAAAACCCCGCTTTCTATTTTTTCTTTCTTAACCCTAACCACTAACTACTAGCTACTATTACTAGGCCTGTCTCATAATCTTCACCAAATCATCCTGGAACTTCTTGATTTGTTCGTCATTGATAATTGAAACAAAAAGAACATTAGGATTGAGTTTCTTTGCCTCTTTCACTTTTTCTTTCAAAGTTTCCTCATCAACAAGATCAGTCTTAGTCAAGACAATTACTTCTTTCTTGTCTGCAAGGTCTTGTGAGAATGCCTCGAGCTCTTTTCGAATCACTTTATATGCCTCTGTAATACTTTCATTTTCAAGTGAAATACAGTGAAGCACCATCTTAGTTCGAGCAATATGTCGCAAGAATTTGTGGCCAAGTCCTTTACCTTCTGAAGCACCTTCGATAAGTCCTGGAATATCAGCAAGAATGTATCCAAACATTGCACCGAGGTTTGGTTCGAGTGTTGTGAATTGATAACTTCCCACTTTTGCAGAAGCATTAGTGAGTACATTTAAAAGCGATGATTTGCCAGCATTTGGAAAACCAGCAAAACCAGCATCAACAACAAGTCGAACTTCAATATGAAAATCAGCTTCTTCACCTACGCGTCCATCGGTGTGTTGTTCAGGAGTAACATTTGTTGAAGCTTTGAAGTGTTCATTGCCGAGACCGTATCGGCCACCCTTGAGCGCAAAAACTCTTTCTCCCTCCTTAAGAAGTTCGAATGATTGTTCTGTATCAAGATTGCTTACAATAGATCCAATCGGAACCTTAATAACCAAATCTTCTCCAGTCTTACCATCCATACTTTTTTTACCTCCATCGCCACCGTTTCCAGCTTCGAGAACTTTTGTATTTCGATAATTAAGAAGAATACCCACATCACGTACAGCTTCAAAGTAGACATCGCCTCCTTTGCCTCCGTTTCCGCCTGCAGGACCCATGTATTCCTTACCACGCTCATGTAACCAGCGCACTACGCCGTCTCCACCCTTGCCCGCCTTTGCGTGAAATGTAATTTCGTCAATAAACATAAATAAAAAATTATAGAGATTCTAAAAGCTTTATGTAATTGAGTATAACACAAAATCACCAAAAAAGCTAGTAAAAAAGTCCTCCAGCTGCACGAAGCAGAAGGAGGACTCGATAAAAAACCGGGGGATACTTAAGGATAAGAACTCGTCCGACCAACACCTTTACGACCAGTCCAAACCATGCGGTAGAATTCTTTAGGACTCAAACGTCGCTCATCCGGAAAAGAGCGATCAAAGAGTTCCCATTGATAGATGTTCTCAGCAAATGCCCCTTCACCCATGTCATAAGTAAGAGGACCGACCCATCCATTACCCTCACCAGCAAATGGCCAATCCACCCAATTCACAAGATCGATTGAACGTTGCAAACCAAAATACTCAACATAATCGCCAGACATTTGAACCAACATACCGCCATTTGGTCCATTACCTGAAATATTGACCATCTGAGGAAATGGAATATTTACAACCTTGTAAACAAACTTAATTCTGTCGCCATTAAGAGTCACCTCAGGATATTCAATACCTTGGAAAGTTGGAATGAAACGAATATTCCATCTTACAACATAACCTTGATTTAAGGTTGGATGAGTGAAGTCTGGTAAAGAGCCCCATGTGAGTTTTTGTCTTGTTGCAAATAGTGCCCCAACATTCTGAACGGTTGTATTGATAATACTTGTATTATCTTCACTAATAACGGGACCGTTATATGGACCGGTTCCTGCTGCTGTAAGAAACACTGAGGGTCTAGAAGATTCCACGGCCTCACTTGCAAACACTGAAACTTCTGTGTTTATGGCAGGATTCCCATTTATCAATAAAACAGGAGTTTCCTCACCGGTTACAACATTGAGATGGTAGAGACTGAAACTACACCCTGTCATCCGTATTGAATCAAGAACAACAATCCTTTCCTCAACAGAGGCTTGTATGAGAAAACCTAGGTTAAAACCGAGGTGATCTTCAGCTGGTCCTGGAGGGACAGAAAGCTCAGTCGTATAAGGTGTAAGATGCTGAAGATTTGCTTGGATAACCTCCTCATCAACACTGAGATTACCAATGACATCATAGTAAGGAGCACTTTGCGCCCAGATGTTTTGAACAGGGACAAAAAGTCCCAGGATTGAGAAAAAGACTGCGAAAAGCAGTCTCGGTAGTTTTTGTTTCATGTGCGTAGTTTTGGTTGTCTGAAGGTAAAAAACAAATGCGACCGACGGGTCGTTGTTAAAGAGCTTCAATTATCATTATAACACAAAGTATATATATTAACAATATATATACTTGAGATACCTTTTTGCTATAGAACCTTATTAATGCACATCAAGCAACCAAAGCCTTCTCAACCAATTTCATCGCACCTTCTTTACTTTGTGTTGTTGCGATAAATCTCTTGTTGTGACAAAAAAGCGCATCAGACACTCCTGATACACGAGCAAAATCATCCCCTGTTTTTCCAGCCCACTCAAGTGGTAAATCTTTCTTATTTACAAACACAGCATCATTCTGTCGCACAGCTTTTAGTGCCCACTGATTACTTTCACTTCGGGGTTCAACAACAAACAACAGTTCCGGAAAAAGATATGCGCATTCTTTCCACGGAAGAGACTGTTCAAGAACCAAGACTCGTTTATCTTGCGACGCCTCATAACTTTTAACAACCATCGACTCACCTTCTTCAGCATCACGTTTTGCACGAATAAGTCTCTGAAGTACTGAAGAAGCGAAGAGAACCGCTTCTTCAAAATAGATATCGTGCATTCCCTCTTCTTTCCAAGTCGGATTCCAGGCAAAAATAAGTGAACGTATATCGTACGGAAACACATTTCCTATTACAGGTTTTATATCCCCCACACCATTGTCCATAGTATCGATAAATGAAACAAGTTGTTCATCGATTGCATGTGCGATTTTTTCACTACCACAAAGAGCAGTTCCGAACTCTTTCCACACAAGACCGAAAGATGCATAAGATACACCACTTACACGTGTCCCCGCTCCACCCTCCTGATGATGATCGAAGCGTTGTGTTTTAGGATCATAAATACCTCCCACATCCACCACAAAATCCGCTTTATCCCATTCTTTTTTTTCTCTTGAGCGAATGACTTTAATCTTTCCTCTATACAAAAGACTGAGTGTTGCCACTGCAAATACATCATCGGTATGAAATCCTCCGTTATGAGTGACTACAATTTTTTTCTTGAAAAACATAAAAACAGTATAAGTTATATATGAGAAATAACCCAATTAGAGAAGGCTACGATAAGTGCACCGAGAAACGCTGATACAAAACCGGCTACGATAAATCCACTCACAAAATATGCTGTTGCCCAAAAGAGAATTCCATTAAGTACGAGGCCAAAAAGACCGAGGGTTATAATATTAATAGGAAGTGTAATAAAACCAAGAACAGGTTTAACCAAAAGATTCAGTACCGCAAGCACAAAAGTGGCTAGAAGCGCTGTTTTAAAGCTTGAGACAGTTATTCCAGATACTACGTACGGCAGCGCCATGACCACCAAAGAAATCAGCAAGATTTTGATAAAAATTTTCATATGAAAAAGTATATCATGTCTAGTGCACCAAAAGTGACACTCACGGTATACTGTCCCTTGTTACATTATTTTAAAAACATTTATATGAATTCAGTTATCACAAAAGTTGTTGGCCGAGAAATCCTTGATTCACGAGGAAATCCTACTGTCGAAGTAGATATCACCCTTGTTGATGGTTCTTTTGGACGTGCAAGCGTGCCGTCAGGAGCTTCAACTGGTAGCCATGAAGCAGTAGAACTTCGAGACAAAGAAGATCGATACCTTGGCAAAGGCGTAAGCAAGGCTGTGGCAAACGTAAACAATGCGATAGCTCAGGCGATTCAGGGTAAGGATTTTGATCAGGCAAGTCTTGATAAGGCTCTTATCGAACTCGATAGTACTGAAAACAAAGGCAACCTCGGTGCAAACGCCATTCTCGGCGTTTCACTCGCTTTTGCACATGCAATTGCAAAGAGTAAAGGGATTGCTCTTTATGAATACTTCCACACTATCAGTGGCACTACTGAGAAGATGCGACTTCCGGTGCCTTTGATGAACGTAGTAAACGGTGGTAAGCACGCAGAAAACTCAACTGACCTTCAGGAATTCATGATTGTTCCACTTGGAGCACCTACATTTAAAGAAGCTCTTCGATATGGTGCAGAAACTTTCCACGCTTTGAAGAAAATTCTCGCAGGAAAGAAACTCAACACTTCTGTGGGTGATGAAGGTGGATACGCACCAGCACTTGCTACTAACGAATCAGCGATTGAAGTGATTATCGAGGCTATCAAGAAAGCTGGATACACTCCTGGAGTCGATATTGCAATCGCAATCGATGCAGCTGCTTCTGAAATCTATGAAAATGGAATTTATAATTTGAAGACTGAGAACAAGAAACTCACTTCAAAGGAAATGGTTGAATACTATGCAGACTGGATGAAGAAGTACCCTATCGTGTCTATTGAAGACGGACTTGCAGAAGACGACTGGGAAGGTTACGCACTTATGACCAAGGAACTTGGAGACAAAGTGCAAATCGTGGGAGACGACTTGTTCGTAACTAATGTGAAACGACTTCAAATGGGAATTGAACAGAATGTTGGAAACTCAATTCTTATTAAGCTCAATCAGATTGGAACTGTAACTGAGACCATCGAGGCTATCAAGCTTGCAAAATCAAATGGTTATTCTTCTATTATTTCTCACCGATCTGGAGAGACAGAAGATACTACCATCTCAGACTTCGTAGTAGGGCTTGCAACAGGACAAATCAAGACAGGTTCTGCTTCACGAACTGATCGTATTGCAAAGTACAATCAACTTCTCCGAATCGAAGAAGCACTTGGAGATAAGGCGGTGTTTCCAGGAAAGGAGGCGTTTGCGAGAAAGAGCTAATCGCTTATAGCAGATAGCGTATAGCCAGAAAATTCAAAACAGGGTTTCGCTTCGCGAAACCCTGTTTTGAATTTGATATAAAAAACACCCCTTACCTCAGGGGTGTTCGCCATCCGCTACCAAATTCACGATTGAAACGAGCGCGAGCGCGTCTGTAACCTTCGATCTCCGCAGCAGAATCTTTATTGACTTTCCTATGGTAGGCTTCCCAATCAACATTCTTTAATACTTGCCTCATGAACGCCACCCTTTCCTCTTCTGACATTTTTTGGAAGTCGATTATATTAGACGACCCAAACTTTTTCTTTCTAGAACTTGGTTTTAATCTTTTTCTTGCTTTAGTTGTCATAAAAATAATCTCCATCAGGAGATTATCATAAAAAACACCACCGAGACAAGCTCGGTGGCGGAAGGCGTTCTTAAAGATTTACTCTTTTGTAACACTGAATGGACAGTCCTCAACCTTAACTTCCGTGGGAAGTGGTGGATAAGGAAAACGTTCATACAAGAATCCCGGTGAATCGTCGTTCATTGTGGTAGTGCAGTGGATATTATTTATATCAAAATAGAAGCAAAAATAAAAGATAGTCACAAAACTACACACTCAAACAATAAAAAAATCAATGTACCACTTCCCTAAAGAGGCGTTAAAATAGACCATTATGAAAACACACAAACAAGCAGTACTTATTGTTCTCGACGGTTGGGGCTATCGAGAAGACACACAAGACAATGCAGTAGCGGCCGCACAAACGCCTTTTTTCAATAAGATTTGGAAAGAGTACCCTCACACACTTCTCGAAGCATCAGGCCTTCACGTAGGACTTCCAGAAGGACAAATGGGTAACAGTGAAATTGGTCACACAACTATTGGCGCAGGAACCATTATCGATACTGACTTGGTACGAATTGCAAAATCTATTTCATCAGGTGACTTTGAAAAAATTCCTGCTCTCGTAACACTTTTTAACCACGTAAAAACACACAATTCAACTCTTCACATAAAAGGTCTCTTGGGTAATGGTGGTGTGCACGCACACCAGGACCATCTTGTTGCAGTCGTAAAAGCTGCAAAGAACGCCGGCATTAGTAAAGTTGCAATTCACGCTTATACAGACGGACGTGATACTGCACCTCAAAGCTCTGTTCAATTCTTAAAAGAACTCGAAGCGGATCTTGCAAAGATTGGTGTTGGATTTATTGCTACAGCAACGGGACGTTTCTATGCAATGGATAGAGACAATAATTGGGACCGTGTAAAACGAGCAGAAGATGCACTTTTTGAATGTAAGGGAAATGTATGCAAACCGGGAGATGTTCCATCAGATGTGATTTCCAAACTCCATAAAGAAGGAATAATGGACGAGCATCTAGAACCCCTCATCTTCCTCGACAAAGAAGGTAATTCATACCCTATCAAAGCAAATGACGCAGTATTTTTCTTCAACTTCCGAGCTGATCGAGCACGACAAATTTCAAAGAAAATGCTTGAGCGAACAAGTAAAGAAAATATTGCATTTGCCACACTTACCGAATATGACAAAACATTGAAATGCGAAATTGCCTTCCCTCCTCGAATCATTGAAAGCACTATTGCAAAAGAAGTATCAGGAGCAGGACTTACTCAAACACATATTGCAGAAACAGAAAAATTCCCTCATGCAACATATTTCTTGAATGGTGGAATTGAAAAACCATACCCAGGTGAAACACATATACTTCTCGATAGTCGAAAGGATGTAAAGACCCATGACGAAGCACCAGAAATGCGAGCTGAAGCAATCGCCGATAAAGCGATCGAAGAAATAAATAAAGGGACTAACTTTATCTTTATAAACTTTGCCAATCCTGATATGGTAGGACACACCGCTAACGTTCCTGCAATTATCAAAGCGGTGGAAACCACTGACGCACAACTCAAACGTGTTGTAGAGGCACTAAGTGTCCGTGGAGGCGTAGCATTTGTTACAGCTGATCACGGTAACGCCGAACTCAATATTGACCCTATTACCAAAGAAAAACACACAGCACACACCATCAATCCAGTACCAGCAATTATTACCGATACCACATACACAGTAGAGAAAGGCGGTATTGCAGATATTGCCCCGACAATACTTACACTACTTGGCATAGCGGTACCGAAGGCAATGACAGGCAAAATACTAGTAACTAGTAGATAGTAGTTGGTAACAAGGGTAGAAAGAGAGACAAAACAACGACCGAATCGCAAAGCGATTCGGTCGTTGTTTTGTACTATCTACTATCTACTAGCTACCAACTACTTTTCAACGGTACTTCCTCTTACTTCTTTTAAATGAAAAAATCCAAATGAAGAGAGTAATAATACCTATTACAAGAAAAATCTGTCGTTCATAATGATGGATATCTGCAAAAAAGGTTGCAAGAAGATCTCCAAAGAAATAACCACCGACCAAAAAAAGAATTGACCAAACAACTGAATTAATTAAATTAATAATAACAAATTTTCTATTTGATATTTTACTTGTACCAATAGCAATCAGCGTTGGAATACGTAAACCATACAAAAACCTAAACCCAAAAAGAATTTTATTCTGGTGTTTATGAAGCATGTCATGCACATGAGCAACTTTTTTTCTCAACCGAGGTCTCTTTTCAAGAAACGCAACTCCACGTATTCTTCCTATACTAAAAAAGAATTGATCTCCAAGAAACGTCGCAGAAAAAACCACAGCAAATGTTATAAATGGTGTTAAATATTCAAGGTGAACCAAGAGACCTGCGACAATAACAACTATCTCACCTTCAAAGAAGGTTCCGATAAAGAGAGCAACGTATCCATATTGTGCAATGATCGCTTCGAGCATTTATATTATTTTATTTTCCAACCATCTTTGAGATAGGTTTCTAGTTTTTTAAACTTTACCTCCCTCTCTTCACCATTTTTCTCAATTACAATCTTATCATTTCTCCCCTGTTTCTCACCAGTCACTTTAATCGGACCACCAAGAGCTTGCATATCGAGCGTAAGAGTATTGTCTTTAATAGTAACACCACTTTCAGCATCAAGGGCCATCACAGTCGAAATAACCTGAGCATTCACCGACATCTGCATGTTTTTAAACAACATTACACCTTCACGTTTATACTCCACCAATGGATCACGCTGACCGTACGCGCGAAGATTTACACTTCCACGAAGATAATCCATCGACTCCAGGTGCTCCATCCAGAAAGTATCAATAGTTTGCAAGAATATTTTTCGAAGTTCTTGAGCAAAAATCTCTTTTCCAATCTTAGATTTCTTTTCTTCAAGATTTTTTACAAATTCAGCGTCAGTGGTATCAATAATTGCATCAAACTCTGCAATCACCTCTTCATCTGTTCCCAAAAGAATTTTATGTCGACGAGCATATACTGATTTTCGGTGAGCGTTCATTACATCATCGTATTCGAGTACATGCTTACGTGAATCAAAATGGAATCCTTCAATCTTGGTCTGTGCAGATTCAAGCGCACGAGTAATAAGTCCTGTGTGAATCGGCTCATCTTCAGGTATACCAAATCGTCCCATCATTTTTTTGATAGTATCTGATGCAAAAACCCGCATCAAATCATCTTCAAGAGATACAAAAAACTGAGTCTCACCCTTATCACCTTGTCGCCCAGCTCGTCCTCGAAGCTGATTATCAATTCGTCGTGCTTCATGTCGCTCAGTACCAAGAACAAAAAGTCCTCCTACTGATTTTACTTTTTCAACTTCTTCTGGAATTGCAGGATTACCTCCGAGCTTGATATCAACACCTCGTCCAGCCATGTTGGTAGCAATGGTTACAGCACTAAACCGTCCCGCCTGAGCGACGATCTCTCCTTCACGTTCGTGATTTTTTGCATTCAGAACTTCATGTTTAACACCTTCTCTCTTCAGATATGCTGAGAGTAATTCATTTTTTTCAATCGAAACAGTACCTATCAAAACAGGCTGACCTTTTTGATTGAGTTCTTTTATTTTACGAGCAATAGCCTTAAACTTCCCCGCTTCAGTCTGAAATATACAATCATCGTGATCAACACGAGCAATAGGGTTATTTGTAGGAACTGCAATAGTTTGCAAATGATACACCTTGAAAAACTCTTCAGAAGAAGTCATCGCGGTACCGGTCATACCCGCAAGTTTTTTGTAGAGACGGAAAAAGTTTTGATAGGTAACAGAAGCATAGGTACGAGTTTCTTGTTGAATTTTCACTCCTTCCTTTGCCTCAATTGCCTGATGAAGACCTTCTGACCAACGACGACCTGGTTGCATACGACCAGTAAATTCATCAACAATAATAATTTCGTTATTTCGAACAACGTAATTTTTATCAGCCGTAAAAAGTGCTTTCGCTCGCACAGCAGTTTCAAGGTGATGCAC
>JACCDZ011277564.1_pt1 | contig 13106 bp, 11 predicted proteins | sample 7449551 | NCBI WGS metagenome assembly JACCDZ01 (sample SAMN15323452, study PRJNA562643) | freshwater metagenome | isolation source: river surface water | place: USA:Blue River Watershed | collected 2017-08-18
CCTTGGGTAAAAGCTGTTTCACAGACTTCGCTCTGGCGCCTTCGGCACGTCGCTTGCTGATCAACAGCGCAAGGCTACCCGGGTCTACTCGCCCTCGCGTTCCGCTATCCATGGCTCGCAGCGTTTGTTAAAGGATTTGATCAACTGTCCTGAGTATGGCTGATTTTTACCCGCAATCAGATAATAGGTAAGCATATCAGCTATAAATGCCCTGGTAAAAAGTGTCTCACCACCTGTTATATGGGCGATGTTGTCAGTCGCATCTTCGCTTGCATACACTGCCACAACACGATTATTCTTTAGCTGGTTAAAACAATCCTGCATCGTTAGTGCTGTTATTCGTGTCACTTTTTTTTGATTGAGCATTGCCTGCATTTCACCAAAAGCACCATAACCTTGTGGAATGCAGACTTCACCTCCTTCCAGCTCTTCAAAACCAGGATATTTCCCTTTGTTAATCGTAAGAACCCAAATATAGGTCGGCTCGGTGTAAATCGCCTCACTGTACAGATAATGCTTGGCACGCTCTTTTGTGTACCCCCAAGGGAAAGACACCATTGGGGCACCTGCATAATTTAAACTTTTCATTGCCACACTCCACGGCAACCACCTTGTTTCACCAAAACTTACTCCTTGACTTGCAAAGGCCCTAGTCACAAACTCGGTCAGACATCCATTGCTTTTATGATGCTGACCAACGTATGGATAGTAGTAATCGCCAAGGGCATAGTTCACCTTTAGCTTATCACTGGCATAAATGGTACCTAACAGCATCAACCAGACTATTAAAATTCTCACAGGATGTCCTCCTTCTTCAATTCATTAGTCAGAGCTTAACTTCATTTCATTTAAAATTCATCAGTTTCATCATTGATGAGCATCAAACGGCAAATCACTTTTTTTGCTGCATACACATATTGACTTCTGCGAAATCAATTCCTACGATGTGGTGCGTAGTAAACGTTAAGAACATCATCAACTAAAGGAGATTACATGAAAAAGATTATCACGTTAACCAGTGCAGTTCTCTTGGCAGGCTCAATAACTGCATATGCTGCAAGCGCACAAGATGTTACCAAGGCAGAAGTAAAACCTGCTGCTGAAAAAACTGCTAAACCTGCTAAAGTCGATATGAATCAAGTCAGCTATATTATTGGCTACGAGATGGGTAAAGGCTTTAAGTCTCAAGACATTAAACTTAACACCAAAAAACTAAATGCAGGACTAAAAACTGGACTCGCCGGCAAAGACTCTGAGATTAGCGAAGACAAAAGTAAAGAAATCATGCAGACCTTCCAAATGGAAATGATTCAAAAAGCACAGGCTAAAATGAAGAAAGAAGGTGGAGAAAACCAAAAAGCCTCCGACGCTTTTATGGCTGACATCGCTAAGATGCCAAATGTTAAAAAAGCTGCTGATGGGATTTACTACCAAATTATTACCGCAGGCAAGGGCGAAATTCCTGTAAAAACCGACACAGTAACGGTAAATTACACGGGCACAACCCCTGCGGCTGATTTTAATAAAGATGCAAAAAAGGGTGCTGCCAAACTTACTAAGGGTGAGCTTTTAGGTAGCGTATTTGATAGCTCTGAAAAAACTGGCAAGCCAGCGACATTCCCATTAAATCAGGTTATACCATGCTGGACGGACGCATTAAGTCAAATCCCAGTTGGTTCAACAGTTATTTTATACTGCGCGCCTAAACAGGCATATGGCGAAATGGCTCCTCCACAAATTGGACCAAACCAGGTCTTAAGCTTTAAAGTTGAACTGTTAAAAGCAGAGAAAGCGCAGGCTGATGCCTCAACTCAGACCACTGCTGATAAAAAGGATGAGTCAGTAAAAGCTAGTGCTACTGCTAAATAATTTGCTTTAATACGCTTATCTCAAGCCCGCTTTTGTGGGCTTTTTTGTTTGTATTTTTAGGCTCCCATCTTTCCATCTACTGTCACCCTGTGAGAAGTCGCATGGGTCATTTGGGAACTGGGTTCCCGCCTTCGCGGGAATGATAGTGGAGAAAATTTTGTCTAAGCCTATTTTTAAGATGAGGATTTTATGAAAGTCATTTCATTTAACGCGAACGGTATTCGTTCAGCAACACGCAAAGGCTTTTTTGAATGGTTTGCAAAGCAGGATGCTGATTTCCTTTGCCTCCAGGAAACCAAAGCACAATTTGAGCAACTAAAAGATGATTCAGTTTATTTCCCCCCTGGCTATCACTGCGCCTATACTGACGCTCAAAAGAAAGGCTATAGTGGCGTTGCTATTTATGCTAAGCAAAAACCTCAAAACATCATCCACACATTAGGTATTGATTGGGCAGATAACGAGGGTCGCTATATTCAGTTTGACTATGATGACCTTAGCATTGCCTCGATTTATATTCCCTCGGGCTCTAGCGGAGATGAACGACAAAGCTATAAAATGGATTTTTTAGACAAATATACATCAACCCTTGCCAGACAGATGCAAAGCAAAAAACCCTTTATTATCTGTGGTGATATCAATATCGTACACAAAGAAATCGATATCAAAAACTGGAAACAAAACCAACAGACATCAGGGGTGTTACCAGAGGAGCGTGCCTGGCTTGATCATATTTTTGATGATATCGGCTGGGTAGATGCTTTTCGTATTGTGAATAAAAAGCCAGAACAATACACCTGGTGGTCTAACCGCGGACAAGCCCGAGCAAAGAATATTGGCTGGCGAATTGATTATCAATTGATCAGTCCAGCATTCAAAGACAGGGTAATCACCGAAAGCATCTATACCAATGAATGGTTCTCAGACCATGCCCCCTTATCGATCACTTACCAGGAGTAAGGGTAAAATTCCACCAACAAAAAAGCCTGCAACTGCAGGCTTGAAAATTAAAAAATAGAAAGTTGGGGAGTCTTTTCTATTTTTTAGAAGTAAACAGAAATATCCAATGTATAGGCATTGGTATGTTGGCTGTTGTACATGTGCATATAAACATATTCCAGACCAATCAATACATTTTGGGTAAAGAACGGACGTTGAGCCGATGCGACAACCATTTTGTTGACGCCTGAGCCTGGGTAAACGACTGAACTTACATTACCTGCAGTTGCTCCTGATGTCGTTGTATAACTATTCTGTGCGCCGCCAGTTAAGGTAATCGGTAAATTATTGGTGTTATATGCACCGTTATAGGAAATATTAAAGTTAGTTGAACGACCATAGATCTCAGGTGAGAAACCTGCCTGCACATACCATGCTCCTGCGTAGCCATTATTGGTCATATCTGACTTGTTGGTGGCTTGTGCCCAGCCAGCGCCGACACCATAGATATCATAATTCAGACTGCCGTCAAAGTTGACCGCGCCAATACGTGTCTTGCTGGTTGCAGTTTTCGTTGTGGAATCAAACGAAGTATTGCCCGTACCATTAACATTGTAAACATAGCCACCATTAATACCATAAGACCATTTACCCACTTCATCACCATAAAATGCGGCATACACAAAGTCACTGGTATGATCATCCGTTTGGAACAGCGTAAGGTTGGAGCTTAAGCCATCCTTATAGTATGCCAATGAAGCGTTATTCACACGACCTGGTCTAAATAGCATTTGCGTCAATGAACCTGTCCACGGACCACCTCCTGAGAATGAACCTAGTGGCAAACGATTTTTACCAATGGTTGCATACAACGGGAAGGTATCCAAATTACCAAACATTACAAAGGCATCATCCATCTTAACTTTATAGCTGTCTGAAGTGTCCGTTGCCAATGAAGTTTCCACTGTCACATAATGTCCCAAGTTGGCTGCAACATAAAGCGTAGCGGTGGTAATAGGCAGACCTTTGCCTGATTGATAAGTTTGTGCTCCTGTTTCACCTGCAACAGGCTTTCTTACAATAGGACTACCATTCCAAACTTGCGGATCTGCTTCTAAGTATCCACCAAATACTAGAGCCCTGTCGCTGTACTGGTTACGCTGCTTCAAAATCCCTAAGGCAAACTGCGACGAGTTTAACATTCCTAATGGAATGACATCATCATGAATATCTGAGAACAAGAAATTCTGAATTTGTCCCATATTCGTTGGCACGGTGACACCATGAGTCTCATCATGCTCTGCACTACCTGTGCCCACTGCATTGACATCGTCGCTTGCTGATTTTGCCAGCGCTTCCTGGCTGGCTTGCAGCGCCGCAATCTCCTTCTTTAACTCTGCAATCTGTGATTGTACTGACTGGTTATCTGTTGCCTGAGAATCAGCATCCTGAGCATAGACCACCGTTGTAGCCGATGCCGCAAGCATCGCTAGAGTTATTTTTTTAAACATATTTTCTTCCCCTTCCTGTTTACTGTTTAATGATGAGCAATTGTACTGACGAGTAAAAATACTCCACCACAAGATAACTGATGACAAAAAAAAAGAAAAGTACGAAAGCTTGGTTTTCATGAAATAATTATGGAGTAACGCCAACAAATACATTACATTACCCGCAAAATCTCAATATCCCCTTATTTTATGACAAAAAACTCCCTCTGTGATGTGCTTATTATTGGCGCAGGACCCTCTGGTGCTGTTACCGCAGCAATTTTAGTGCAAAAGGGTTATCAGGTAACCATGCTCGAATCCACTGCTTTCCCTCGCTTTTCAATCGGTGAAAGCCTATTGCCCCAAGCAATGGAGTTTTTGCAACTGGCTAATCTCCTTGATTGTGTTAAAGAGGCAGGCTTTCAATTTAAAAATGGTGCGGCTTTTGCATACCATGATCACTACACTGAGTTTGATTTTAGCCAGAAATTTGGCGGTGGATTTAACAGCACTTTTCAAGTGGAGCGTGCCATTTTTGACAAAATACTAGCCGATAAAGCACAAGAATTTGGCGCTACAATCATCTACCAACAGCGCGTCACCAACCTTGAGTTTACTGACAAACTGCATACAGTGATCACCTGTGATGAAACCAACAACCATCATAGTTATCAAGCGCGATTTGTATTAGATGCCAGTGGTTTTGCGCGAGTGTTGCCCAATCTGCTTAAACTGAACCGTCCAAGTGAATTTCCGCCACGCATGTCCATTTTCACCCACATTAGTGCGAAACTGGATCGGCAGCTTTTTGATCAAAATAAAATCCTTATTAGCGTCCATCCAAAACATGCTGATATATGGTTTTGGCTTATCCCACTTAACGATACCAAATACTCTATCGGCGTGGTTGGCGAGCCGCATTTACTCGAAAAAGCTCAATTAACCCCCGAAGACCAACTCATGGAGCTGATTCAACAGACCCCAAACCTGTATACCATCTTAAAAGACATAAGCCTGACATGCCCCGTGCGAAAAATCACAGGGTACGCCCAGGATGTCAGCACACTTTACGGTAAGGGTTTTGCGCTTCTTGGAAACGCAGGCGAATTCCTGGATCCCGTTTTCTCATCTGGGGTAACCATTGCCTTAAAATCTGCAGTTCTTGCGGCTGAAACACTTGATCTAGAGCTTCAAGGCAAAGAGGTTGGTTGGCAAGAAAGCTTCGCCAAACCTTTACAAAAAGGAGTGAATACGTTTAAGGCCTATGTGCGCACTTGGTATACAGGCGAGCTGCAGCAAATTATTTTCAGTAACAGACAACCCGAAGAAATTAAAGCAAAAATTTGCGCCATTTTGGCAGGTTACGCCTGGGATGAAACCAATGACTACGCCACCGATGCCAGACGCAAATTAAGCCTTCTTGCCAAAGTGTGCACAACACTTGGACAATCAAACTAGCTGCTTAAGTCTCAATTTTGAATTCAACATTCAACATTCAACATTCAAGATTAAATATGCTATCATGCGCAGCATTGAAATTTGCGACTATTCTCTATGCCCAAACACAATAATACGCTTGGCGTTGTCATTATTACTAAAAACGAAGAAAAAAATATCGCGCGTTGCCTTGAATCTATTAAATGGGCGGATGAAATCATTGTTGTGGATTCTGGCAGCACGGATAAAACGATTGAGATTGCTAGAAGATATGGTGCTAACATCATCGAAAGACACTGGCCAGGAGATGGACCACAAAAACACTTTGGTATTTCCAAGCTTACTACGAGCTGGGGACTTGTCCTTGACGCTGATGAAGAAGTTACTCCCGAGTTAGCAAAATCCATTAAGGATGCACTGGAACATCCCAGGTATAGCTTTTATAAAATGCATCGCAGGTCGTTCTTTTTAGGTAAGATGATTTGCCATGGTGACTGGGGCAAGGACTGGATCGTCCGTCTGTTTGATCACACAAAACATCAATGGACACATGATATTGTCCATGCCAAACTGGATGTTTCAAAGAAACACGCAGGAAGCTTGACAGGGGAGCTTATTCATCACTCACAGGACAGTGTTGCCAGTTCTTTAAAAAAAATGAACGACTACAGTGATGGCACTTCGACCATTCTGTGGCAAAAAGGTAAAAAAACATCACTCATTAGCGCCTGTTTTCATAAACACTGGACTTTTTTGCGTGGATTTATCTTCCGCTTGGGCTTTTTAGATGGTTCAAGGGGGTACTTAATTGCCAAGCTTTCTGCCTATGGTTCATATTTTAAATATGTGAAATTGTGGGAAAAACAGCAGAATGCAAAGTAATATTTACCAGGGGCTTATTTCTGTCGTTGTCTCCACTTACAACTGGCCAGAAGCGCTTCGACTTGTATTGACCTCATTAAATAATCAAACCGACAAAAACTTTGAAGTGATCATTGTTGATGATGGTTCGACTAATGAAACCAAAGAAATGATCAACGCGTTTAAAACTCAAGCAAAATTTCCGTTACAGCATTTATGGCAAGAAGATAAAGGGTTTCGCCTATCAAGATCTCGCAATATGGGGATTGCTGCTGCCGCAGGCAATTACCTGATTTTTATTGATGGTGACTGCATTTCTAGACCAAACTTCATACACAATCATCGCTTATTAGCGGAGTCTGAATATTACGTCGCAGGCAACCGTGTTCTTTTAAACAGTAAATATACTACTTATCTCCTTAACACCCAAACTGATGTTTCAACCAAAAGCCTATTGTACTGGCTGTGGCACCGGTTTTTAAAACACATTAATCGCTGGCATACGTTACTTACGTTTAATTTAGCCAGTAAAGCGCGATACAAGCACTGTTGCGCATGGCAAAAGGCCAAAGGTTGCAATATGGCGTTTTGGCGGCAAGATTTATTGACGGTGCACGGCTTTGAAGAAAAAATTTCAGGCTGGGGTTATGAAGACTCTGATTTGATGATTCGCCTCATCAATAAAGGCATCAGAAGAAAATCAGGCTATTTTGCCACAGCAGTTTTGCATCTTTGGCATAAAGAAGCAGATCGCTCACAAGAAGAAGGCAATCTTAAACTACTGAATGAGGTTAAAACAAGCAATAGAAAATGTGCGATGGAAAGCATTCTTGGAGACCAAACTAGTCCATGAATAAGCAAAATACACTGACCACACAAGTTACAACATCAAAGAACGTTTTACTGCTTAGTCACACGCTGGTTATTGGTGGCTCAGAACGTGTATTAGTAAACTTGACCAACCTGCTTCGCGCTATGGACTACAACGTGCATATATTGACTTTAAGGACCAATATTGAATTTGAACTACCAGAAGATATTATCTTACATGATGCCAAAGTGCCCAACTGGTTGAGATCTAAATATCTATACGAGAAATGGTATGCTCACGCAATCCATAGACTTGATAAAACCCACCACTTCAAGTGTATTTTTTCTAACTTTTTAACCGTCAGATCATGGCTTAACAGAGAGTTAGAGGCAAAAACATTTTATTACCTGCATTTTGACTACACAATTCCATATAAAAACCTCTTAGCTAAGGCTCAAAAAAAGGCAGTTAAGCTTAGGCACAAAGTTTATAAGTATTACAACAATAGAAATGTGATTTCGGTATCACAAGGAGCCGCCACATCTTTAACAGAATTATTTAGAGTTAAACCCCAAAAACTGCATATTCTCTATAATTTTTTTGATTTTAACCACATAAGGGAAAAAGCTTCTGAATATCTACCACCGATCAAGCAGCCTTACATTTTGCATGTTGCACGCTTCGATCTTGCGCAAAAAAGACAAGATATCTTATTGGAGGCTTTTGCACAGCTTACTTGTGATATTGATCTCGTGATGATTACTCAACCAAATCAACAATTATCCGAGATGGTAGCCAAGCATCCTAAAGGTCATAAAATCCATATCATTCCATTTCACCAGAATCCTTATCCATGGTTTAAGCAGGCTGAAGTTTTTGTTTTAAGTTCGGATTTTGAAGCAATGCCAATGGTTATTCCTGAATCACTTATCTGTGGCACGCCTGTTATTAGCACAAACTGCCCTTCAGGACCCAGTGAAATTCTTATTAACGAAATGACCCAATGGCTCGTCCCTTGTAAGAACGCACATGAACTTGCTAAAAAAATAGACTGCTTCTTAAAAGAAGGAAATTATAATATTTGTAATCAAGCATTAAATCAATTCAGCGCCGATTGCGCCGTACAAAAACTTCAGGAGATCATATTAACATGCAAATGAGCTTATTATCGATATTGAAAAAACTCATCCTTATTACTTTAATTCCCTTTTTTATTGGTTATTTCAGCTATCACAATACAGCATTGCTTAATATTGGTGCGTATGGGTCACTCATACTCTCAATTATTGTACTGATCACAGATACAAACCAGAGAAAATTTGCAAAAAACACCGTTTTTATGAATGTAAGAAGAAATATTTTTCTATACGGATTTTTCATGGTTTACCTGCTGTATCTTGTTTTTTCCGCGCTATTTCTCAGTTACGATAATCTCTACCATTTACCGCTTGATGCCATATATAAAGATATTCGTTACCCCATTATTCTGTTTATCGCTGTTTTGGCTGTCCAAAGCGCTTTAACGACTAAACATTTACTTACTATTTTATTAACTACATTCTGTATAATCATTTTAATTATCCCGATACAAGGATACTTTTACCCTCAGCCTAATCAAAATTTTGCGTTATTTATGCGCTACGGCTATATGTTCCCCATTGTACTTTTATTTCCATTTTTACTCGCATCAACCTTGCTGTACAAAAATAAAGTTTATTTTCTGGTAGTCACATTTTTGTCCATTATTACCTATGTTATTGTTATTGCGGCAGGAGCAAGAGGCTCGTTTTTAGCGATTTCAGTGGAGCTTTTCTTATTTTTATGCCTGCTCAGCTATTTTAAGAAAATTACACTTAAGAAACTCTTCTTAATCATTTGCAGCATTGCTATTCTCGTTGCCATTATCGTTGGAGTTATGTACAAAAATAGCAATCTGGTAGAGGGCAAAGTTTGGCAAAGTCTTGGAAATCAAGATTTTACAGGGGGGCGAACGACGCTGATTGAAACACGTTTCCCTATCTTTATGAAAGATGGGTCCATTATCCATGGTATTGGTTACGGTAATAAAATTTATCAGCAATTTCTAGAAGATCACAAAGCTCCTAAGGTCGTTGGGATATGGGGTGTTGAAAATGGGCAGCCTCACTTTAGCTATTATCGCGATGAACCTCAACTGCTATCTTCGTTTTATGAAAGTGGTGTGGTTGGTCTTATTCTATTTAGTTTATTTGTGCTTACTTTCTTAATTACAAGCTTACGAGCGTTTTCCTTACAAAACCATGCTAAGATTATTGCCGTCGCAATTTTTTTGAACATAGTAGGTAACACGCTCGTATTAGGGGTGGTTGAGCATACATCTGTTCCAAATTTATTATTTTTTGCGGTCATATTGGCATTAGTCAACACTAAACTATTACCTAATCAAAGAAGACATGATGATGAATCAAATTAATATAATCACTCCGAGCATTAAGCTTGGCGGTGGCATGGAACGCTATATTTGTGAACTGGCAGAACGGTTATCCGTTTACTACACAATTAATGTCTATTGTCTGAAGTACGACGGTAAAATGTTTGCCAACAATCAAAATATCACTGTTCACCAAAGTAAAATCCTGAGTAAATTTCCGCGCTTTCTCACATATATCTTATTTGCCATGAAAGTGTTTCTAAAAACCAGAAATCAAAATACACCTAATATTTCAACTGCACGTATTTTTAACCCGACCCTTGCCATTGTTGGAGGCACACACCAACAGCACAATATCATAATGGGCAAGAAAAATGGCATTTATGATCGTATTGAAATTTTTCTTGAGAAACAGCACTATAAAAATGCTAAGGGCATTATTGCCCACTCACCACTAATGGTCGATGAAATCAATAGCTATGGACTGAATGTAGCTGCGAAAATCACGATGCTATTTCCACCTGTTGATCTTAATCATTTCAGCTTCACTAGCTGTGATAAAAAGGCTGAGTTTAGAGCAAAGCTTGGGCTGCCACAGGATGCTTACCTCGTATTCATAGCAGGAACAGAAGATAGTAGAAAAGGAGTACCCGAGGCCATTAAAGCAATTGAAGTACTGGGAACACCTTATTATTTAATAATCTTTGGTAAAACCTGTAAACTCCCGCTCCCCGCGAATGCTAAGCATTTTGGTGTCGTTGAAAATATTGAAGAATACTATGCCGCGACCGATGTTGTGCTTGTCCCCTCAATCTATGAGCCATTTGGCTTAGTTGTGGTTGAAGCACTACAAATCGGTAGACCCGTTATCTTATCAGGAAACGTTGGCGCGAAAGTGCTGGTAAATTCACAAAACAGCATGTTGCTCGCACAACCAAATGCTTATCATATTGTAAATTCGTTGACAGCAGCCAAAGAAAAACAATGGCAACTGGATGATGATTACATTAGTAAACAGAAACTAGACTGGTCTACGCACATTGAAAGTTTAATAAAGCTTTTGCCGCTCGCTTAAAAAGCTTTGTATATCAGCAATAACCTCTTCTGGTTCTGGCTCTATGATGTAATCTGAAGTCTTTTTACTTTCATAGATTTTTAACCGATTCTTCGTAATAGGCTTTGCAGGGATTACGTGATTCTCCCAAAAGAAGCATAGCATGGCTTTATTGAGTGCTTCAGCAATATGCATAGGACCAGTGTCATTGGTGACAACTAGTTCACACAGATCAATGACTGCTGCAAGCTCCATTACCGTGTTATGACTGCCTAGCTTCAGTACATTTTTACAACCTTTAGTAATCGTTTCTATCAGTTCACATTCTCTTTGATTACCTGCAAAAACACAGTAAAACTCATTTTGGTCAAGCCATATGACTACCTGTCTAAAAAAATCAGGATGCCATTGTTTTTCCTTAAAACTCGCCCCTGGCTGAATGAATATATATTTTTTACTTTGAGCATAGCCTATCAAAACTTTAGCTTTTTCTTGATCTTTTTGTTGCGGATAAACTGAAAGATAGTATTGATTGTCTGGACTGGGTAAGTTTAGGTTTAAATACTTTGCTAACAGCCTTATTCTCATGTGTATTTTATGTAAGGTTTCAAATTCAGGTGAATCGATACCTCCGGTTAGAATACTGCTAGCTTTACACTCAGGATAAATACCAAAATATCTACCTGGGCTTCCAAGATATCCAACATAAGCAATAAAACGCTTCGAGGTGTGAAAGTTAAAAGTCTCAGAGAATGGCGTTCGCAAAATAGCAATGAAGTTCCTAACTTTGCCAGAGAATGACTTTTGATCAATCCAGAGCTCATAAATGTAAGGGTTATTAAGTAGAGCCTGTCCTCCAATCACAGATGACAGCACGGTAACACGAGTCTTGGGAGAGGTTTCGTGCAGATATTGCAGCGCCGCGGTTGCCCATAGCGTATCACCCATGGCGGTATTAGATAACACCAATATATGCTCTTTGCTCCTCTTTGATCTTTTTGCAAAAAAAGACAGTAATTTAATTAGTATCCAAAGAGAAAAATTTTTTATTCTTCTTGTCATTAAACCATAATCAGTCAACCGCTCACATTAGCGAGCATTTTACCTGCTAAATTTTCGATATGCACCTATCACACGTGTAAAGAATGGCTAAATCCTTAACCCAATTAAAACCAAATTCCCCAATATTTTTGCCTTTACTTGTATTAAACTACTGCCAAGTATTGATTTAGCGCAGTAAATCACCATTGTGACCATTAACCATAAAACACCACATTATCATTTTATCGGCATCGGCGGCATGGGGATGTCTGCACTCGCGATTTTTGCTTTACAAAAAGGTTACCACGTTTCGGGCTCTGATCTTCAAAGTTCCGACTTAACCCGCAAACTTCAGAAGCTTGGCGCCAAAGTCGCTATTGGACACCATGCAGATCACTTATCTCATCCTGATGCCATTATTTACACCTCCGCCATGAGTAAAGATAATCCAGAATATCAAAAGGCATTGGCACAAAACATTCCGATTTTTCACCGTGCTGAATTTCTGGCGTTTTTAGCCGAAGATTATCCTGAGCTTATTGCAATAACTGGAACTCATGGTAAAACCACGATTACAAGTCTTATCGCACATATCATGAATGAGGCAGGACTTAATCCAAGCTTTATCAATGGCGGACTTGCCAATAACTTTGTCCATCATGCCCATGCCAGCGACTCTCAATATATGATTATCGAAGCAGATGAAAGCGATGCTTCTTTTCTGAAAATCCACCCGAAACACATTATTATCAGCAATGTTGATCTGGATCATATGCAGACTTATCAGCATCAAATTGATCTTCTTATTTACAGCTTTGCAAAATTTGCCACACAACCTAACGTAAGCGGTGAAATTCTTATCGGCAGTGATGGCAGCAGTGCCTACCAATTGATCAAACGAATTAAAATGCAAAAGCCACAAGCACTGCATTATGGCTTACAGCAAGATATGGATGTTTACATTAAAAACTTCCTGCAAAGCGACGTCTGTGCAAATTTTGACATTTTCTTTGGCGATGAAGTACTACGTAATTTCTCAAGTCCATTGCCTGGCAAGCATAATGCAGAAAATGCTCTGGCTGCGATTGCGCTTTGCTTAAAGTTTGGCATTGATGTAAACCTTATTAAAAAAGCCTTGCTTAGCTTCAAAGGCATTTATCGCCGTTTTAACCACTATCAGACCACAATTAACAC
>JACCDZ011610939.1_pt1 | contig 13106 bp, 12 predicted proteins | sample 7449551 | NCBI WGS metagenome assembly JACCDZ01 (sample SAMN15323452, study PRJNA562643) | freshwater metagenome | isolation source: river surface water | place: USA:Blue River Watershed | collected 2017-08-18
AAAAAGTAAACGCAATAAACCAAGCCACTAAGAATTTTGGAAGCTAATTTATAAGATATGAAAAATTACTCAAATGATACAGAGAGAGACATACAGGAAAAAAGCAAAAAAAATTACTTGAAGCTATTGGCTGTATTACAGTCGTTTTTAGATGACTTTTTTGAAAATCCTTACTCTTACATCACTCATTACGAGCTAATGCAAGGGAGAGCGTTGGATGTGCTTAATTTCGCATTCAGTGGGTATGGGTTGAATATTGAGTATGTTATAAACAGAATAAAAGAGCAAAATATATCTCAATTGAATGCTGACGAGATTGCAGAAAGGGTAATGATTTTAAACGTTATCGACAATCTGGTAAATTTCAGTGTTTGTGAAGAATATCACGCTCTTAATCAAATTAGGATTTTATCTAAGGCTTACGATGAATATGGAGATGACTTTGAAGAAGAAGCTGAAGATATATTTGAGATGTTCAATTATAGATTTTCTACAACTGAAAATTCTGACATCTATTATTCGATGGCTATTGCTTCTGCTTGGAACGATTTTGACTCAATGACAAGCCTAACGTATACAACGCAAGGAGATGAGCGGGTTCGTGACTCACATAGGGCGCTAGAAGGTCTAACGTATTTAAAGAGGGATTTTCCGGAAGCTTTAATTCCGCCAATTGATTTTCGATGTAGATGTTATCTTGTTGAATCTTCAGACTCTTTAGCTGTAAGAAGAAATCCAGATGACGCTTATGACAGAATTAATAATGCAGTTAATCCAATATTCTCAACAACAGCTGCAAAAAGCGGCAGAATATTTGGGATGGATCACCCGTACTTTCAGGTTCAGTCTAAGCACTATGATGAATTGAAAAATGTTGTTTCGGTTATAAAAACTAGCATTGGATTATAATGAGACGAATAACTCCACAAGAATTTATTAGAAAATGCAGTCTTGCTGAAAACATCTTTAGTGCTGGAATGCTTCAGGCTAAAATGGACATTGGGAATTTTGCAGTTGACTTATTTCAGAAATCATTTCAAGCTGAAAAAGTTCAAGGTGGAGAAACCTCATCTTGGGCTCCAAGAAAAAAGGCTTACCCGTGGTTTATAATGCAAAAAACAGGGAATTTGAAAGCATCAATAAACTGGCAGCTTACGCCTGGCGTTGGACTACAAGTACTCACTGATTGCAAATATGCTCAGTTTCATAATGACTTTAATTTAGTTCCGCCTCAATATAGCAACAATAGATTCTACACAGACTGGAAAGGAGGAGCTTGGCAGAGAAATCAATATTCAGATTTGCCTATAACACAGAGGCAATTCATAGGTCACTCAAGCTTCTTGGACAGATTTATAGAGCGAAGAATAAAGATATTAATGAAAAACATTTATTAACAAATGGCACTCGTAGACTACGACAAAATATTAAAATTAAAAGCTGAAAGTGCTGCTCTTGGAAGTATGTCTATGGCTGAGGTTTATAAATCAATAAAAAAGACGCTTTTAAACATACCAAAAGATACTGCTTTCCCAGATGGAGAAAAGCTTTTTAAAACAGTAAAAATTGACAATGGTCAGTTTGAGAGGATTATAAGCCCAAATGGAAATACAGAATATGACATTCCTTTTCCAGCAGCTTTCGTAAGATTTATTAACGTAAGGTATCTTGTTGAGCAAAACAGAACAAGCGAAGGTAGAGCTACAATGAGAATACGATACGTTTTAAACAGGCTAAATAATCAAACTGACGAGAACGAGCTTGAGCCTTTATACACGTTTGATAGGATTAACAACGCTATACAAGACGCAAAGGATGAGGAAGTTTCTTTGTCTGAGAGATGCAATCTTCAGTATTGGGACATGCCATTATCAACAAACATGCTTCAGGCATATTGGTTGGATTATGAAATCTACTTTAAAGCTGACGAGTCTTATCAGTATAGAAATTGGATTCAAAGAAAAATAATCACACCTAGATTTACAAATTTCAGCGACATTCCTGGCGACACAAGACCAGACGTTACAGTTCCTAATTGGGATGATCAAAGCGCATTTTACTCTCCTCCATTTTTAGATTATGGATTTTGGAATTTAAATGGCGTTTGGAGCCCAATAGAGGTGTTTAGAAAATAACAAAAACTAATTAATTACAAGTTATCTATTTTTAGAAAAACAAAATGAAACAAGACTTTAAAAATATAGTTGGACTTGCTGAAGAAGGCAAGCCAGCTATCATCAGATTTTTCGGGCCAGTTACAGACCAAACTACTTCATGGTTTAACTCGGAGTTTTTGTGGTTGCAAGACTATGTAAAACCTTCTTCTATTGAAATTCAGATTAACTCTGAAGGCGGATCTGTTTTATATGGCATGAATACCTACTCAATAATTCAGAATTGCCCTATACCTACAGTGTGTGTTAACGAGGGATTAGCTGCTTCAATGGGCTCAATTATATGGGCAGCTGGAGATGTATCAAAAATGCGAGACTATGCAATCTTGATGATACACAATCCTTTTAAAATATCTGAAGAAGAAAAAAGTGAAGACGATTGCGGAAAGAACGATAAAATGGCAGCAAGCCAAGTTACTGAAGCATTCAGAAAACAGATTGAAACAATCTATATGAAAAGATGGGGTCTTTCCGAAAATACTGTCAAAAAGATTATGGACGGTGGAGAAGGAGAGGACGGAACTTTCTTTGATGCCAAAGGGGCTGTTCTTGCTGGGATCATTCCTTCAGAAAACATAATTAAGACAAAAAGACAAGCGGCAAAAATGGTTAAAGCTGCAATTGAAGGCAAGAATGCACCAGTTGATTTTAGGGTTGCACTTGACTCTGTTATAGCTGAACTATCAATTAATAAACTAGATTCTGAAAAAGAATCTAATATTAAAGCAAAAGAGGTTGTTGATGTAACTATCGAACCCGAAGAAAATAAAGATACAATTAAAAACGAAAGAATGGAAGACAAATTAGAATTGAGTCTTATTTCAGCTGCTCTGGGCCTTCAGGGTTCAATCACAAGCTCAGAAATAATGGCTAAATTACCTACACTTGTCCAGGAAGCTAAAAGAGCAACTGAATTACAGGCAACTGTTAACTCTCTTAACATCGAGCTAACTGGAAGCAAACAAGCACTTCAAAATGTGGAAGCTTCTCTTGCAGAAGTGAAATCTCAGCTTGACGCTTACAAACAAGCAGAACAAGAAGCAAAGGAAAAGAAAATTAATGAGGTTGTAGATGCCGCTGTTGAAGCCGGAAAGATTAAGGCTGAGTCCAAAGAAACTTGGGTAGCTATGGCAAAGAATGACATTAACTTAGTGATTAATACGCTAGAGTCAATTCCAGTTGCAGAAAAAATTTCAGCATCAATTGAGAACGATGCTTCTTTGATTGAAGACAAGTCTAAGACTGCAGCTAAGGAAGTTGAAGCGACTATTGCTAAAGCTGTTGGTGAAGGTTTTAAATTCAAAAAATTATAATAAGATAAATGGCAACAATTAGTTTTGCACAAAACACTTATGCTGGTGAGGTTCTTGAGGACTTGCTAACATACACCGCGCAAGGTAACGACACTTATAAAGAAGGTTTGATTAACACTGTTTCAAACATCCAGTATAAATACACATTGCCTAGCGTTAAACTAGGAAATATTATCCAAGACAATAAGGCGACTCCGGTTAGCCCTACAGATTCAAAAGGAACATATACGTTCCGTGAAAGATATTTGGAGCCTAAGGATTTCATGATTTATCTTGAGTTTAACCCAAGAGATTTTGAATCATACTGGAAGCCTTGGCAGCCAGACGGCGAGCTAGTATTTAGAACGCTTGATCCTAAGCTTCAGGCAGTAATGCTTCGCTTGTTAATCGAACGTAAGGACGAATACATTGGAAACGCCATTTGGCTTTCTTCTACTGGCAATGGAACTGGAGATGTAGCTGTAACCCCTCCGGGAACTGAACCTGATCTTGGATTAGGCGAATACAAGTATTTCGATGGCGTTATCAAGCGCATCATGAAAAATCTTGATGAGGCTGTAGCTGGAGAAACCGTTATTTTGGCTGGCTCTACTACGCTTGCAGATGGAGCAGCTGTTGAAACAGCTCTTTACGCAATGTGGTCAGCTTGTCCTAAGCAAATCAGAACAAAAAATCTTTCATTTATAATGGGATGGGATTTGTGGGATTTGTATGACAAGTACGCTTCTAGCAAGGACTTTAAGTACACAGATAATACTCAGGTTAATGCTTATCGCTTCAAGGGAAAACGCATCGTTCCTATCGTAGGTGTTCCTGGTGAAACCATTTTACTTGGCGAATTCACTCAGGATATGAAGTCTAACTTGTGGATGGGCGTTGACTACGCTAACGACCAGCAAGTAGTTAAGATTGACAAATTACAGAATAACTCAGAATTGTACTTCTTCCAGATGAGAATGAAGATGGACGTTAATATCGTTCGCCCTGCTGAGCTTGTGGTTTGGACAGCTTACAAAAAAACAGCTTAATAAAACCTGTTTTGTTGTTTAGTATATATCCAAGGGGGTGGGGAAAATCCTCACCCTTTTTTATTTAAAAAATGTTAATATGGCACGATTAAAAAATACACCAGAACAAACAGACGCTGTTGAAGTTATTGAAAGTCAGGTAGAAGATACTGTAGACACTAAAGATACAGATTTAGAGCTAAATGAAGATGCATCCTCAGAAGAAAAAACAAAAGAAGAGTTGCCAAAGCATATATTAAAAATCATGGAGATTTTTTATTATTTGGATGAGCTCTATATTAGTAAGCATGGCGGAGTTTTTCCATCAAATACAAAAGAGAGCCTAGTTAAAGGGGCTACATTATACAAAAACCCATATTTTAAAAAATAAATAAATGGCACTTAGTAAAGTAACTTTCACTCGCACCGATGGAAATCTTGGAACAGCTCTTGCTGGACAAGACCACATTTCAGGCTTGCTTTTCGATACTACATCTGCACCTGGAACAACTTCCTTGGGAGACGTGTATCAGATATTCTCAGTTAAAGATGCTGAAGGACTTGGAATTCTTCCGTATAAGACTGGAGAAACAGTTTATATGGACGGATTGCCTCACTTACATATTTCTGAGTACTTTAGGCTTAATCCAAATGGAACGCTATATGTAATGTTCGATGATTGCTCTTCAGACTGGAATGCAATTGCTACTCTACAAAGCTTCGCTCAAGGATCTATTAGACAGATTGGAATTTGGACACCATTAAAAGTGTTTGTTAAAGGCGCAACCGATCAAGACCCATACACACTTAATCTTGTTCAGGATATTAATGCCGCTGCAGAGCTTCTTGCCAATGAAAACAAGCCAATATCAGTTCTTCTTTCAGCAAACGCTGCTGGTATAAACTCCGACAACGTTACCACAACGATGGCTAATTTTCCAAGAGCGATACAAAGCTATCCTAGAGTAACAATTTTACTTGGTCAAGGAAACTCAACGCTAGTTCAGGACATTCAGACAAAGATGGCTAACCATGCAACTGTTGGCTGGATTGGGGCTGCAATGGCTATTGTTGCAATTGCTAACGTACATGAATCACCAGCTTGGCTTGGCAAGTTCAACATGATTGGAGGAAACATGAATTCAATCGCCATGGGATTTGGAGACATTACTGTTACGTCAAATAAACTAAACAGCATTACTCCTTATGAATCAATATCAAAGCAGCAGCTTGATCAATTGGATGACAAAGGATTCGTATTTCCAGTAAAATATGTTGGAAAAGACGGAACATTCTTCTCTAAAGACAGAACTTGTTCAGACGGAGATTACAGAATGATTAGTCGCAATAGAACTATTGATAAATCAAGACGAGAAATTAGAGCTGTTCTTTTGGATAGGCTTAATTCACCGCTTAACATTAATCCTGCAAACGGACAGCTTTCAGCTGCCGACATAAAGGTGTTCAAGACTTTGGTTAGCGGACCACTTGATTTAATGTTAGCCGCAGGGAACATTAGTGGTTACTTTGTTAATATTGATGCAAATCAAAACGTTTTAACAGACGACACTCTAAGAATTTCTTATGTTTTAATTCCTAAGGGAGTTGCTTCTAATATTGAGGTTACTGAAGGATTTGCATTATCAACGGCTTCATTCGTATCATAATACAAAACATAAAATATAAATGGCAGCAATTTTAATTAATGGCCGAGCATACGATTGGAGCATGATTGAATTCAGCTTTTCCAATATCGTTGGTGAACCTATCACTGGTATTACAGCGGTTAACTGGAAGAAGACAACCAACATCGTATCTAACTATGGAGTAGGTCAAAACCCTATCTCAAGAGGAAAAGGCAACATCACATATGAAGGTAGCGTGACAATGGACTACACTGCCCAAACAACGCTTCAAAGATTATCTCCAGATGGCACGCTAGAGGGCTTAGGAGAGTTCGATTTAATCATTACATACAATCATCCAGACTCAGGCAAAACTATCTCAAATGCTCTTTATAAGTGTATTTTTAGTGAAGACGGAATGTCGGCATCTCAGGATGATGTTAATCTTACTCAAGAGTTTAATCTTAACCCAGCATTTATTGAGCCAGTTGATACTAGCTCTTTAATTTAATACAAAGGGAGCTACATAGGCTCCCTTTTTTGCTATTGTTAAACAACTGATATTTTTTAGCGCTATTATTAAGTAAAATTTCAATAAATAATATAAACATGGAACAGGAATTAAGTTTGGATCAGATTAGCTCTATTAAGGCTAAGGCAGATGAAATTAAAAAGGCAAAAAAGCTAAAAAAGGTTTATCCAATCTATGTTTTTGGCGAAGAAGGAGATGAAAAAGAACTCTACTTGGGATACTTTGGAACCCCAAATATCGTTACTTTCTCAAAATTCTTGTCAAACTCAAAGAAAGATGAAGTTACAGCAATCAGACAGCTTGCTAGAGACACATTTTTGGAAGGAGACAGTGAGCTTGTTGAAGACGAAGGGTTGTTCCTTTATGGTCTAATGGGACAAGTTCAGAATATCGTTGCTCAAAGAGAGGGAGGAATTGTAAATTTATAAGAAGCTGGGGATTTAAAGAGTCTGATTACATAAGGAAGAGAATTGTATTAATCAGACACTATTTCCCTGGCATAGACCTAGAAACTATATCAGATGATGAATTCGCCATGCTAGCAAATGATGCTGAGTGGATAAATAGCAAATCAACTAGCCCATTTTCATTTTAAGCATAATTAATTAATAAGCCCAGCAGATTCGTTTGTTGGGCTTTTTTAATGCGAACTAGTGTAGTGAATATGCACTATTCTTTGTTAAACAACTAATTATAAACAAACAATGGATTATGGAGTAAAATTTGACATACTTATAAACGAAGTAGCAGCATCAACGGCTCTAACTAAGTTTAGCAATACGGTCCAGGTAGAAGTTCCAAAGATAATCGCAAACTTATCTAAAATAAAGGTTCCTCTTGCTGATTTGTCAAAAAGCATAGCAGCTATTAATGTAGAATTAAAGACACTATCAAATACAAAATTAAGACTAAATACTAGAGAAGCTTCTTTAAAGATAACTGATTTAAAGAGGCAAGTTAAGTCACTTCAGGCTCAATTAGTATCTGTTGGTGGAGCTGCTGCAGGTGCAACTAGAGCAGCTTCTGGGGCAGCTGTTGCTGGGACAGGAGCTCGTGTAGGTGGTGTAGGTCGCGTTCCTGCAGCTGGAGTTAATCTATCCCAGCTAAGAAAAAACATAATTCCAAATGCAACTTTTGCTGGAGTTGGTGTTCCTTTGGCTGCAATGGGGGTTACTGCAATGGCTGTTGGTGGTATATCTTACTTAATGAAGGAGTCAGCTAAGTTTGAAGATATAATGCAAAACGTTAGAAATATTTTGCGTTCAACAGATTCTGACGCTTCAACATTTCAGGCTAGATTTGAATCTATGGCTAAAAACGTTAGGCAAGTCGGAATTGATACAAAATATAGCTCTAAAGACGTGGCTGAAGCAACTAAGTATCTTGCTATGGCTGGTATGAATATGGAGACAATTGATAAGTCAATGATGCCTATAGCTAACATAGCCACACTTAGCGATGCTCCATTAGACCAAATAGCAGACGTTGTAACAAATATAATGGCTGGATTTAAAATAAGCGCTGACAGTATGGGGGCTGTTTCAGATGTGTTGGCAAGTACTGTAACAAGAAGCAACACAACAGTAATGGAGCTTGCTGAAGGATTTAAGTTTGGCGCTGGAGCTATGTCGTTAGCAAATATAAGTTTTCATGAAGGTGCTGCCGCATTAGGCGTATTGTCTAACGCTGGGATCAAAGGAACTGTAGCTGGGACTGGGCTTAGAGCGATGGTAATAAGAATGATTAAGCCAACAAAGAAAGCTCAAGAAACTCTAGATAGGCTTGGTGTGTCATTCACAACTATAGATAAAAATGGAAAACAAGCTTTCAAAAGTATAGAGCAAATCTTCCAGGAATTTAGAGACAAAAAGGCTAGCGCTGAAGACATGTACACTATTTTTGATAAGATAGCTGGAACACCTGCGGTAAACCTTCTTGAAAACTTAGATAGATTTAGGGAGATGTCTATGGCATCAACAGTTGCTGGAGGAACAGCCGCGTACCTAGCAGCAGAAAAAATGAAAACTGCAGTTGGACTAACAGACCAGATAGGGTCAAAGCTTGAAGACTTAGGGCTCAAAGCATACCAGTCAATAGAGCCTTACTTAATAAAGCTTTTAGGTGGACTTAGCGACTTTCTAAGCACAAGCGATGCAGAAGGAATGTTCTTAGGTTTTGCAAGAGGATTTAGAGTCTTTACAGAAACAATGGTTGACTTTACTAAATTTATATACAATAATTGGGATGCTTTGAAATGGCTTCTTGGCGGAACGTTTGTATTTACAAAAGTAAACTCAATATTAACAGCTTTAATCAATACGTTCAGGATAATGCCTGGCGTATTATCTCCTATTGCAGCTTCTATTACAGCATCTGGAACAGCATTAACCGCAGCTTCTACTGCTGGGTCTGCTTTCACAGCTGCTTTGGCTCCGCTAAAAATGGCTGCAATTACAGGTGGAATATCTGCCCTAATAACAGCCGTTGCTCTTGGAGCATATAATCTTTGGTCAACAAAGAAAGAGGCAGAACACTTATTTGAATCACTTGATAACCCAAGCACAAAGTTTAGAACTCTAGAGCAGGCTCAAACAGCAATAATGGCAATTAGGGACAATGCGAACCTAGCAACAGAAGCTGTTTCAACTCTAACAGATAAAACATTTGCCGCATCTCCAGCAAACGCTGGTTGGGGGTGGCATTTATTGGATTTCTCAACAGAGGGAATATCTCAAATACTGGATACTCTAGCAGACATTCAAGTGCTTCCAGGAACAGGTGATAATCTAAGGTTTGTTGCGTCAAAAATAAGAGGCGGTTCAAAGATGGCTATGGAATCTGGAGGAGTTTACGATGAGGCGATTTCAAAGTCTTCTGGAAGGCTTGTTACTAAGAATGTAGAAAACCTTATGCAAGAACTTCAAAAGGTATCTTTTTCTGGTGATACTGGAGCTTATGCTGGTGTTGATAGAACTATCTCAATGAAGATAGATCAATGGTCAAATGAATCTAAAAAAAGAAAGCCTTTTAAGGATTTAAGCGAATCAATACCTAAAGAAACAAGAATTGGCATGTCAAAAGAATATGCAGACGACATGTTGAAGCAATATAGAGACCAATACGAATATATATCTTCTACTAGACAGATGATTTCTTCTGGACTTTTCTATGAAGCAGAAAGAGGTTTTCAGTCTCTAGGAGTTCTCGATGGAGGCGGAGTTAGGTCTTTAATGAAGCCTGGTACATCAATTCCTGATCCAGGTAAAGTTGTTGACTTTATGACAAAAGCATCAAAATCAAATGTATCAAAGGCTTTAATTGATAAGGCTGTAAAAACATTTGGACTGTCATCAGCATTGGGGACAAACATAGATATAACGAAGGAGTATCAGCCTAGAATAACAAACCAAGACCTAGGAGAAGGAATGGAAGGGTTTGAATCACTTCCAGGCTCTGCTGTTGGTTCTGGAGGAGGATATTCTGGAGCAGGCAAAATGAAATCTCAATCAAATAGAAATATAATTGTAAACATTGAGAATCTTTTAAACATTGAAACCGCTGAGCTTTTAGACGGAAAAGAGTCTATTAAAGACCAAGTTGTTCAAGTATTAATGGACGCTGTAAAAGACGTTGAACTAGCATACCAATAAAATGGAACTGATTAAAAACGATAATAAAAAAACAGAACAAAAAGAACTTATGCACATGCCAGTCAAAAAACCGACTGGCATTAAGTTCAATAATTTGACTCTTGTAAAAGGTGGAATTAATCCAGTGTCAATATTAAAATCAGTGAGACTAGACAAGCCAATTGAGCCACAGGTAAAGTCTCAAATTGCTGTGGCTAAACAGGCTGTATCTGGAAGAGCAAAAAACATTGCAGTTCAAATAGCTAGAACAGGAGTATCAGACATATATAATTATCAGATTCTAAAGAAGAAGAAGGTAAAGCTTATTTCTAATGGAGAGGCAAATATTTATGACGAAACTCCATACCGAACTGATTTCGGCCAGATGGTTACAGACTACATTAAGTTTGAGATAGTTGATGATTTTATGGCTGAAGTCGACACATACCAACAGCCATCATTATTGACTTTTTTTGATGCTCACGCAATTATGTCTGTATCTCAGAAAAAGAATGTGCTTATGACAACAGTTCAGGGAAGAGATAGGACGAGAAAGGAATTTATAAGCGGTGGAGATTACATGGTTTCGATTAGTGGTTTAATTACTGGAAAAAATCCAAACTTATATCCAACTTCTGAAGTAAAAAGCTTGCTAAGAATAATGAATACAAAAGACGTTATTCCATGCTACAGCCCATTTTTAAGTACTTTTGGAATTAATGGATTAATCATACTAGACTTTGAGCTAACTCAAAGACAGGGGTTTCATGCTAGTCAGCCATATAGAATAAGTGCAGTCTATGAACCAAGCACAGCTGTTCTTGTAGAAGAGAGCAGAAAACAATTAGAACAAAGAGAGCAAGACATAGAGAAGGCTAAAGGATGGGTTCTTCTTGACAGCATTCTAGAAGCCACTCAAGTTTCAAAAATTTTATCTTCACTATAATGGCAGATAGATTATTTAATTTTAATGTGCTTACATCAATGATTATCATATCAAACGACCCTGGATTAGATGATATTGGATATTCTGATGTAAAGTACATTATAAAAGAAGTTAGTGAGGTAAAAATTGAGTCATCTTATAATTCATTGATTAACAAAGCAGAAGTAACACTTCCAAGAGCTACAATTATTGAAGCAACAACCAGTAAAAAAGTTGGAGTAAGAACAAAAGACTTAATTGGAGATGGAACTGACTCAATCTTCAGAAGGGGGCAAAGGATAACTATATGGCTTGGCTATGATGATGACGGTTCAAACAGAAACAACAAAAAAATGTTTGACGGCTACATAGTTTCAATCGTTCCAGATAATCCATACACATTGTATTGCGAGGACTTTGGATACAAGCTGAAAACAAATGCAGTTAAGCCATTTTCATCTGGAAAGGAAGGGTGCAAGATAAATGATGTGATAAAAAACATACTCAATGGAACTGGATTGAAGCTTCACCCTCTTAGCGAAAGAATGAACATTAATATTGGAAATATTCTTATTGAAAAAAGTAAAAGCGCTGCAGATATACTTGAATCTTGGAAAAAATTTGGTCTACTTTCATTTATCAAGTACTACCAGGGGAAACCGTATCTGGCTATTTCAAGAACGTTCTTCAGCGTAAATTCTGGAGAAACGCTTATAGCTGGAGACAGCGATTATATTCCAGTTATAGATTTCCAAGACAATGTGGCGTCAGACGATTTACAGATTCTGCAGCTAGACTCAAATTTATTGGCGCTCACTGCGGTTTCATTGTATCCAGATAACTCTAGAATACAGCTAACTATTATTAGAGACAAGGCAAACCCTAGTGAGTTTCAGGTTATAAATGAAACAAAGCTAACTAAAAAGCAAATAAAAAGAGCTAGCGCTATAAATTACGATGATATGGTTGAGAATTATAGAAACACTCAGAACAAACAGGACAAGTTTGACCTTTCAGCGTATAGCGTAAGGACTTACCACGAGTTCAACATAAGCAGAGAGGAGCTTATAAAAAATGCAAAGTCTGCATTTAACTCTATATCCCAGACTGGAATTGAAGGAACAGTTACTATTTTTGGAGACTTTGGTATTCAACCAGCATCCATGGTTAGGCTTTACGATAGAAGAAACCCAGATAAAAATGGCGTCTATATTGTAAGCGAAGTTGAGACTACGTTTGGAACTGGAGGATATAGACAAAAGATTAAAATTCCATTTAAAAGAAGCAACTAAATGATTAGTAGAGACGAGGCTATAAAAAAGTGCATACGATCAATAATTAAAAGCGACTCATCAGTTACATATGATGGAGCTAGAGTTATTAATGGATACGTTCAAGACATAGATGTATCTGGAAGCAATACTGTTGATGTTGTTGGAATTGAGAATGAGCTTATAATAAGAGGAGCTTCTCTATCTGCGCTTGATTCGTCTTTAAAGGGTGACATTTGCATTCCAACAATAAATTCTGAGGTTGCTGTACTGATAAATACAACAGGATCTCAGGCATACGTTATCTCATTCACTCACTTATCTAAGAAGCGAATAGAAGTTGACGTAGAAGCCTATATAGGGGCTACAGGAGTAGAAGATCAAAATGATGATACAGACTATGATGAAGTTAATGAAACTGGGTATAAAACTTATTTAAAATCTGTTCCAGAACAAATTGATTTAGTTGCAGAATACAAAGCTAATGCTTCTAAAATAACTGTTATATATGAAAAGGTAACTGCTCAATCTGGAGATGACTCGAAAATTGAAGTAGATAACTCTTCAGTAAAAACAACAGTTGGCTCATCAGAAGAAATAGTTGAGCAAAATAAGATAACTATTAATTCA
>JACCDZ010709694.1_pt1 | contig 13095 bp, 12 predicted proteins | sample 7449551 | NCBI WGS metagenome assembly JACCDZ01 (sample SAMN15323452, study PRJNA562643) | freshwater metagenome | isolation source: river surface water | place: USA:Blue River Watershed | collected 2017-08-18
CTTCCGCGCCGACCGGCCGGCCGATGATCAGCGGCACCAGCAGGAACAACCACAGGATCACCATCACCAGCGGGATGGAGCGCATGCCGTTGACGTAGACGGTCGCCGGGATGACCAGCGCCTTCTTGCCCGACAGGCGCATCAGGGCCAGCAGCGTGCCGAAGAAGATGCCGCCCAGCGTGGCGACGATGGTCAGCTGCACGCTGAACCAGAAGCCGTTGACGACGAACTTGGAGATGATCTCCCAGTTCACGAACGTGAGGTCGAGGCCGAACATGTCAGTGCCCTCCCCCGGTGCCGCCCGCGACGATGAAGCCGGGGATGGCCACCTTCTTTTCAATGAAGGCGAAGATGCGGTTCACCGCGAACGCCGACAGCGCGTACAGCGCGGTCACCGCCAGGTAGACCTCGATGCCGCGGGAGGTTTCCTCCTGGGCCTGCATGGCGAACATGGTCAATTCGGCGATGGACACCGCAAAGGCCACCGAGGAGTTCTTCAGCAGGTTCATGGACTCGCTGGTCAGCGGCGGCAGGATGATGCGAAAGGCCATCGGCAGCAGCACGTAGCGGTAGGTCTGGTAGGTGGTGAAGCCCATGGCCATGCCGGCGTAGCGCTGGCCGCGCGGCAGCGCCTGGATGCCGGCGCGCACCTGCTCGGCGATGCGCGCCGAGGTGAAGAAGCCCAGGGCGAAGACCACCAGCAGGAAGCCGGGCACCTGCTGGAAGACGGGAAAGGCCTTGGGGATGACGAAGTACCAGATGAACAACTGCACCAGGATGGGGATGTTGCGGAACAACTCCACCCAGGCATTGGCCAGGCGCACCACCCAGGGGCTGCCCTGCAGGGTGCGCAGGGTGCCGACGAAGGCGCCCACGATCACTGCGATCACCCAGGCGCAGCCGGCCACGGCCAGCGTCCAGCGCCAGGCCTCGAACATCCACTCCAGGTACGTCCGGCCACTGCCGTCGTCCGTCAAAAAGACCTGCCAGTCCCATGTCATGTGCGCGTTCCCTCCTGGCGTGAAATGCAGTCGTTGGTATTGATGTGCTGTTTAAAGCAGAAACCCCGCCCGCGCAAGAGCCGGGCGGGGTTTTCAGGCAGGCCCCGGGCCTGGATTACTTCTTGGACAGGTCTTCGACCGTCTTGTCGTTCGGGGTGGCCCAGGCGGCCTTGGTGGCGTCGCTGGCGGGCAGGCCCACGCGGGTGTTCTTCGGCGGGATGGGCTGCACGAACCACTTGTCGTAGATGCGGGCGATCTCGCCGGACTTCATCAGGTCACGCAGGGTGTCGTCGGCCAACTTCTTGAAGGCCGGGTCGTCCTTGCGGATCATGATGGCGATGGGCTCGACGGCCAGCACCTCGCCGACGATGCGGAAGTCGGCGGGGTTCTTGGCGGTGGCGATGTTGCCGGCCAGGATCTGGCCGTCCATCACGAAGGCGTCGGCGCGGCCGGACTCCAGCAGCAGGAAGCTGTCGGCATGGTCCTTGCCGAAGACTTCCTTGAAGTCGACGCCGTTGGCGCGCTCGTGGCGGCGCAGCAGCTGCACGGAGGTGGTGCCCGTGGTGGTGGCCACGTTCTTGTCCTTGAGCTGGGCGATGGAGGTGATGCCGGAGGCGGCCTTGACGGCGATGCGCACTTCCTCGACGTAGGTCGTCACGGCGAAGGACACGTCCTTCTGGCGGGCGGCGTTGTTGGTGGTGGAGCCGCACTCGATGTCGACGGTGCCGTTCTGCACCAGCGGGATGCGGTTCTGCGAGGTGACGGGCTGGTACTTCACGTCCAGCTTGCGGCCCACGGCCTTCTCGGCGTTGGCGATGATGCGCTGGCACAGCTCCACGTGGTAGCCGGCGTACTTGCCGTCACCCAGGGTGTACGACAGGGCGCCGGAGGAGTCGCGCACGCCCATGGTGATCACGCCCGAGGCCTTGGCCTTGGCCAGGGTGTCGTTCGCCTGCGCGAAGACGGTGCCCGTGGCGACGGCGGCCACGGCAAAGGCCAGCAGATGCTTTTTCATTCCAGTTCTCCTTGAGGGTCCTGTGGGGATGTAAGAGGGTTCCGACGCGCCATTCTAGGCAGGGCCCGGGATGCGACCATCCGGATTACCCTGATCCTTAGCGCGACAGTGAACGAGGATATAGCAGGACGCGTGCCGCGCCCTTCTCAGCTGGCAGGACGCAAGGGCTCAGTCAGCTTCTCGGGCACGAGCAGCGCGTCGACCTGCTCGCGGGTCATGATGCCCAGCGACTCGGCCACCTCGTCGATGGGCGCGCCGGTGGCGATGGCGGTCTTGGCGATGAGGGCGGCCTTCTCGTAGCCGATGATCGGGTTCAGGGCGGTGACCAGCGTGACCGACTCGCGCACGCGCCGCGCCAGCAGCTCGCGATTGGGCTCGATGCCCACCACGCAGTGCTCGCGCAGCGTGAGGCAGGCATTGGACAGGTGCTTGATGCTTTTGTACAAGCTCCAGCCCATGATGGGTTCGAAGGCATTGAGCTGCAGCTGGCCGGCCTCGGAAGCCATGGTCACCGTCATGTCGTTGCCGATCACCTCGAAGGCGACCTGGTTCATCACCTCCGGGATCACCGGGTTGACCTTGCCCGGCATGATCGAGGACCCGGCCTGCCGCGGCGGCAGCTTGATGTCCCCCATGCCGGCCTGCGGGCCGCTGGACAGCAGGCGCAGGTCGTTGCAGGTCTTGGACAGCTTGGTGGCCACGCGCTTCAACACGCCGGACATCTGCACGAAGGCGCCCGTGTCCTGCGTGGCCTCGACCAGGTTCTTGGACTTGATGACGGGGATGCCACTGATGTCGGCGAGCAGGCGGCAGGCCAGGTCGGCATAGCCGTGGGGCGCGTTGATGCCGGTGCCGATGGCGGTGGCGCCGAGGTTGATCTCCTGGATCAGGGCGCGGGCCTCGCGCAGGCGGGCCTCGTCCTCCTCCATCATCACCGCGTAGGTGGAGAACTCCTGGCCCAGGGTCATGGGCACGGCGTCCTGCAGCTGCGTGCGGCCGATCTTCAGCACGGACTTGAAGTCCTCGGCCTTGGCCTCGAAGGCCAGGCGCAGCAAGCCCATGGTCCCCAGCAGCCGGTCGATGCCCGCCCACAGGGCCAGGCGCACCGCCGTGGGGTAGACGTCGTTGGTGCTTTGCGAGGCGTTGACGTGGTCGTTGGGGTGCAGCACGTCGTAGCGGCCCTTGTCGAACCCCATGCGCTCCAGCGCGATGTTGGCGATGACCTCGTTCGCATTCATGTTGGTCGAGGTGCCAGCCCCGCCCTGGATCACGTCGACGACGAACTGGTCATGGTGCTCGCCGGCGATCAGCCGGTCGCAGGCGTAGAAGATGGCGAAGGCGCGCTTCTGGTCCAGGACCCCCAGCTCCAGGTTGGCGCGGGCCGCGGCCTTCTTCACGTAACCGAAGGCGCGAATGAGTTCCGGCATGGCGGCCACCGTGGTGCCGGAGATGGGAAAGTTCTCCACCGCGCGGGCCGTGTGCACGCCCCAGTAGGCATGGGCCGGAATGGGCTTGTCACCCAGGAAGTCGTGCTCGACGCGGTGGCCGTGGGTGTGCAGGTCGAAAGACGGGCTGTTCATGGTGTGCGTGTCCCTGTGGATCCGGTATGGATTCCACTGTAGAGATCGGCGGGCCGGGACGCCAATGCCGATTGCTACGGGGGTTATGCAAACCTTGTATCTAGGCCGCCGCCGGGTCCGTGGCCGCGGCTGCCGGCCCGGCCAGGAAGGCCCACAGGGCCTGGGCGGAGCGCTTGGGCGCTTCGCGGCCGGCCGGGCGCTCGCGGTAGGCGCGGATGTCCAGGGTGAGCGTCAGGCCGGGCAGTTCGACCTCCGTCGCGGCCGGCACCAGGCGGCGGGCCCGCAGCTCGCGGCGCACGGCGCTGGCGGGCAGGAAGGCCACGCCGTGCCCCTCCAGGGCCATGGTCTTGAGCCCCTCGGCCATGTCGGTCTCGTAGACACGGTCCAGGTGGATCGCGGTGGGGGCCTGCTTGAGGATCAGCTCCGTGACGCGGCCCAGGTAGGCGCCGGGCGCATAGCCCAGGTAGGGCAAGGGCGCGTTCGGGCGGCCCGGCAGGGGAAAGAGGGGGCGGCCCTGCTCGTCAGGCTTGCAGTAGGGGGCCAGGGTCTCGCGGCCGAGGCTGACCATCTCGTAGCGGTCGGCATCCAGCGGCAGGGGCTGGGACTCGTGGTGGTAGGCGATGAGCAGGTCGCAGCCGCCTTCGACCAGGCGCATCACGGCGTCGTGCACGTTCAGCGCGATGAGGCGGCTCTTGAGGGGGCCGAAGGTGTCGCGCAGGCTGGAGACCCAGGCCGGGAAGAAGGTGAAGGCCAGGGTGTGGGGCGTGGCGAACTCGATCACGTCCTGGCCGGCGGCCGACTGGCCCTTGAGCATGGCCCGCGTGCTTTGCAGGGCCTGCAGCATCTCCAGGGACTGGGCGTAGAGCGTTTCCCCGGCGGGGGTCAGGCGGGTGGGGTAGGAACTGCGGTCCACCAGGTCACAGCCCGCCCAGGCCTCCAGAGCCTGGATGCGGCGGGAGAACGCGGGCTGGGTGACATGGCGCAACTGCGCGGAGCGGCTGAAGCTGCGCGTCTCGGCGAGGCTGACGAAATCCTCGAGCCATTTGGTTTCCATGGCTGCATCTTACGGCCGGCTCAGGCCGGCTGCGCGGCGTCCGAGCCCTCCTGGGTGCGCTCCTGTTGCTGCAGCGACCACATCGCCGCATACCGGCCGCCCTGCGCCAGCAGCGCCTGGTGGGTGCCGCGCTCGATGATGCGGCCGGCGTCCATCACCAGGATCTCGTGGGCATCGACCACCGTGGACAGACGGTGGGCGATGACCAGCGTGGTCTTGTTGCGGGCGGCGCTTTGCAGCTCGGCCTGGATGGCGCGCTCGTTGGCGGAGTCCAGCGCCGAGGTGGCCTCGTCGAAGATCAGGATGGGCGGGTTCTTGAGCAGCGTGCGGGCGATGGCCACGCGCTGCTTCTCGCCGCCGGACAGCTTGAGCCCGCGCTCGCCCACCATGGTGTCGTAGCCCTTGGGCGTGGAGGCGATGAACTGGTGGATGTGGGCGGCCTTGGCGGCGGCCTCGACCTCGGCCTGCGAGGCGCCGGCCCGGCCGTAGCCGATGTTGTAGGCCACCGTGTCGTTGAACAGCACCGTGTCCTGCGGGACGATGCCGATGGCCTGGCGCACGCTGGCCTGCGTGACCTCGCGGATGTCCTGGCCGGCGATGAGGATGCGGCCGGCCTGCACGTCGTAGAACCGGTACATCAGCCGCGCCAGCGTGGACTTGCCGGAGCCCGACGGGCCGACCACGGCCACCGTCTTGCCGGCGGGGATTTCGAAGCTCACGCCGTGCAGGATCTCGCGCGCGGGGTCATAGCCGAAGCGCACATGCTCGAAGCGCACGCTGGCCTGGTCCAGGCCCGACAGGGGCGGCGCATCCGGCCGGTCGGCCACCTCGCGCTCGCGCTCCATCAGCACGAACATGCGGTCCAGGTCGGTCAGGCTCTGCTTGATCTCGCGGTACAGCACCCCCAGGAAGTTCAGCGGGATGTACAGCTGGATCATGAAGGCGTTGATCATCACCAGCTCGCCCAGCGTGATGCGCCCGTCCACCACACCCTGCGCGGCGCGCCACAGCATGGCCACCAGGGCCACGGCGATGATCAGCTGCTGGCCGGTGTTGAGGAGGGACAGCGTGGTCTGGGACTTCAGGCGCGACTTGCGCAGGCGCTCCAGGCTCTCGTCGTAGCGGCGGGCCTCGAAGCCCTCGTTGTTGAAGTACTTGACGGTCTCGTAGTTCAGCAGCGAGTCCACCGCCTTGGTGTGGGCCGCCGAGTCGAATTCGTTGGCCTCGCGGCGGTACTTGGTGCGCCACTCGGTGATCGTCACGGTGAACACGATGTACACCGCCAGCGCCGACACCGTGATGCCGGCGAACCACAGGTCGAACTTCACCGCCAGGATGCCCAGCACCAGCGCCACCTCGATCAGGGTGGGGATGACGCTGTACAGGGAGTAGGAAATCAGCGACTCGATGCCGCGCACGCCGCGCTCGATGTCGCGCGTCATGCCGCCCGTCTGCCGCTCCAGGTGGAAGCGCAGGCTCAGCGAGTGCAGGTGCTGGAAGGTCTCCAGCGCGATGCGCCGGGCCGCGCCCTGGGTGGCCTTGGCGAAGACCAGCTCGCGCAGCTCCGTGAACAGCGAGGTGGACAGGCGCAGCAGGCCGTAGGCGACCAGCAGGCCGGCCGGCACCGCCAGGAGGGCGACGGCCGTCCCCGCCGCACCGGTGCGTGGCGCCATGGTGTCGACCAGGTCCTTCAGGACGATGGGCACCGACACGTTGGCCAGCTTGGCGCCGACCATGAAGGCCAGGGCCGCCAGCACCCGCCAGCGGTACTCCCACAGGTAGGGCGCCAGCCGGCGCAGGGTCATCCAGTCGCTGCGGCGGGGGCCGGCGGGCGGGGGCAGGGCGTGGGTCAGGTCGCCGGCACGGCGCATGGCGGAGAATCCGGGCTCAAGTGATCAGAAGGAGATTGTGCCCATGTCCGAGAACTCCGGTGCATCCACGGGCCGCGGCGGCGCCACCCACGTGAGCCTGCCCACCGACAAGGAACTGGTGATGAAGGTCATCCCCATGCCGTCGGACACCAACGCCAATGGCGACATCTTCGGCGGCTGGGTCATGGCGCAGGTGGACCTGGCCGGGGCCGTGATTCCCGCGCGCGTGGCCCAGGGCCGCATGGCCACCGTGGCCGTCAACGAGTTCCTGTTCAAGCACCCGGTGCGGGTCGGCGACATCCTGTCCTTCTATTCTTCCGTGGTCCGCACCGGCCGCACCTCCATCACCGTCCAGGTCGAGGTCTACGCCGAGACCTTCCGCCAGCAGGGCCGCTACATCAAGGTCACCGAGGCGCTGCTGACCTACGTGGCCATCGACGACCAGGGCCGGCCGCGGCCCCTGCAGCCGGCCTGACGGGCCTGGCCGCCCCACCGCCCCAGCCATTGCCCGATACTGCGACCCATGCAAGCACCCGATCCCCTGCGCCCGCCCCCGCCGGAACACCGCAGCCTCGCCTGGCTGGTCGTGGGCCTGTCCGCCGCCTTCGCCCTCATCCTCTGGCCCTTCCTGGGCGCGCTGCTGTGGGCGGTGTTCATCGCCATCGTGTTCGACCCCGTGCACCGGCAGGTCCTGCGCCAGGTCGGTGGCACCCGGCGCAACCTGGGGGCGCTGCTGACGCTGACCGTGGTGGTGCTGGTCGTGATCCTGCCGCTGATCCTGGTGGGCACCTCCGTGGTCCATGAGGCGGCGGCAGTGGTCCAGCAGGTGCGCTCGGGCGAGATCGACTTCGGGCGCTACCTGCAAGGCGTGATCGACGCCCTGCCCGGCTGGATCCGCTCCATCCTGGACCGCTTCGGCATCGTCAACCTGGCGGCCTTGCAGCGCCAGCTGACGACGCTGCTGGCCGGCAGCGGGCAGTTCATCACCACCCACCTGGTGGGCCTGGGGCAGAACACGCTGGACTTCGTGGTGGCCCTGTTCGTGATGCTGTACGTGCTGTTCTTCCTGCTGCGCGATGGCCGGGCGCTGACCGACAGCATCGGCCGCCACCTGCCGCTGCAACGCGAGCATTCCCAGCGGCTGATGGCGCAGTTCGTCACCGTGGTGCGGGCCACCGTCAAGGGCAACATCGTCATCGCCCTGATCCAGGGCCTGATGGGCGGCGTCGCCTTCGCCGTGCTGGGCCTGCAGGGCGCCCTGCTCTGGGGCACGCTCATGGCCCTGCTGTCCCTGCTGCCGGCCGTGGGCGCGGCCCTGGTCTGGGGGCCGGTGGCGCTGTGGTACCTGTTCCACGGCGAGGTCTGGCCCGCGGTGGGCCTGACGCTGTGGGGCGTGCTGGCGATCGGGCTGGTCGACAACTTCCTGCGTCCCATCCTGGTGGGCAAGGACACCCGCATGCCCGACTACCTGGTGCTGGTGGCCACCCTGGGCGGCATCGCCGTGTTCGGCATCAACGGCTTCGTGATCGGGCCGGTGATCGCCGCGATGTTCCTCATGGGGTGGAACCTGCTGACGGGCCTGCGGCAATCGCCGCCGGCCCGCCAGGACGCGGACTGATCAGGGCGCCACGCAGGCGAAGCTGGCGGCGTCCTCGGGGTTGCCCGTGCCCTTGTAGCGCGCGTACTGCGGGAAGGGGCACAGCGGGCGGCTGCGGTTGGGGAACCAGGCGTTGTTGGGCGCGGCGACGGCATGGATGCGGTCAGGCGCAATACCCTTTTCCACCCAGTCCACCATGGCCTGCACCGAGTCGTAGGTGTCGGTGGCGGGGCCGCCGGAGCAGTGGGTCATGCCGGGCACCACGAAGGCGCGGGCGAACTGCTTCGTGCGCTCGATGCCGCCGTTGCTGGCGGCCAGTTGCTGGTAATAGGCCAGCATCTCCTGCGCCGAGAAGATCGGGTCGGACATGCCGTGGATGAACAGCAGCTTGCCACCGCGCCGGCGGTAGGCGTCCAGGCGCGTGTCCTCGTAGGTGTCGTAGACCGCCGAGAACCACTTCATGCGCGCGGGGTCGCGGTCGAAGTTGAAGTTCAGCGCCTCGAGCGTCGGGTCCGGCGGCGTGACGAATTCATGCTGCAGCGCGTCCACCATGAGCACGTGGTAGCGCGAGTCCGGCTTGGCCGTCGTCGAGCTGCCCAGGGTCCAGGCGCGCCAGCCGGGCGCGGCCACGCCCGGGTCCCAGGGCTGGCCGGCGTAGAGCGCGCGGCCGGCGCTGTCACGCGGGCCGGCGAACACGTCCTTGAGCGCGCCGACCTGGGCGGGCGAGAGGCAGGTGTCGTTCTTGGCGCCCGCGCACTGCAGCACGGCGGGATCGAAGCGGCAGGCCTGCACCTGGTTGACCATGCCGTCGGCCAGGCCGTCGGCGGCGTCGCAGGCCTGGTTGATGCCCTTGGCCAGCAGGTCCAGGTCGGCGTTGCTGAAGGCGCGAGAGAGGATGGGTGCGCCCTGCGCGTCGCGCGGGGCGATGGCGGTGAACTTCTGCGTGTTCCACATCGCCGCCACCGTGGCGCCGCTGGATACGCGCATGGCCGGCGCGCCGGCGGTGATGGCGTCGAAGTGCTCGGGGAAGCGCTGCGAGAACATCATGCCCTGGCGCCCGCCGCCCGAGCAGCCGGAGAAGTAGGAGAAGTCGGGCTTGCGGCCGTAGCGCTCGCCGATCAGGCGCTTGGCGGCGCGGGCCGTCTTGTCATGCGAGTCGAAGGCATGGTCGATGCGCGCGCGCGGATCGGGGCCGAAGGTGGCGGCGACCTGGCCGGTGTGGCCCGCGTCGGTGGAGACCACGGCGAAGCCTTGCCCCAGGGGTGAGGGTGTGCCGATGGAGATGCTGGAGCTCAGCGAGGTGTCGCGCAGGATGCCGTCGTTGCCGCCGCCACCCAGGTACAGGAACCGACCGTTCCAGGTGTCGGGCAGGCTCAGCTCGAAGCCGGTGGCGAAGTTGCGGCCGCCCTCGCCGGTGCGCTCGCCGATCTTGCCCGTGACCACGCAGTGGCCCGGCAGGAAGGCGCCGGCGGCGGCATTGCCCGGGCGCCGCGTGCCGGCGGGCACGTAGCGCGTGGTGAGCTTGGCATCGTCCAGCGTGCCCGGCTGCGCCAGGGCCGCGCAGCGGGCCTCGGCAGAGGCGGCGCCTGCCGGCACGCCCTGGGCCGCAGGCAGGGGGTGGGTGGGCGCGCCGGCACAGGCGGCCAGCGCGGCGGCGACGGCGGCCGCCGTCGTTGCAAGGATCAGGCGGCGGCTCATCGCGGGGGGTCCGGGTCAGTCGGCCTTGAAGCCCGTGGCGGCCACGGCCTTGCCCCAGGTCACGGTGTCGGCCGCGATGATGCGGGCGAACTGGTCGCGGCTGGTGCCGGTGACGCGGAAGCCCATCTCCTCCAGCTTGGCCTTGCCCTCGGGCGAGGCCACGGCCTTGACGATGTCGGCGTTGAGCTTGGCGACGATGTCGGCCGGCGTCTTGGCGGGCGCCACGATGCCGAACCAGGAGCTGAACTCCAGGCTGGGGAAGCCCTGCTCCTTGATGGTGGCCACATCGGGCAGCGCGCCGGCGCGGGTCGGGCCGGTGGTGCCCAGCGCCACCAGCTTGCCGGCCTTCACGTTGGGCGCGGCCAGGCCGATGCTGGCGAAGACCGCCTGCACGTCGCCGCTGAACATGCCACCCAGGGCGTCGGCGGTGGTCTTGTAGTGCACGGCCTCGGGCTTGACCTTGATGGCCTCGCCGAACATGAAGGCGCCGAAGTGGCCCGGGGTGCCGGCGCCGAAGGTCGCCATGAACAGGCCCTTCTGCGACTTGGTCCACTCCACGAAGTCCTTCACGTTCTTCGAGGGCACCTTCTGCGGGTTGACCAGCAGCGCGAAGTCGGCGCTGACGACCTGGCTGACGGGGATGAAGTCCTTGGCCGGGTCATAGGGCAGCTTGTTGTAGCTGCTGGGGGCGATGGACAGCTGGCCGGTCTCGCCCAGCATCAGCGTGTAGCCGTCGGCCGGGGCACGCGCGGCCTCGGAGGCGGCGATCAGGCCGCCGGCGCCGGGCTTGTTGTCGACGATCACGCCCTGGCCGCCCCAGGCCTTGGACAGCTCCTGCGCGAGCTGGCGGGCCACGATGTCGGGGCCGGTGCCGGCGGGGAAGCCGACGATGATGCGCACGGGCTTGTTGGGGTAGCCGGAGGCCTGGGCCTGGGCGGCCGGCGCGAAGGCGGCGGCGCAGGCGAGCGCGGCGAGGGTGGCCATGGCGTGGCGGCGGATGGTGTTCATGGGGGTCTCCTGGGGTGGTCGTGTGTCGGGAAGGGAAATCAGGGCCGTTGGAAGCTCAGGCCAGCTCGAAGAACTGCATGGCGACGCGGTCCGGGTGCCGCACGCCGCTGCCGGCGAACAGGCGCTCGTTGATCCAGGCCAGCGCCGGCGAGGCGGTCTCGAAGGACGGCAGGCAGCGGAAGTACACCTGCGCCGGGTCCACTGGCTCGCCCCGCAGCAGGCGGGCGGTGACATCGGCCGGCGCGTGGCGGATGGCCTGGTTGTGGACGTAGATGCGGTCGCCCGCATCGGTTTCCATCACGTAGTGGGCCTGGAGCTGGGCAGTGGTGTCGCTCACGACGAGCTGGTAGTCGGCGCCGCCGGGCAGCACGCGCGCGGTCCAGCCCTCGCCGCGGGCCTCGCCGCCGGTGATGGGGATCATGCGGCGCAGGCCACGGGCCGTGCGGCCGACCTCGATGGGGGCGCCCACCTGCACGGACAGGTCGGCGAAGAATTTGAGCTGGGGGATGCCGGGTTGCATGGGTCGTGAAGGGTTCGTGGGGCCGGCCGGGCCGGTGCCAGGGTCGGGGGTAAGCGTAAATCCGGCTTGTGGCGGGCGCTGTCATCCCAGAAGATGACGGGACAACCCTATGCGACATTGGCTCCCGCCCCAGGCCCCCGCGACCACCGCCGTGCTGACCGACCTGGTCGGCGACCTCGGCCTGCCCGGCTTCGAGCGCCACCTGCTGGCCCGCCTGCGGGCGTTGACGCCGGCCGCCTCCTGCTCCGTCTACCGCACCGGCTCGCAGCCGGCCCTGTTCCTGTCGGGCGCGCTGGACGTGCCGGACACCACCCGCCAGTGCTGGCAGGCCTACCTGTCCGGTCCCTGGCGCAACGACCGCAGCCTGCACCCCGCGTTGGAATCCGCGCCCGGCGCGTCCGCGGCGGTGTGCCACATCACGGCCGGCGAGGTGCCGGCCGAGCACCGCGCCCGCATCTACGAGGCCCATGGCGTGGCCGAGCGCGTGTCCGTGGTGCAGCGCGACACGGGCGATGGCGTGTTCGCGGTGAACTTCTACCGCCATGCCACCCAGCCGGCCTTCACCGATGCGCAGCTCGCCAGCTTCGGGGACGTGGCCGGGGCGGTGCTGGCGCTCACCCGCAAGCACCTGGCGCTGGCGCAGGCCACCACGCCCCCCGCCACGCACCGGGCCCAGCTGCAGCGGCTTTGCCCGAACCTGACAGCGCGCGAACTCGACGTCTGCGAACGGCTGTTGCGCGGGCTGACCCAGGAAGGCGTGGCGGCCGACCTGGGCCTGTCGCTTCCCACGGTCAAGACTTACCGTAACCGCGCCTTTTCAAGGCTGGGCATCCACTTCCGCTCGGAGCTTTCTGCCCTGTTGCTGCCCACTGAAGCTTGATTACTTTGGAACTGTCAGAAATTCAAAGAAAAAATCGCACCCCTACCTCTCACATGAATATGTGATATCCGCTAAGATGCCCCCCCAGGAAAGTCTCTTTCAAAGTCTGACTTTCCGTTGGAAATTAATTCCAATTCATCAAGAACCAAAGGTGTAGGGGGTTCCGGCATGACGAATCTGGCCACGGCTCTCAAGAGCGAAATCGAGCAGGTCGCGCACAAGGCGTTGCGGGACGAGGCGGTGCAGTTCCGCAAGGCAGCCGCCACCTACCAACGTGAGATCAGCGCGCTGCAGCGCCGTGTCGAGTCCCTGGAAAAGCTGCTCGGCCGGCTGCGCGGCCAGGTCCCCGCCCCGGCGGCTCCGCGCGCCACGCGCACGCCCCGGCCCCGGGCCCTGGTGGCGCTGGACCCGCAGGAGCAGGAAGCCCACGCCCTGCGCTTTTCCGCCAAGGGCTTCGCCAAGCTGCGCCAGCGCCTGGGCCTGTCGGCCGCGGCCATGGGCACGTTGCTGGGGGTGACGGCGCAATCCATCTACAAGTGGGAAGACGGCAAGGCCCGCCCGCGCGCCAGCCAGCTGCAGGCCATTGCCGCGGCCCGCAAGCTGGGCAAGCGCGAGGCGGCCGCCAAGCTGGCCGAGCTGGGACAGACGGTGGACGCGGCGGACGACGTGGAGTGACGTTCATCGGCGGACGCCCATCCGCGGGGTGACCCCGCGATGACTGCGCGATGAACCGAAGCGGGCCCCGGCTCGCTTCGCCGTTTCAAGGCGTGTCGAACGCCTGCTGCAATTGGGCGATGTCCAGCTTCTTCATCCCCATCAGCGCATCCAGGACACGCTGCCGGCGCGCCGCGTCCGGGTGCTGCAGCATCTC
>JACCDZ011318547.1_pt1 | contig 13095 bp, 7 predicted proteins | sample 7449551 | NCBI WGS metagenome assembly JACCDZ01 (sample SAMN15323452, study PRJNA562643) | freshwater metagenome | isolation source: river surface water | place: USA:Blue River Watershed | collected 2017-08-18
CAATAAAACTGCTGTGCGTTGCGCTTGGCGACTAATGGCCATAAAACTTCCTCACTTATTAAAAATGCCGCTACTCAAAGCGCTTGATAGTAATTTTGACGTGATATCCACAATCGGTATCACCCTCTCATAGGCCATGCGTGTTGGTACAATGACCCCCAAGGTACCAACGATTCTGCCATCCACAGTGTACGGTGCAGTGATCACTGCCATATCTTCCATGGGCACCAATTCACTTTCGCCACCAATGAATACTTGCACACCCTCTGCTCTAGATGAAACATCCAAGAGCTGAAGCAATTCAGTTTTCTCTTCAAACATGCCAAACAATTGTTTCAACTTGACCATGTCAGAAGAAAGATCACCAACGTTCAACAAACGTCTTTCACCAGAGATGATCATGTTTGAATCTGGCTTGGCATTTTCTGCGCCAACCTTCAGTGCAGCTTCCATCAAAGATGAGATGCCTGAGCGGATGCCTTCTAACTCTTGGCGCAATTTCTCCTTGACCGCAAAAAAGCTCAGGCCTGCAAATTGACTGTTTAAATAATTGCTCGCCTCAATCAACTCTGAAGGGCCGTAGTCTCGCTCAGTCAAAATAATTCTGTTTTGCACATCGCCTTCAGGCGTCACCAGAATTAACAGCACGCGCTTCTCTGACAACCTCAAGAACTCTACTTGCTTGAAAACTTCTGAGCGCCTTGGGGTCATGACCACCCCAGCAAAATTAGATAAGTTTGATAAAACTTGAGCCGCTGCTGCCACCACTCTTTGCGGAGCATCTGCCTGAATAGCATCTTGTGCTTCATGAGCCATGATTTCCTCAACTGGCTTCACGGTGAGCATCGTATCGACAAAGAGTCGATAACCCTTGGGCGTTGGAATGCGTCCGGCAGAAGTGTGCGGACTAGCCACAAAACCCATATCCTCTAAATCCGCCATCACATTGCGAATCGTCGCAGCAGATAGATCCAAGCCCGAAAATTTAGACAAAGCGCGAGAGCCAACGGGCTGGCCGTCGGCGATATAGTGCTCAATCAGGGTTTTTAGTAGGCTTTTTGAACGGTCATCCATCATTTAGCAGTTGTAGGGCTATTGGGGCTATGGTTTAATCATCAACATGTCAAATCTTAAGACAAAAAGCGCTCAGAGACATTTTAAAAAAATCGCCTTGGTAGGCAAATACCAGGCGGATGGCTTTGCGCACATGCTTTTGAACCTCTCAAATATCCTTAAAAACTTGGGATGCGAGGTCTTTTTAGAGGCAGAAACAGCTCAAAACACAACGATTACTCAGATTCCGAGTATTGCCGCCAAAGACTTTCAATCAAATATTGACTTGGTGATTGTTCTGGGTGGTGATGGCACCATGCTTGGTATCGCCAGACAAATTGCAGGTCAAGACGTTCCTTTGATTGGTATCAATATGGGGACGCTTGGTTATATGACTGATATTCCTCTGCAAGATGTTGAATTGGTTTTAACTGAAATGCTCAAAGGCCACCATGAGTCTGACAGTCGTTACTTGCTTGAAGCAGAGGTTTACAGAAACGATCAGATCATTGGCACAGGTTCAGCCTTGAATGATGTTGTTGTGAATCGTTCCGGCATCTCGGGCATGCTTGAGCTCACTGTTCGTGTGAATGGTCAGTTCATGTACAACCAACGATCTGATGGTTTGATTGTGGCAACGCCAACTGGCTCTACTGCCTACGCGATGTCTGCAGGCGGCCCCATCCTTCATCCATCAGTGGCAGGTGTGGTGTTAGCGCCGATTGCGCCTCATGCTCTTTCCAATCGCCCGATTGTTTTACCGAGCGATTCATTGATTGAGATTGAATTGGTTGGCGGTAAAGATGTCAGCGTCAACTTTGATATGCAATCACTCACGCAACTCCAAGTGGGCGATCAAATCAGAATCAAACAATCTCAAAAAACAATCACCCTGCTTCATCCAATTGATCACAGCGATTACAGAGCGCTTCGACAGAAGTTGCACTGGAACGAACACCCCTCCTCTTTCTAACCATGTTACGCAGCTTATATATTCGCGACTTTGTGATTGTCGATGAACTAGACATCGACTTAGAAAGTGGCTTCACGGTTTTAACTGGCGAGACTGGTGCGGGTAAATCTATTTTGTTGGATGCCCTATCGCTGGCCATGGGAGAAAGAGCAGACCCAAGCCAAATCAGAGAAGGTAAAAATCGTGCAGAAATTTCTGCGATTTTTTCCCTTAGCGACCAGCTTAAAAAAACCATTTCTTCATGGCTAGAGGCGCAAGATTTTTCCATGGAAGATGATGGCGCGACCATCATCCTCAAACGAGTCATTGATACCTCGGGTCGCAGTAAAGCTTTCATCAACGGTGGCACAGCCACACTGAGTCAACTCAAAGAACTCTCAAGCTTCTTGGTTGATATACATGGACAGCACGCTCACCAATTGCTGCTCAAGACTGGCGCCCAAAGAGATCTTTTAGACAACCAAGCAAATCTTGATGGACTGGTTGCTGAGGTTAAACAACTGTATCAAGCTTGGCAAACAGCTAAGAAACAATTAGAGCTTGCAAAGAATGCCGGTGAGAATTTGCAAAAAGAGCAAGAGCGCTTGGCTTGGCAGCTTGAGGAATTAGATGCCTTAGCACCGCAAGCCGGTGAATGGGCAGAGATTGAGCAAGACCATGCGCGCTTAGCAAATGCAGCCAAACTCATTGAGGGCTCACAAAACGCCATACAAGCACTTCAAGATCAAGAAGGTAATGCTGAAGAACTACTCTCTAAAGCATTCAATGAGATTGCTGATCTCGCGAAGTTAGATAGCAACTTAGAAGATGCAAAAATTGCCATTGAATCTGCGCAAATACAAATTGGTGAAGCAAGTCACAGCTTAAATCGCTATTTACAAAAAATAGATGTTGATCCTGAGCGTCTTGCAACTGTTGAAGAACGCCTCAAGGCGCTTCACAGTGCCGCTAAAAAATTCAAAGTAACGCCGAATGATCTTCCAGAAAAGTGGGCAGAGATTCAGGAGCAAGTCACTGCGATTAAAAACTCACAAGACTTAGGTGCTCTTGAACAAAATCTCAGCAAAACTTTGGCAGCTTATACAAAGAGCGCCAAAAAGTTAAGCCAAGAAAGAATTACGGCAGCCAAAACATTAGAAACCCTGGTGACAGCCGCAATGCAAGACTTAGCAATGTCCGGTGGTGTTTTTGCAATCCAAATTGAAGCACTTGAAGAAGGCAATGCTCACGGTTTAGAGCAAGTTGAATTCTTAGTCGCTGGGCATCCTGGCGCAACACCCAAGCAACTGGCCAAGGTAGCCTCTGGTGGTGAGTTGGCTCGAATCAGCTTGGCCATCAGCGTCATCACTTCTGAAGCCAGTCAAATACCTACTTTGATTTTTGACGAAGTTGATTCAGGAATTGGTGGCGCAGTGGCCGAAACAGTTGGAAAGCGCTTAAAAGAATTGGGGCAAGCTCATCAAGTCTTGTGCGTCACCCACTTACCTCAAGTGGCCGCAGAGGGTCATCAGCACTGGAAAGTCGCAAAGCAAAGTCAAGACAATGTGACTATTTCAAGTATGCAAATTTTGAGCAGGCAAGAGCGTGTTGAAGAAATTGCAAGAATGCTTGGTGGTGCTGAAATTACAGACACCACCAGACGTCACGCCCGAGAATTACTAGGTAAGTAAAACTTTTTCCCAAAGACTCTTAACGCAATCTCGCGACTCAATCAAAGCCGCATCCATTTCATCCTGAGACACCCTGGTTTTATCAGCACCATCTAATCTGATGCGATGCTGGTATTCACGATAAAGACGATAAGCATTTGCAGCCTTTAATGCTTCGTCGCTTTGAAGCAAGCCTTCCTCGCTGGCCAAAGATAACAACGCGATATTTCCCAAATTGCCTAAAAGTATTGGGTGACCTTTACTGAAACGCAAGACCAAATACTGAACAATGAATTCAATATCAACCATACCGCCACTATCATGTTTGATATCAAATAGGCCAGAGTCATTAGGATGACCTTCGCTGACTTTTTGACGCATGTCTAGAATTTCTTGCTTGAGCAAAGCTTCATTTCTTTCTTGCGCCAATACTTCAGATCTGATTTTTTCAAACTTTTCACCAATCGCAATATCACCGGCACAAAAACGTGCGCGCGTTAAAGCTTGATGCTCCCATAGCCAAGCAGAGTTATCTCCCTCTCGCAATTGATAACGCCTGAATGAATCAATGCTGGTCACCAATAATCCTGCCGCACCATTCGGTCTTAAACGAGTGTCGATTTCAAAAAGAATGCCGGCTGAAGTTGATGCGGTGAGCCAGGCAATCAAACGTCTTGCATAGAAGGCATATATTTCACCTGCATTTTGATCATCCTCAGGAGCGTCATATAAAAACACAATGTCCAAATCTGATGCATACCCCAACTCTTTACCGCCCAACTTGCCGTAAGCAATCACCGCAAAGGAAGGTGGCGTCACTTCGTTTAATTGAAACTTCTTCGCCACCATTGGCCAAACTCTTTCAAGAGTTAAGCCAAGGATCAAATCAGCCAAGGCAGATAGTCGATCACTCACTTTTTCAATGGGCAATGGTTCGTCCCGTCCAATACCCAGTTCTGCTAACAAGGTCAGAAATGTCTCAGTGTGATGAACTTGCCTCAATATATCCATGGCTTGCTCAGCTTGGTCGCCATTGTCCATGGCGTCGTCGAGCAAAACATTGATGTCTGCTTTGAGCTTTGTCCAATAAACCGCAGGATGATCTTCTGGTGTGTATTGACCTTGACCAGTTAAAAGATCGTCTAATAAGTGTGGGTGCTGAATCAGATAATCAGTTCCCCACTTAGAGGCAGAAATTAACGAGATGAGTCTACTCAAAATATGCGGGTACTCACTCAACAGCGCAAGATACGATGAGCGTCTAGAAATTGAATCTAGCAAATTCATCATTCTCACCATGACCTCATCAGATCTTGATAATCCCCAGCCCTGCTGTTCTACGTAACTCGCTGCCGCAGACATCAATTGCGTGAACTTTCTTCTGGATGAGTCTGATAAAGAGCGCCAGCGTGCACTACCCCACCACTCATTCCATTTTTCAGTCAAAGCGGAATAGTCAACAGGTGGTGACCATACCGCAAGACTAGCTCCCTCTGAATCAGCTTCTGCTTGATGCTTTTTCAGGACGAACGCATCTGCGAATAACTTCGCCACGTTGTCTCTGTGCTGCGCCAATTGTTTTTTAAACTCATCCAAGCTCGCATGCCCCATCGCAACGCCAAGCCTTTGTTGGGAGGCGTCATCTCCAGGAAGATGGTGTGTTTGAGCATCTTCCCAGTATTGCAAACGGTGTTCTAATTTTCTGAGGTAGATATAGGCATTGGTGAGTTGATCAAGCTCCACCTGACCAATCAATTGGCGCTCAAAAACAGCTTTTAAAACTTCTAATGTCGGGCGAATCCTCAAGCCTGGATCTTGACCGCCTCGCACCAATTGAAACATTTGCGCCATGAATTCAATTTCACGAATTCCTCCGCGCCCCAACTTCACATCAGCAGCTCTTTCTGGGTGCAACAGACTGCGCTTTTCAGCTTCTTGCTGAATTTGTCCATGCAGCTCTCTGATCGCTGCAATCACGCCAAAATCAAGATAGCGCCTATAAACAAATGGTCTGACCAAATCTTGTAAGCCTTTTTGGCAGCGCTCATAGGCTGGCATATCAGGTAAGGGGTAGATCATTCGCCCCTTGATCCAGGCGTATCTCTCCCATTCGCGCCCTTGAACACAGAAGTACTCCTCGAGCATCCCCAAGCTGCAAACCAAGGGGCCAGAGTCACCATTGGGTCTCAGGCGCATATCGACCCTGAATATAAAACCCTCAGACCTTAATTCGCTCAACAAGGCAATCAAACGCTTGCCAACACGGGTGTACCACTCTTGATGAGAAATACTTTTGGAGCCACCTTGGGTTTCACCATCCTCTTCGTACAAAAAGACCAAATCGATGTCCGATGAAACGTTGAGCTCACGCCCGCCTAATTTGCCCATGCCAACAATCATCATCGGTGAGTAATCACCCTTTTGATTCAGCGGCTCACCCACCATGGGCTTGATATCTTGGCGAATGGCTTCTAGAGCCACTGCTGTGACTTTTTCAGCGAAGCAACTCATGGCTTGGGTGACTTCTTGCACATCAGCCGCCCCATTAAAATCTCGAGCAGCTATCAGCAACATGAATTTTTGGCGTGCCAGACGTAAATTAGCAGCCAAATCCTCAATACTGAGGGGCTGATCTGCCACAGCGGGTAGTGCAGCTTTCAGTAAATCATCAATCACAGATTCACCCACAGGGCTTGTGGCCATTTCGCCAATTTCTGCAGACCACTCTGGGCGGGCAGTTAACCAACGCACGGCATAGGCTGAATGGTCTAAAAGAGTGGAAAGTTTAGGGTGAATTGTTGTCATAGGTATCATGTTATCGCTATCAATACCCGCTCGGCTACAGCATAATTATAAAAATGTCATGGTTATCCAATTTCAACCCTCTGGGAAGCATCCGTAAACTTCAAGTTCACGAGAATAGTCTTGCCATTTGGAAAAAAAGAGCCCAATGGCTTCTGTTGTTGATTGCGATACTTTTTGTTGCGGTCCACCTACTGACCCGCTTTTATCTCTGGCCACAAATTGAAAAAAATAAGGCTTCTTTTGAACAGGCGATCAGTCAAACTCTGGGCGTCAATTTAAAAATTGAAAATATTGAAACTGGTTGGGATTTTCTTTGGCCAGCTTTCAAAATTGACAATATCAAGCTTTACGAACTTGGCGAATCCAACTCCCCGAAATTAAGCATCCCCCAAGTGACCGGAAAGTTGTCATGGGAAACGCTATGGAAATTAGAGCCTCACTTTCATGACCTGAGCTTTGATGATGCTTTGATTCAGATACAACGTGATTCAAAAGGCAACTGGAATATTGCAGGCATCAAGCTTGATCAATCAACGGCTGGGTATAAATTTGGTAATTGGCTGTTTGAGCAAGACAGTCTTGAAGTTAAAAACGCCAAAATTAATTGGTTGGATCAACGCTTTCAAAGCACACAATATTCAATAGACATTGAATCTCTTACATTAAAAAATTCTTGGTTCAAACATGCCATTGACTTGAACCTCAAAACACCATGGAACGCTAATGCGGCATCCATCAAAGCTGACTTCAGGCACAGCTTTTTTGGTAATGCAGGCAACTGGAAAGACTGGATTGGAAGAATTGAATGGCAAGTCAATGAACTGAACATCGCCAAGATCAACCAATTATTTGAAAGCCCCATTAACGTTATTTCCGGTCAACTCAATTCTCAAGGGCGCACCTATATAGATGGTGGCGCACTTGACGGAGGCTCAACAAAGCTTGCGGCACAAAATTTACACATTGAATGGCCGCGCTTGGGTGCCCCACTCAAGATTGCAAGAATTGATGCAGAGCTTGAGCAGAAAACCTCCGGTAAAAAAATGTCTATCAGCGCACCATTGCTCAAATGGCAAGCCAATGAAAAGTCTGCCTCAAAGGAACTGAATGGCATCAGCGTTTACTGGGATATGGCTGCAAATATCGACACCATCGCTCATGCGGGAGTTAAAGCCGATGAAATTGATATCAATCTTGTTGAACAACTCGCCAAGCAATTTCCGCTACCCAAAGAGATCACTGCATTCATCAAAGAATATCAACCATCAGGGCTGTTGAAAAATTTGGATGCCAATTGGCATGCGGAGGCAAGCAAGCTACCGTTCAATATAAAAATACCAGGCTTCAATGAATCTCACTACAAACTTTCATTTGATTTTGAAAATGCCCACCTCAAGCCTGAGCAAAAAGGTCACCTTTCAATAGCCAATTTGACAGGCAGACTCTATGCAACCGAGCTTGGTGGCGAGCTCACCCTTGATAGTGAAGACACATTCATCACTCTGCCGCAAATTTTAGAGAACGATAACCTTGCACTCGATTTGATCAAGGGCAAAGTTAAATGGATTAAAAAAGATGGTGGCGCCGAATATCAAGTCAGCAAACTTAAACTAAAAAACGATTCAGCAAATTTGATTTTTGATGCGAGTTATAAAGCCAAGACCGCAAAGACAGCAGCTGACCTTTATATCAAAGCAGATATTCAAGAAGCTTCCGTTAAGAACTTGACCAGATATTTCCCATTGGGGATGTCTAAGAGTGCCAGAACTTACTTGAATGCAGCCCTTAAAGAAGGTCGCATTCGCAATGGTCAAATCCACATTCACGGGGACCCACTCCACATCCCATTTGACACCAAGTTTCCCGGTATTTTTGAGCTCAACTTACCAATTGAACAAGTGCAATACTCACCAGCACCCACCAAGGACAAAAAACAAGGTCAATGGTCAGACTTTTCAGATGTGCATGGCAATGTTGCATTCAAAGGCCCAAAACTTTTACTTGATTTAAAAAGTGCTTCCTTTGAAAGTGTTCAATTAAGCGATATCCAAGGTGTGATTGAAGATATCGCCAGCCCATCGGCAAAATTAAAAATCAACGGTGTAGCTAAAGGTTCAAGTCAAGAGTTACTCAAGTACTACGTTGACAGTCCTTCAGGTAAAAATATTGAAGCAATCAGTAAAAAAATTGAGATTACTGGCAATGCTCAACTAAAAATCAATATTGAAATGCCTCTCAATGACACCAAGCAAACCAAGTTGCAAGGTGAAGTGAAGCTTGACCGAAATCAAGCCAGAATTAATCAAAAACTTGATGTACAAGAAATAACGGGCGATATTTTATTTTCTGAAGAAAACATCCTTGGTAGAAACTTAAGAGCTCAATTACTGGGCGGAGAACTTTTGATTGATAACGCTAGTAAGTTACCGTGGCAATCATCGTCAGACATGAAAGTGTCCGGCAAGGTAGATGTCAATCAATTGATCCAAGCATTGAATGCCTCAGACTCAACAGAAATTAAGAAAATTCAAGCCCAGCTAAATGGCTTGGTTGCTTATGACGGCAAGCTTGCGATTGGCGCAAAAGGCTATCTGTTAGATTTAGGGTTAAAGCTTGATCAACTGAACTCTCAATTCCCCTCACCATTCAATAAAAAATCTGGTCAATCCTTGGCAGGGCAATTCAACTTAAGTAATTTAAGTGAGAATTTAGATAAGTCCACCTCGGGTCAGTTAAAAGTTGGCAAGATCATTGATGCTAAATTTATTTTCAGTGACCAGCAAAAATTACGTCTAGGGGTTGGCGTCAATGCCCCTGGTTATGTTCCCCAAAAAGGTTTTTCAAGCGCGATTGTTTTAGATCAGCTAGATGTATCAATTTGGCAGACATGGTTGGATAAGAATTTCCCAGAATCACCAAAACAAGTAAGCGCCAATGCTGCGCCAAGCTCAACCACACCAAACTCAGGCTTTGACATTGATACGGTGTCAGCGAACATTAAAAATCTAAAGCTTGCTGATAAGTCATTCAAAGACGTTTCTTTACAAGCCACTCACGATAAAGATCAGTGGCATGCCAGCATTCAGTCACCGGTTGCCAAGGGTTTGGTGCAATGGAAATCAGCGCGAGCAGGCTTCCCTCAAGGCAAGTTAACAGCACGCCTACAACAATTGGTGATTGAGAATACTGAATCTGGGGATACCGTCACCAAGAGTGTTAATAAACGCATTCAAAAAATTCCAGCTTTAGATATTCAATCTGATGAACTTATTTTTAACAATAAGTCTTATGGGCAAATGGAACTAATTGCCAGCAATGATAAAAATGACTGGAAGATTGAAAAACTATCTTTAAAAACGGCTGATGCTCAAATTAATGCGACTGGTCGATGGATTCTGCCAAAAGAGACCAAGCAATTAAATGCCGGTAAAACAGAATTGAATTTTGATTTAGACATCAACAATGCTGGCAAGCTTTTATCAAAACTTGGCTTTCCAAAAGCAATTGATGATGGCTCCGGCAAGCTGGTCGGACAAATTAATTGGGCGAATGCTCCATACAGCTTTGACATCAAATCATTGAATGCAGAACTATCTTTAGATTTGATCAAGGGCACGATCTTGCAAGTAGACCCAGGTGTTGCAAGATTGCTGGGCGTTCTTAGCTTTCAGGGCTTGACCAGAATTGCGACCCTGGACATTGGTGGTGTACTAAAACCAATTGTGACGCAGGGAACACCTTTTGACAGAATCACCTCAACAGGCTCTATTACTAATGGCGTTGCTAACATCAAAGATTTGAGCATGCGTGGGCCACAAGGAAATATTCGCTTAACCGGCAAAGCCGATCTAATTCAAGAAAATCAAGATATCCGCGTAACAGTTGTTCCAAACTTCAATGCAGGCTCTGCCTCTTTGGCTTACACATTCATTAACCCAATCATTGGCTTGAGCACCATGGTCGGCCAATATTTGATTGCGGATGAAGTCAGCAAGCTGTTCCAATTAGACTATCTTGTTCAGGGCACATGGGCAAACCCTCAAATCATTGCACTCGATAACAAGGGCAAGCCACTGGATGAAAAACAATTAAAAGAAATTCGGGATAAATCTTTACTGAAGCAACAAACTCCCACCAAAAAGTAGATCAGAGTTAATATCAAGTTAATGAATCCCAATCAATTAACTGTTGCCGCAATACAAATGACTTCAACTGATTCTGTTGAAGAAAATTTACAGACGGCTAATCAATTAATCAAATCAGCAAAACAAGCTGGCGCCGACGTCATGGTCTTGCCAGAGTATTTCTGTTTGATGGGACAAACAGATCAAGATAAAGTGGTCATCAGAGAAGATTTTGGTCGGGGTCGTTTACAAGACGCCTTGAGTTTGATGGCCAAGCAACATCAAATTCACTTGATTGCTGGAACCATTCCTCTGAGCTCTCAAAACAAGCATCAAGTTAAAAATACCAGCTTGGTGTTTGACCCCACTGGTGAAATCATCAGTAGATACGACAAGATTCACTTGTTTGGCTTTAAACAAGGCGGCGAAGAATATCAAGAATCAAAAACCATTGAACCTGGTTCATTGCCCTGCAGTTTCAGCATTCAAAAGAATGGGGTTGATTGGAAATTTGGCGTCACCATTTGCTATGACATCCGCTTCCCTGAGTTGTATAGACAAATTGGGCCGGTGGATTGCCACATTGTTTCAGCAGCCTTTACTCACACCACCGGTAAAGCGCACTGGGAAATCCTACTCAGAGCCAGGGCCATTGAAAACCAATCCTATCTCCTGGCCAGCGCTCAAACTGGTCAGCACACCAATGGACGTAGAACTTGGGGACAAAGCATGCTGATCGATCCTTGGGGTGATATTCAATCAGAGTTAAAAGAAGGTGAAGGATTCACCTTGGGTATTTTGGATAAAAGCAGGATTGATGAAATTCGAGCAAAATTACCTTCACTACAACATCGCACCATCTAAAGAAAATAATGAATTCAACTCTTGCACTAGAAAACCCCCTTCATCTCAGTCGAGCTGATGCTTTAAATATTGCAAAAGAAATTCTTTTGGCGCCCGCAGGTATTTCAGAACAAGATCTGCAAAAGACCCTTGCGCACATGCACACCCACCAATTAGATGATGCTGATTTGTATTTCCAAAGAACTCACAATGAATCTTGGAGTCTTGAAGAAGGTATTGTTAAATCAGGCAGCTTTAGCATTGATCAAGGTGTTGGCGTTCGTGCAGTCAGTCATGACAAAACAGCATTTGCTTACTCTGACGAAATCAGTGCTTTGGCACTAAGAAATGCTGCTGAAGCAACTCGCGTGATTGGTGCTCAACAAAAAAGCACCTATATCAGCCCCAAATGGAAAACACCTGCCACGCATGCGCTATATCAATCTTTTAATCCACTAGACAGCTTAGATGCGAAAGCAAAAATTGCCATCCTTGAAGACATTGAACGCAAGGCCAAGGCCAAAGATCCTCGCATCGTGCAAGTGATGGCCGGTCTTGCTGGCGAATTTGATGTTGTGTTGGTTGCTCGGGCAAACGGTGTACTAGCTGCAGATATCCGTCCATTAGTGCGCATTTCAATCACGGTGATCGCAGAACAAAATGGTCGTCGCGAAGTTGGCTCTTCAGGCGGTGGCGGTAGATTTGATTATCACTTCTTTGTCAAAGATAAGATTGACCACTGGATCGATGAAGCGGTTCGCTCGGCGCTTGTCAATCTTGAATCACGAGCTGCACCAGCGGGCCCCATGACTGTTGTTTTGGGCCCAGGCTGGCCAGGCGTATTACTGCACGAAGCAATCGGCCATGGCCTTGAAGGCGACTTCAATCGCAAAGGATCCTCAGCCTTCTCTGGCAAGATCGGACAACGCGTTGCAGCCAAGGGTGTCACGGTTGTGGATGACGGCACCATTCCAGGTCGACGTGGCTCTCTATCTGTTGACGATGAAGGCACCCCTACTCAATGCACCACTTTGATTGAAGATGGCATTCTGAAAGGTTATATACAAGACAGTCTGAATGCTCGTCTAATGAAGATGCCAACAACCGGTAATGCCCGACGTGAAAGTTATGCATCTCTACCAATGCCTCGCATGACCAATACTTATATGTTGGGCGGTAAAGAGGATCCTCAAGAAATCATTGGCAGCATTAAAAAAGGTCTCTATGCGGCTAACTTTGGTGGGGGTCAAGTGGACATCACCAGTGGTAAGTTTGTGTTTTCAGCATCTGAAGCCTATTGGGTTGAAAACGGAAAAATCTTATACCCTGTCAAAGGAGCCACCATCATCGGTAATGGTCCTGAGTCCCTTAAAGATATCAGCATGATTGGTAATGACATGGACTTAGATAGCGGCATTGGTGTTTGCGGCAAAGAAGGTCAAAGTGTGCCAGTTGGCGTTGGCCAGCCCACACTGAGGATTGACAATATGACGGTTGGCGGCACCGCTTAATCACTAAATTAAATAAAACTGTGCTACATTAACCCCATGTCTGCAAATAAATTTTATTTCTTTTACTTTTGGTTCTCAGCCCACGGCGGTCGAGAGGCAGAAATTCAAGCATAAATTTCCAGCACTCAAAATAACCG
>JACCDZ010315881.1_pt1 | contig 13092 bp, 9 predicted proteins | sample 7449551 | NCBI WGS metagenome assembly JACCDZ01 (sample SAMN15323452, study PRJNA562643) | freshwater metagenome | isolation source: river surface water | place: USA:Blue River Watershed | collected 2017-08-18
AAAGCGAAACGGCCCCGCAAATCAAGCGGGGCTGTCGTGTGATTGAGGCCTAAAGCCCAGACTGCCATAAGCTAGATTATAAAATTTACTCACATGGGCCCCTTAGAACAGATCATTCACACTTTTAGCTTCATTGCGCCGGCATGGGGCGTGGCCTTGTTTTGCGTGCTGGTCGCCCGCTTCACCGCTCGCTGGTGGCTGCCCTTGGCCAGTTGGGGTTTGCTGAAACAGACTGTGGTGAGCGGTGTTCTAGGTACCGCCGTCTTGGCTGGCGGCTTGGTTTTATGGGGCGTGGACGGAAAAATGGTCACCTATTCGGCCTTGGTCATCACCTGTGGCACGGCTCAGTGGCTGATGTGTAAGGGCTGGCAGCGTTGATGTGAACCGCTCAAGACGAGCTGCCTGTATGCACGTTGGCTCCTCTTCGCTGCGCTCAGAATGTCGCTCACCGCGCACACAGACAACTCGCCTTGAGCTTTGGGTGGTCGAATAACCTTAAAAACCAATAGCCGACACCCCCAACCCGAGTAAGTGCTCTCAGCCCCAAAAGCCAAGTCCCCAAGCCCCCTGCGGTAAAATTGGTCTCTTAATTCGCGCCCCAATGCGCTCTAGCGCGCACATCACACCATGAATGCTCCCACCTCGCTGAACCACTTGCTCGCCACGGCTGAAGAAAGCCCGCGACTGCGCGAAATTCCCTACAACTACACCTCGTTCTCTGACCGAGAAATTGTGTTGCGTTTGCTCGGCGCAGAAGCGTGGGATTTGCTGCTGCGTTTGCGCCAAGAGCGCCGCACGGGTCGCTCGGCTCGCATGTTGTACGAAGTGTTGGGTGACATCTGGGTGGTGCAACGCAACCCCTATTTGCAAGATGACTTGCTTGACAACCCCAAGCGTCGCCACCAGTTGGTCGAGGCCCTGTATCACCGCTTGGGCGAAGTGCAACAGCGCCGCACACCCGATGCAGATGCTGAACGCGATCAGTTGGTGGGCCAGCTGTTGCAGGCGGCAAGCCGTGCCATTGAAACCTTCAACACCCAGTTTGATGCAATTGCCGCCTTGCGCAAAAAAGCGGCGCGCTTGCTCAAAAAGCACACCGCCAACGACAACATCAAGTTCGACGGCCTCTCACGCGTGAGCCATGTGACGGACGCCACTGACTGGCGCGTGGAATACCCCTTCGTGGTGTTAACCCCAGACACCGAAGAAGAAATGGCAGGCTTGGTCAAAGGCTGTATCGACCTCGGCCTCACCATCGTTCCGCGTGGCGGCGGCACGGGTTACACGGGCGGTGCGATTCCGCTCACGTGGAAGAGCGCGGTCATCAATACCGAAAAGCTCGAAGCCATGACCGAAGTTGAAATGGTCGACTTGCCTGGTGTGGCCCACAAGGTACCCACGATTTACACCGAAGCGGGTGTGGTCACCCAGCGCGTGGCTGATGCGGCAGAACGTGGTGGTTTTGTATTTGCAGTCGACCCAACCTCAGCCGAAGCCTCGTGCATTGGCGGCAACATCGCCATGAACGCGGGCGGTAAAAAAGCCGTGTTGTGGGGTACGGCGCTCGATAACCTGGCCAGCTGGCGCATGGTCACCCCCGATGCGGAGTGGCTTGAAGTGGTTCGCGTGGACCACAACCTCGGCAAGATTCATGATGCCGAGATGGCCAGCTTCGAGTTGAAGTATTACCAAGCCGACGGCAAAACCTTCATTCGCCAAGAGCGCCTCGACATTCCTGGCAAGTCCTTCCGCAAAGAAGGCTTGGGCAAGGATGTGACCGACAAGTTCCTCAGCGGCTTACCCGGTGTGCAAAAAGAAGGGTGCGACGGTTTGATCACCAGCGCGCGTTGGATCGTGCACCGCATGCCCGCGCATACACGCACCGTGTGCATGGAGTTCTTCGGCAATGCCAAAGACGCGGTGCCCAGCATTGTGGAAATCAAAGACTACATGTTTGCCGAGCAAAAGCGCAGCGGCGTGTTGTTGGCTGGCCTGGAACATTTGGACGACCGCTACTTGCGCGCCGTGGGTTACGCCACCAAGAGCAAACGCGGCGGCCTGCCCAAGATGCTGCTGATCGGCGACATCGCTGGCGATGACGCCGACGAAGTGGCACGCGTCACCTCTGAAGTCTCGCGCATGGCTAACACTCGCAGCGGTGAGTGCTTTGTGGCCGTGAGCCCTGAAGCGCGTAAAAAGTTTTGGCTTGATCGCAAGCGCACCGCCGCGATCAGCCGCCACACCAATGCGTTCAAGGTCAACGAAGACGTGGTGATTCCTTTGCCACGCATGGCCGAGTACACCGATGGCATCGAGCGCATCAACATCGAGCTGAGCTTGCGCAACAAACTCGAACTCTGCGACGCCTTGGAAGACTTCTTTGCCAAAGGTAATTTGCCTTTGGGCAAGTCGGATGACGCAGCTGACATCCCTACGCCCGAATTGCTGGAAGACCGCGTGCAACAAGCCCGTTCACTCATTGGTGAAGTACGTGGCCTGTGGCAACAGTGGCTCAATGAGTGCGATGCATTGTTTCCACAGTTGCAAGACCACAGCTTGCGTGCGAGCTGGAAAACACAAATTCGTGCGCAGCTGCAAAACATCTTCACGGGTGCGCAACTCGCGCCCATCTTGGAAGAGTGCAACGCGATTCATAAGCGCGTGCTCAAAGGCCGCGTGTGGGTGGCCCTGCACATGCACGCTGGTGATGGCAACGTGCACACCAACATCCCTGTCAACAGCGACAACTACGCCATGCTGCAAACCGCCCACGAGGCGGTGGCGCGCATCATGGTGCTGGCGCGTTCGCTCAATGGCGTGATTTCAGGTGAACACGGCATTGGTATCACCAAGCTCGAATTCTTGAGCGACGACGAGCTCAAGCCTTTTGCCGACTACAAAGCCAAGGTAGACCCAGAAGGCCGCTTCAACAAAGGCAAATTGCTGCGCAACCAAGATGTGGATACATCCCTGCGTCACGCCGATTTGAGCCAAGCCTACACACCGAGCTTCGGTTTGATGGGACACGAATCGCTCATCATGCAGCAGTCCGACATCGGCGCGATTGCCGCCAGCGTGAAAGACTGTTTGCGTTGCGGCAAATGTAAGCCCGTGTGCTCGACCCATGTGCCGCGCGCCAATTTGCTCTACAGCCCACGTAACAAAATCTTGGCCACTTCACTCTTGGTCGAAGCCTTCTTGTACGAAGAACAAACCCGTCGTGGTGTGTCCATCAAACACTGGCAAGAGTTTGAAGATGTGGCTGACCACTGCACGGTGTGTCACAAGTGCCTCACACCTTGCCCTGTCAAGATTGACTTTGGTGATGTGACCATGAATATGCGCAACCTGTTGCGCAAGATGGGCCAAAAGAGCTTCCGTCCTGGCAACGCTGCGGCGATGTTCATGCTCAATGCCACCAACCCAGAAACCATCAAGCTCGCACGCAGCGCCATGGTGGGGGTGGGCATGAAGCTGCAACGCTTCGCGCACGATGCATTGCAAGTGGTGGCGCGCAAACAAACCAAGGCACCGCCTGCCACCGTGGGCGCAGCACCCATCAAAGAACAGGTGATTCACTTCATCAACAAAAAGATGCCAGGCAACCTGCCCAAGAAAACCGCGCGTGCATTGCTCGACATCGAGAACAACGATTACGTACCGATCATCCGCAACCCGAAAACCACCACCTCTGAAACAGAAGCGGTGTTCTATTTCCCAGGTTGCGGCTCTGAGCGCTTGTTCAGCCAAGTGGGCCTCGCCACGCAAGCCATGTTGTGGCACGCTGGCGTGCAAACCGTGTTGCCACCTGGCTACTTGTGCTGCGGCTATCCGCAAAAAGGTTCGGGCCAGTTCGACAAGGCCGACAAGATCATCACCGACAACCGTGTGTTGTTCCACCGTGTGGCCAACACGCTCAACTACCTCGACATCAAAACCGTGGTGGTGAGCTGTGGTACGTGTTTTGACCAGTTGCAAAGCTACGAGTTCGACAAAATCTTCCCTGGCTGCCGCATTGTCGACATCCATGAATATTTGTTGGAGAAAGACATCAAGCTCAGCACGGCTGACCAAGCGGGCTATCTGTTCCACGACCCTTGCCACAGCCCCATGAAGCAGCAAGACCCGATGAAAACGGTCAAAGCTTTGTTGGGCGACCAAGTGCGCAAGAGCGATCGTTGCTGCGGCGAGTCTGGCACCCTTGGTGTGACGCGTCCTGACATTTCGACCCAAGTGCGTTTCCGCAAAGAAGCCGAGTTGCAAAAAGACGAGGCCGCTTTGCGCGCCATGACAGGCGAAGCCAGAGGCGATATGAAGATCCTCACCAGCTGTCCCAGCTGCTTGCAAGGCCTGAGCCGTTACGGCGACGATTTGCAAAACGGTTTGCTCGAAGCCGACTACATCGTGGTCGAAATGGCCCGCAAGATGTTGGGCGAGCAGTGGATGCCAGAGTACGTGGCCAACGCCAATGCGGGTGGCATTGAGCGTGTGCTTGTCTAACCCCCGAAAGTAAACACATGGCTGGCTTGCAAAAAAACACCCCCGCGCCCCAAGACATCACGGTGCATGGTGCATCACGCGTGTTGGAAGTCAGCTTCACCGACGGCGCGACCTTTCGCATCCCGTTTGAGTTGATGCGCGTCTACAGCCCCTCCGCCGAAGTGCAAGGCCACGGCCCTGGGCAAGAGGTGTTGCAAACGGGCAAGCGCTTGGTCGAACTCGAAGGCTTAGAACCCATCGGTAACTACGCCATCAAGCCCACGTTCAGCGATGGCCACGACAGCGGTTTGTTCACTTGGGAATACCTGTATTTCTTGGGCTCTGAGCAAGATCAGCTGTGGGCCGATTATGAGCGTCGCTTGCAAGCCGCTGGCGTGGACCGCGATGCACCCATGCCTGAAAAAGGCGGCGCAGGCTGTAGCAGCCACGCACATTGATACCATTACAAATATGAGCAGCACACATTTCGGTTTCAAAACCGTCGACGAAAAAGAAAAAGCCAAACATGTGCGTGGCGTGTTTGACTCGGTCGCGTCTAAATACGACGTGATGAACGACCTCATGTCCGCTGGCCTACACCGCATGTGGAAGCGTTACACCGTCATGGTGGCTGATCTGCGCGAAGGCTCGCAAGTGCTCGACATCGCGGGTGGCACGGGCGACTTGTCGATGGCCTTTGCCAAGAAAGTTGGCAAAACAGGTCGCGTGGTGCACACAGACATCAATGAAGCCATGCTGCGCACGGGGCGGGATCGTTTGCTCGATCACGGCTTGGTCTTGCCCACTTTGGTGTGCGATGCCGAAAAACTGCCGTTCCCCGACAACCACTTTGATGTGGTGAGCGTCGCCTTTGGTCTGCGTAACATGACGCACAAAGACGCTGCACTGCGCGAAATGTGTCGTGTGCTCAAGCCCCAGGGCAAGCTGCTGGTGTTGGAGTTCTCCAAAGTGGCCAAGCCGCTGGAGAAGGCCTACGACTGGTACTCCTTCAACATCTTGCCCAAGCTGGGCCAGATGATTGCGGGCGATGCCTCAAGCTACCAATATTTGGCCGAGTCCATTCGCATGCACCCGGGCCAAGAGGAATTGAAAGCCCTCATGAAACAAAATGGCTTTGGCCATGTGGACTTTCACAACATGAGTGCTGGTGTGGTGGCACTTCATGTTGGAATTAAGTGTTGAACGAATTCAGTGAGACCGAAGGAGACTTTATGAAGAAACTTTTCACAGCCATTTTTGTGGTTGCTATGGCGTTTGCCACCATGCACGCCGAGGCCGCCAAACGTTTAGGCGGTGGCAAGTCAATGGGTCAACAGTCCAGCAATGTGACGCAACGCGAAGCCGCTAAGCCCGCTCCTGCGGCGACACCCAATGCGGCACCTGCCGCAGCACCGCACGCCCCTGCAGCGCCTGCTGCACCTGCCGCCGCACCTAGCCGTTTTGGTGGCATGGGCGGCATGCTCGGTGGTTTGGCTGCTGGTTTGGGCCTCGCATGGTTGGCGCATTCATTGGGCTTTGGGGCTGAATTTGGTCAGTTCTTGATGTTTGGTCTACTGGCCTTGGTGGTGATGGTGGTCATCGGTGCCATCATGCGCCGTCGCCAGCAACCTGCGGCGGCCAACACCAGTCCCTTTGCGTTTGAAGGCGCTGGCGCGCCTGCGAACCCTAGCACCTTGCCTCAGTACAACCCCAAGAACGTGGGCAACGACTCGTCAGCTCGTCCAGTAGATACACATACCGACTTCGCGCCAGTGGGCGGTGGATCGATGATTGGTTCCGCTTTGGGTGGCAGTCAAACCTGGGGCATCCCTGCGGACTTTGACACCTTGGGCTTTGTCAACGCGGCCAAGCAAAACTTCATGACCTTGCAGCAAGCGTGGGACCGCTCTGACATCTCTGCCTTGCGCATGATGATGACGGACAGCATGTTGGACGAAATCAAGGCGCAACTGGCGGAGCGTGAAGCCACGGCCAATGGTCAAGTCAACCACACGGACGTGGTCATGCTCGAAGCCCAGCTGTTGGGCATTGAAGATGTGGGGAACAGCTACATGGCCAGCGTGGAGTTCTCTGGACTGATTCGTGAAGAGCCATCCTCTGGCCCCACACCTTTCCGCGAAGTGTGGAACATGACCAAGCCCAAAGACGGCAGCTTGGGCTGGTTGGTGGCAGGCGTACAAGCCTTGCAATAAACCGGTTAATCAGGGCGTGCTTGGAAGTGCGCCTAAACAAGGAATAATTGGGGACTATGGCAACACAGTCCCCTTTTTCTTGGTTGGCCGATGCAGCAGATACGTTGCGCGCCAAACTCCCCGCAGATTTCCCACAATCGTTCACGCCTCCCGCATGGGCGGTGGCTGAGGTGCAGCAACGCGTGGTCCTCTTGTTGAACCATGTGCTCATGCAAGAGCCCGTCGCGCGTGACCGCTTGCAACGTCAAAAAGGTCGACAAGTGCAGGTGTGCTGGCGCGATCAAGTGTTTCAATGTGCGTTCACGCCCGCAGGCTTGGTCGAGTTCATCACCCCAGATGCAGGCGGCAAAGCGGCTGACCTCGTGTTGCGTGTGAACGAGCCATCCCCCTTTGAGTTAGCAAAAACCGTGTTGCAAGGTGATAAGCCCGCCATTCGCATTGAAGGTGATGTGCAGTTGGCCGCCGAAGTGAATTGGCTCATCGACCACGTGCGCTGGGACCCTGAAGAAGACGTGGCTCGCCTGATTGGCGATGCGCCCGCCCACACGTTGGTGCAAAACGCCAAACGCATCGTCAATGCCTTGCGCAGCTTTGTGCAACAACAAACACAAAAGGCTGCACCATGATGACCCGTTTGCTGCGAGGCATTTACATCGTTTTCATCGTGTTGCGCTATGGCTTGGACGAACTGGTGCTCACCAGCTTTCAAAAGCCGGGCCTGCGTTTGCTGGCGCGCATTGTGTCGGTGGGACGCGATTTGTCGGCGCCGCGCGGCCAACGTTTGCGTGAAGCGTTAGAGCACCTCGGCCCCATCTTTGTGAAGTTTGGTCAGGTGTTGTCGACCCGACGCGATTTGTTGCCGCCAGATATCGCCGACGAACTTGCCTTGCTGCAAGACCGCGTGCCGCCGTTTCCCTCGGATGCGGCTGTGGGCATCATCGAGCGCGCGTTTGGTCGCCGATTGAATGAGATTTTTGTCGATTTCACGCACCAGCCTGTAGCCAGCGCGTCCATCGCGCAGGTGCACTTCGCCGTCATCAAAGACCGCAGCGGCGTGACGCGTGAAGTGGCTGTCAAAGTGTTGCGCCCTGGTATGTTGACCGTGATCGACAAAGACTTGAGCCTCATGCGCATGATGGCGGGTTGGGTCGATCGCCTCAGTGCCGATGGCAAACGCTTGAAACCTCGTGAAGTGGTGGCCGAGTTTGACAAATACCTGCACGACGAACTCGACTTCGTGCGCGAAGCCGCCAACGCTGCACAACTGCGTCGCAACATGGAAGGGCTCAACCTCGTGTTGATTCCAGAAATGATTTGGGACTTCTGCCACAACGACGTCATCGTGATGGAGCGCATGAAGGGCGTGCCCATCAGCCAGACGGACCGTTTGCGTGAAGCAGGTGTGGATATCCCCAAGCTCGCACGCGATGGCGTGACCATCTTTTTCACCCAAGTGTTTCGCGATGGGTTCTTCCATGCCGACATGCACCCTGGCAACATCCAAGTCAGCTTAGAGCCTGCCACGTTTGGTCGCTACATCTCGCTCGACTTTGGCATCGTGGGCACGCTCACCGAATACGACAAAGAGTATTTGGCGCAAAACTTCACCGCCTTCTTCCGCCGCGACTACAAGCGTGTGGCCGAGTTGCATGTGGAGTCGGGCTGGGTGCCCGCAGACACGCGTGTGGACGAACTGGAGTCAGCCATTCGTGCTGTGTGCGAACCTTACTTTGATCGCCCGTTGAAAGAAATTTCGTTAGGCATGGTGCTCATGCGCTTGTTCCAAACTTCGCGCCGCTTCAATGTCGAGATTCAACCGCAACTCGTCTTGCTGCAAAAAACCCTGCTCAACATCGAAGGTTTGGGCCGCCAGCTTGACCCGAACTTAGACTTGTGGAGCACCGCCAAACCGTTCTTGGAAAAGTGGATGCTCGACCAAGTGGGCCCCAAAAAACTGTGGGACCAATTGCGAGCCGAAGCGCCGCGCTACGCCAAACTCATTCCTGAGCTGCCGCGTTTGGTGCACGACTTTTTGAAGCACCGTCAAAACGATGGCAGCGCTCATCTGCAACAACTCATCGAAGAACAACGCCGCACCAACCGCATGTTGCAGCGCCTCATGTGGGTAGGCGGTGGCTTTTTGGCTGGCCTTGTGGCCATGCAGGTGTTTGTGCGTTTGCATCATTTCTTTTAATCACTTAGCGGAGTTGACCCGTGCTGCTCACACTCGTCATCGTCTATTTGCTGGTCACCATTGCCATTGGTTTGATGGCGGCCAAGCGCGTTCAAAACTCGTCTGACTTTGCCATCGCAGGTCGCCATCTGCCTATGGCCATGATCGTGACCACCACCTTTGCCACGTGGTTCGGCTCAGAAACCGTGTTGGGTATTCCAGCCAAGTTTGTGAATGGCGGTTTGCACGGTGTGGTGGAAGACCCGTTTGGAGCGGGGTTTTGTTTGATTTTTGTGGGCCTGTTCTTCGCAGGCAAGCTCTACCGCATGACGCTGCTCACCATCAGCGATTACTTTCGTGAGCGCTACGGCCGCACTGTCGAAGTGGTGTGCTCGCTCATCATCATGGTCAGTTATCTGGGGTGGGTGTCAGCGCAGGTCACGGCTTTGGGTCTCGTGTTCAACCTGCTGTCTGATGGTGTGGTGAGCCTAGAGCTGGGCATGGTCATTGGTGTGGTGTCGATCTTGGCTTACACCTTGTTTGGCGGCATGTGGTCGGTGGCGATTACCGACTTCATTCAAATGATCATCTTGGTGGTGGGCTTGTCCATCTTGGCCGTGTTTGCCGCAGGGCAGGCGGGCGGTGCTGATAAGGTGATTGAGCTGGCCATCAGCCAAGACATGTTCAAGTTTTGGCCCGAGCCCAACACCAAAGATGTGTTGTTCTTTTTTGCCTCAGCCATCACCATCATGTTGGGCTCGATTCCGCAACAAGACGTGTTTCAACGCGTCATGTCGGCCAACAGCATCAAGGCCGCCACGCACGGTCCGGTGATTGGAGGCATTTGCTACATCTTGTTTGCGTTTGTCCCCATGTTCTTGGTGGTGAGCGCCATGATCATCATGCCCGAGCAAGCCACCGCTTTGATGGCCGATGACCCGCAAAAAGTGCTGCCCACCTTGGTGATGGCACACATGCCGTTTGTCATGCAGGTGTTGTTCTTTGGTGCGCTGTTGTCGGCCATCAAGTCGTGCGCTTCGGCCACTTTGCTGGCACCTAGCGTGACGTTCACCGAAAACATTTGGCGTCAATTTCACCCCCACCAAAGCGACCAGCAAGAACTGCGTGCCATGCGTGTGACGGTGTTGGTGTTCAGCATGCTCGTGTTGGGCTATGCCATTCGCATGCAAGGTACGTCGATTTACGAGATGGTCTCAGGCGCATATCAGGTGCCGTTGGTGGGCGCGTTTGTGCCACTGACCTTTGGTTTGTACTGGAAACGCGCCACCACGCAGGGTGCGATCTTTGCCTTGACGATGGGTTTACTCACCTGGGGCGTGTTTTTGGCCACGCCAGCGGGTGATGAATTCCCCGCTCAATTGGCAGGCGTGTTGGCCAGTTTGACGGGGATGGTGTTGGGCTCTTTGGGGCCGCAAGCCATTCGCAACGCGCATGGCGGCCACCATAAACTGGTGGGTACGACTTAAGTCGACACGGCCGAGATGAATGAGGGCTAGACAGGCCCTTGTGACCCCTTGAAATAGGGGCTGGGCGCCTATAATTCAGGGTTTTACCGAATTCGTCTCGCCATGCCCATTTATGCCTACCAATGCGGGTCCTGCGGCCATGCCAAGGACGTCCTGCAAAAAATTTCAGATGCCCCGCTGACCGATTGCCCAGCGTGCGGCAAACCCACGTTTTCTAAACAACTCACCGCTGCGGGCTTTCAGCTCAAAGGCTCGGGTTGGTATGCCACCGACTTCAAAGGCGGCTCGGGCGGTACATCCGCTCCTGCCTCTGTGGCGGGCGGCGCTGCGGCGGCTAGCGAAACTGCAGCAGCATCGAGTACCGATACAGCCACCAGCACGCCCCCAGCTGCATGCGGCGGCGGTTGCGCTTGCCACTGATTTTTAAACACCTCTAGGGTCGACATGCCAATTAAAAAATACCTGCTCGCGGGCCTCTTGGTCTGGACGCCATTGGTCATCACCGTGGCGGTGCTGAGCTGGCTGGTAGGTTCATTGGACAGCGTGTTTCTCAACACGCTGACCAAGCTGCGCCTCGTCTCGCCCGACATGATTTATTGGCTGGACCATGTGCCAGGCCTCGGCGTCATCTTGCTCGTACTGGTCTTGCTGCTCTCTGGCGCTTTGGTGTCGAACGTGGCGGGCCGTTGGTGGGTCAAGCAATGGGACCGTTTTCTAAACCAAATCCCCATCGTCAAATCCATTTACTCCAGCGTGAAGAAGGTGTCAGACACCTTATTCTCCGATGGCGGCAATGCGTTTCGTAAGGCTTTGTTGGTGCAGTACCCACACAGCGGTACGTGGACCATCGCTTTCCAAACGGGCACGCCTGTGGGCGAAGTCGCCAGCAAACTCGATGGCGAATTTTTGAGCGTCTACGTGCCCACTACACCCAACCCCACCAGCGGCTACTTTTTGCTGGTCCCAAAGACCGATGTCATTGAGCTCGACCTCAGCGTTGACGAAGCTTTGACTTATGTAATTTCCATGGGCGCTGTTTCTCCCAGCGTCCCCGCACTCAAAGAAAAGAGAAACTAAAAATGGCAATGCGTTCCCACTACTGCGGTCTCGTGACCGAAGCCCTCAATGGTCAAACCGTGAGCCTGTGCGGCTGGGTCAACCGCCGTCGTGACCACGGTGGCGTGATCTTTATTGATTTGCGTGATCGCGAAGGCTATGTACAAGTGGTGTGCGATCCAGATCGCCCCGAGATGTTCAAAGTGGCCGAAGACGTGCGCACCGAGTGTCGCGTGCAGTTCAAAGGTCTCGTGCGCCCCCGTCCTGACGGCACCACCAATGGCATCCGCAAGAGCGGCAAGATCGAAGTGTTGTGTCATGAGCTGACCGTGCTCAACGCGTCTGTCACGCCTCCGTTCCAAATTGATGACGACAACTTGTCTGAGACCACTCGCCTCACACACCGCGTGCTCGACCTGCGCCGTCCGTACATGCAAAACAACCTGATGCTGCGCTACAAAGTGTCGATGGAAGTGCGCAAATATTTGGACGAAAACGGTTTCGTCGACATCGAAACCCCCATGCTCACCAAGAGCACGCCCGAAGGTGCGCGCGACTACCTCGTGCCCAGCCGTGTGCACGATGGCCAGTTCTTTGCCTTGCCACAGTCGCCACAATTGTTCAAACAGCTGTTGATGGTGGCGGGCTATGACCGCTACTACCAAATCACCAAGTGCTTCCGCGACGAAGACTTGCGCGCTGACCGTCAGCCTGAATTCACCCAGATTGATATTGAAACCTCGTTCTTGAGCGAGGAAGAAATTCGTGACATGTTCCAAGGCATGATCAAACGTGTGTTCAAAAACACCATTGGTGTGGACCTCGGCGAATTCCCAGTCATGACCTACCAAGATGCGATGCACTTGTACGGTTCAGACAAGCCAGACCTGCGCGTGAAATTGCAGTTCACCGAAGTGACCGACGTCATGGGCGATGTGGACTTCAAAGTGTTCTCAGGTGCTGCCAACATGAAGGGTGGCCGCGTGGTGGCCTTGCGCGTGCCCAATGGTTCCGTTGAAGGCGGCGGCATCAGCCGTGGCGAGATCGACGCGTACACCGAGTTCGTCAAAATCTACGGCGCCAAAGGTTTGGCCTACATCCGTGTCAACGACCTGTCCAAAGGCCGTGACGGTTTGCAGTCACCCATCGTCAAGAACATCCACGACGCAGCACTCAATGCGGTGTTGGAGCGTTCAGGCGCGCAAAATGGCGACCTGATTTTCTTTGGCGCTGACAAAGCCAAGATCGTGAACGATGCCATCGGTGCCTTGCGCATCAAGATTGGTCATAGCGAGTTTGGCAAGAAGAACGGTTTGTTCGAAGACCGTTGGGCCCCAATGTGGGTGGTTGACTTCCCGATGTTCGAGTTCGACGACGAAAGCCAGCGTTACACCGCTGTCCACCACCCCTTCACCGCGCCCAAAGACGGCCACGAAGACTGGATGGTCACCGCGCCCGAGAAGTGCATCTCTAAGGGCTACGACATGGTGTTGAACGGTTGGGAAATGGGTGGCGGCTCGGTGCGTATCCACCGCGCCGACGTGCAACAAAAAGTATTTGATGCTTTGAAGATCACGCCAGAAGAAGCCCAGCTCAAGTTCGGCTTCTTGCTCGACGCCTTGCAATACGGCGCGCCTCCACACGGCGGCTTGGCCTTCGGTTTGGATCGCATCGTCACCTTGAT
>JACCDZ010253942.1_pt1 | contig 13090 bp, 11 predicted proteins | sample 7449551 | NCBI WGS metagenome assembly JACCDZ01 (sample SAMN15323452, study PRJNA562643) | freshwater metagenome | isolation source: river surface water | place: USA:Blue River Watershed | collected 2017-08-18
AGCGATGGTGTGCTACATGAACGAGAACAAATGAAAATAAACGAATTAGGCATCAATATGGGATTGAATCCGTATGCTACAAAACGAGTTTTACAGTTAATGAAATCTTCGCCAAATCAAATGGTTTCGCCCGAAGTATTGTTAGCCCTATTTAGTGAACAACACAATTAGTGACCAAACTGCGATTCGTTATTTTTAATGTAAGCTACAATTAAACTCACGACATCTTCTTCGCTTTCATTGGTGAAAAATAGTTCGTCTAAATCTTCCCAACCCGAAAGTATTTCTTCATCTGCTTTTTCAATCAAAGCAACTCGTTCGTCTAAATTAGTGGTGTATTTTTTTGGAAATATTTTAACCGCGTTGGCAATTAATTCGGCTGTTTTAGGCGCATTAATTTCTTGATACGATGTAATGATTTCTTCTACAAAATTACCTGCTTCCGAAGTGAAGAATAAATGAAAACCGCCTTCACCCATGGCTCCTTCAAAAATATCAATGAAAACAAATACTTGTTCTTCATCTGTTAATTCTGAAAAATCATCGGTTGCTTCTTTCTTTTCCCAAATTAACGTTCCAATCGCTTCAATGATGGCTACTTCGTCTTCTAATTGTAATATGTTGTTAATTTTATTCATTCTTTTTCTTATTATTTTCTATTTTATTTATTTTCTAAATTACTTTACCAAGAGACGCTTGACAGCGTGACAAACTGATCAAGTCAAAACACCCAACTTACAATTTATCTTGTAATGCTTTTATTTCGTCTCGTAATTTTGCAGCTTGCATGAAGTCTAGTTCTTTGGCCGCTTTTTCCATTTGTTTTCTAAATTCTCGAATTTTCTTCTCAATTTCGGGTTTTGATAAATATAAACTTTCAGGTTCAGCTGCTTTTAACGCTTCTTTTTCAAAATATCCAGTAGATACTGAATTACCGCTTAAAGCACTGCCTAAACTTTTATTTAATGCTTTTGGTTCTAAATTGTTTTCGGTATTGTATCGGGTTTGTTTTTCGCGTCTATAGATCGTTTCATCCATTGTTTTTTGCATCGAAGCTGTAATTTTATCGGCATACATTATGGCTTTTCCATTGACATTTCGGGCTGCTCTACCAACCGTTTGGGTAAGTGAACGATGACTTCTTAAAAAACCTTCTTTATCGGCATCTAAAATAGCCACCAACGAAACCTCGGGTAAATCTAAACCTTCACGTAATAAGTTGACTCCGATAAGTACATCAAAAATACCTTTACGCAAATCTTGCATGATTTCAACTCGTTCCAATGTATCTACATCGGAATGAATGTAACGGCAACGAATGGATACTTTGGTTAAATATTTTGCTAATTCTTCGGCCATTCGTTTGGTTAAAGTCGTAACCAAAACACGTTCATCTGCTTCGCAACGCAACTGAATTTCTTCGATTAAATCGTCAATTTGATTGGCACTTGGTCGCACTTCAATGATTGGGTCGAGCAAACCTGTTGGACGAATCACTTGCTCTACATAAATTCCTTCCGATTTTTGCAATTCATAATCGGCTGGTGTTGCAGAAACATAAACCACTTGGTTTTGTAGCGCTTCAAATTCTTCAAACTTCAACGGGCGATTGTCCATAGCTGCCGGTAATCTAAAACCATATTCCACTAGATTTTCTTTCCGACTTCTATCGCCTCCATACATGGCATGCACTTGCGAAATGGTAACGTGACTTTCATCAACGACCATTAAAAAATCATCGGGAAAATAATCTAACAAACAGAAAGGTCTTGTGCCAGGTTCTCTTCCGTCTAAATATCTTGAATAATTTTCAATACCAGAACAATAACCTAATTCTCGAATCATTTCCAAATCAAAATTGGTTCGTTCTTCAAGTCGTTTCGCTTCTAAATGTTTGCCAATTTCTTTGAAATAATCTACTTGTTTGACTAAATCTTGTTGGATTGCCCAAATGGCATTTTGTAAGACATCGGGCGAAGTCACAAACATATTGGCTGGATAAATAGTCAGTTTTTCATAACGTTCTAACACCTGAGCTGTTCGTGCATCAAAAGCCTCAATTTCTTCAATTTCATCGCCAAAAAAGTGAATGCGAAACGGTTCGTCGCCATAACTTGGGAAGATTTCTAAAATATCGCCTTTAATGCGGAAATTTCCAGGATTAAATTCGGCTTCGGTTCTAGAATACAAACTTTGTACTAAGTTGTGAAGCACTTTTGTGCGCGAAATGATTTGACCTGTTGCTAAATTGATGACGTTTTTTTGAAATTCAACCGGATTTCCAATTCCGTACAAACAAGAAACAGAAGAGATTACAATAATGTCTCTTCGGCCCGAAAGTAGGGCAGAAGTAGTGCTTAATCGCAATTTTTCTAATTCTTCATTGATCGATAAATCTTTTTCAATATAGGTTCCGGTAACAGGAATAAAGGCTTCTGGCTGATAATAATCATAGTAAGAAACAAAATATTGTACCGAATTATTTGGAAAAAACTGTTTAAATTCAGAATATAATTGAGCGGCAAGTGTTTTGTTATGTGCTAAAACTAGTGTAGGCTTTTGTACTTCTTGCACCACATTTGCAACGGTAAATGTTTTTCCAGAACCAGTAACTCCTAATAAAGTTTGGTATTTTTCTCCATTTATAATGCCTTTTGAAAGTTTTTCAATGGCTTGAGGTTGGTCACCCGTTGGTTTATATTCAGAGACGACTTGGAATTTCATTTGGCGTATGGCAAAGTTTGAAAGTTGTAAAGTTACAAAGTTAGGATATTATTCGTTAGAAAAATCCCATTCCTTTTGTTGTAATGCACTAAGAAACGTCCAGGCCACAAACCGACTTCTTTTTTGTCCTTGTGCCATTTCAATAGTTTTTATGGTTACAGCTCCTACTTTATTTAAGGTTCGGTAGATGGTTTTTAAGTTATCTTTTTTAGAGACCAAAGTGGTAAACCAGAAACATTGTAAAGGATATTTTACACTTTCGTATATCATTTGGGTTATGAAACCGATTTCGCCTCCAGCACACCATAATTCGGCTTCTTTTCCACCAAAATTAAGCTGCTTTTCATCTGATTTTAATTGGCTTACTTTTCGAGAATTAGCTTTTGAAGCGGCAGTTTCGGAAGAATGAAACGGTGGGTTGCAAATGGTAAAACTAAATTTATCTTCGGGTAAAATGATATTTTTAAATATATAGCGTGGTGTTGTTTGCAGTTGTAAACTTATAGCTTCACTTAATTTCGGATTTTGTCCAATTATTTTTTTGCAATTTTGAAGCGCATTTTCATCGATATCAACTCCTACAAAACTCCAACCATAACTAGAATTACCAAGTATGGGATAAATACAATTAGCTCCTATACCAATGTCTAATCCAAGAATATTTTCTCCTTTTGGAATAGTTCCGTTATTTGATTCGGCTAATAAATCGGCTAGATAATGAATATAATCAGCTCTTCCGGGAATAGGCGGACATAAATAATTGCTCGGAATATTCCAATTTTCAATTCGGTATTCCGAAACTAGTAGCGCTTTATTCAAGGCAATTAAAGCATCAGAATTACTGAAATCTATTGTTTGTTCTTCGTTATGAGTGTTGGTAATCACAAAAGAAGCTAATTCTGGCAAAGCCTTGATTAGTTTTTCAAAATCATATCTAAATCGATGTGGATTTCTTGGATGCAGATTACTTTTTTCAGTTTGAACTGTTTTGCTTTTCATTGAAATATTGCTCTAGTCAAATATAATACAATTTAAAGTATTTACAAGAAAATAAATGGCTAGTCCCAACATTCCATTAGTAATAAATCGCCAGATTGGTGTTCAATGGTTACTATACCATCTTCAACTACATGATTGCTCGTTCCGGTTCTATATCCTATTTGTAATTCTTCGTTATTGAGTGAATAAAAAAGGTTTTTTGTAATAATTCCAGTTACTTTTCCAACTGGAATTAATGATAAAATAGTATTTGCCGTATACCATTTATCAAATTTTGTAGACAATAAAAATACTTTTGAATGATCATCAATGACTACAATTTTGAGTTGGTTGCGGTATTGTACAATTGTGGTAATATTAGTTAACGTATGATCGGCTCTTTTACCGGTGGCCCAAATGACATTTACAGCTTTATGCCCTTTTTCAATAAGGAAATCAAACGCTTTTTCTAAATCGGTTTTATCTTGATTAGGTGTTTGAACAATTTCCAGTGGATATTGCTTTTCTAAATACATTTCGGGATTAAAATCGCGATCAAAATCACCTAACAAAACATCTACTTTTATTCCTAAATCTACTACTCGATGTATAGCCGAATCTAAAGCAATAACGAGTGGCGACCATTCTAATAGTTGCCCCATTAATTCTTCAGAACAAGAAGCACCATTTGCAATAATTAATGCAGGTTCTTGATCGTCTCGAACAATATGGTGTGATGACATGCTGCTGATTTATAATTTATTGTACGATATACGTTTGCTGGTCAGTTTCAGAAACACTAAAATAGCCCAATGCAAAGTTATCAAAATTTGTTTGATTGATGATATTTCCTCTCACGGTTGCTGGTGGTGTTTGAAACGGACTTCCGCCATTTGATCCAGCAATGCTTAATAAAATATTCATATAATTATAATAGCGTTGCGAAATACCGTTTAATTGAAGTTGAATAGAATCACCAGTTTTAAGGTCATTTGCTAAATATGCAAACATTTGATTTCCTTGAAAAAACTCATCATCTATAACATCAATAATTGGTAAAAGAGCATTTGAAGCGTTGAAATTAATTAGATAAAAATTTGCCTCATTAGGAAAATCTTGAAAATAAAATTTGACTTCAACTTCATCACCTGTAAAACCGCCATTTTCGGTTTGCTCAACTGAATCAATAGTTGGTGCGGCAATCATATTTTCAGTGGCAATAAAAGTTTCGCCTTGATAAATTACGGTTAGCGTATACGTTTGCCCAATTTCTGGAATAAAATTAGTACAAACATAATTTCCTGTACCTGGAGTTTCTGTAAAATTAAATTGAACCGCATTACCATCGGTAACAAAAACGGTAGCGCCAGAAACTACAGGAATTTCAGAAGAATAAAAATCGGTAGTAGTGGTTAATTTTATTGTTTGTTCATTTCCGGTAGTGCCTTTTTCCCATTTTAATGCAGCATCAATTACTAATTTTGCAGGAGCGGTGTCTAGTTCAATATCAACAACGTCTTCACAAGCAATAAAGAAAAGAGTACATAGAACAATTATTATTTTATAAGTAATTTTCATGCGCTTAAAATTTAAAGTTATAGGTTACACTCGGTACAATTCCAAAAATTGACAATCGAACGGCTTCATTATTTCCAGAATCTTGATTTTGTCTAAAGCTAATGGAAGCAGCATTTTTTCGGCTGTATAGATTATAAATTCCGAACACCCATTCGCCTTGCCAATTACGGTTTTTGTTTTTTGAAGGAATAAGAGTGGCAGAAATATCTAATCGATGATACGTAGGAAGTCTATTTTCGTTTCGTAAACCATAAGTAGGTATTGTTATGCCTTGGTATTGATATTGCCCATTTGGATACGTTACCGGTTGCCCTGATTGTAGAGTGAAAATACTGCTAAAACTCCATTTTTCATTGAATTGATACATACCTGTAACTGATAAATTGTGTAATTTATCCCAACCTGTTTTGTACCATGCTCCATTATTAATTCCTGATTCTAAACTAGTTCTTCCTGGTGTTTGCTGTTCAGATTTAGATAATGTGTATGAAACCCAACCATTTAATTTGCCTTCGTTTTTACGAAATAAAACTTCTAGTCCGTACGCTCTTGCGTTACCATTTAAAACTACTTGTTCTATAGCGTTATTCGCAATCAAATCAGCACCATCAATATAATCCAATCGGTTTTTTATTTTTTTATAAAATGATTCAATTTCTAAACTGTATTTTCCGTCTTTAAGTTCTGAAAAATAACCAACCGCTATTTGATCAAGTATTTGGGGCTTTAAAAAATTATCGCTTGGTGCCCAAACATCAAGAGGAGTAGGGGATTGCGTATTTGAAATGAGGTGTAAGTATTGCGTCATTCGGTTATAACTTATTTTTACCGAATGTTGATCATTAATAAGATAAGCTAATGCTAATCGAGGTTCTAAATTATTGAATTTTGCAATTGTTTCATTTTTTCCATAGGCAACGGTTCCTGTAGGTGTTGCTTTTTCATAAATTTGTTGTTCAGCATTAAATACAACAGCTTGGTTATTTGCATAGGTATTAATTTCTTGATTCCCTAAACGATAAAATAAACTGTAGCGCAATCCATAATTAATTGAAAATTTATCTGAGAGTTGTTGTTCAACATCTAAATATAACGCCGGCTCAAAAGCATATTTTTTATCTAATTGATCTGGATTTATACCCGAAGTACTATTAGTAGGTTCAATTTTTCCAGGATTAAAATCATAATAAATGGCATTTGCACCATAGAATAATTTGGTTTTATCGTTAAGATAATGTTTGAAATCATATTTTAAATTGTAGTTTTTTATGCCACTATCCCAATTAAATCCAACGAAATCTAGTGTTAATCCGTAATAATAATCGCTGTAAATCATTGAAAAATTTGAAAACAATTGGTCAGAAAACAAATGATTCCATCGTAAATTGAATACAGTATTTCCATAAGTATTAACAAAACTGTTGTTGAGACTAAAAACATCTCGACCAAAATAACCAGATAAATATAGGTTATTATTTTCGTTGAGTTTATAACTTAATTTTGTGTTTAAGTCATAAAAATACGCGGAATTATCATTGTTGGTTAGCTTTAAAAATAAATGGGCATACGAACTTCTGCCAGCAACTAAAAAGGAGCCTTTTTCTTTTACTAAAGGACCTTCAGCCATAATTCTACTCGAAATAAGTCCGATTCCTCCTGATAAATTAAAAGCTTTACTATTTCCTTCTTTTTGATAAATATCAAGAACGGAGGCTACTCTTCCGCCAAATCTTGAAGGAATTCCACCTTTGTACAATTTAAGATCTTTGATGGCATCAGCATTAAAAACAGAGAAAAAACCGAATAAATGAGACGAATTATAAACGGTGGCTTCGTCTAAAAGGATCAAATTTTGATCGGCGGCGCCACCACGCACATTAAATCCCGACTGACCTTCGCCAGCATTTGTAACTCCGGGCAAGGTTGTAATTGATCTTAAAATATCGATTTCTCCTAAAATAGCGGGCATTTTTTTTATAGTACTAATAGCTATTTTATTAACGCTCATTTCGGGCTTGCTAATACTTGTTCGATACGGATTTTTATTTATAATTACAGCCTCGAGTTCTTTTGTGTTTGCTTTAATTTCAATTGCTAATTTGCTATTTTCTTGTAATGAAATTTCAATTATTTTTGTTTCGTAACCAATTGTACTTACTTGTAAATTGTAGGAGCCTTTTGGAACTGTTAACGAAAAAAAGCCATATTCGTTTGTGAATGTACTTATTTTAAGTTCGGAAATTTCTACTAATACCCCAATCACAGTTTCATTATTGTTGCTATCAACTACTGAACCGCTTAGGGTTACTCGTTCCTGTGCAATATTTAAAATTGATTGAAATACGAGAAATACTATAAGAAGCTGTTTTTTCATAATTTAGGCATGAAGTTTGAGTTACAAATTTGGGAATTATAGTTGGCAATTGATTTAAAACTTATGTTAATTTATGACTAAAAATCAATTTATAGTTTAATTTTACATTTTAAAGCACTACAGGTTTATGAATTTTAAGTTTTTTGCCCTAATCATATTCTTTTTTTCTATGCCCGGTTGGGCACAGAAAGATACACCATTTAAGTCACCAAAAATTAAATTAAATTGGGATGTTCCAGTTAAAACGGAAACCAAATCAAAAGCTATTACATTGCCTTTTAAAAGTGTGTTAGATAAAGATGATTCTTATTTAAAGCGGTATTCTATTTTAAAAAAGGAAAATGGTCAGGAAAGTGTTTTGGTTGAAAAAACAAAATTTAAGAATCCGGGTGAAGATTTAAAAAATAAATTAAATAATAGAGATAAAGCCATTCAACCCGAATATAGAAGTAATCAATTTTTAGGAGAGTTTAAAACTAAGGCAAAATATTTAAAAATAGTGTGTAGAGATCACGAATATCCTGATGGTGACCGAGTGAAATTACTATTAAATGATCGCACTATTATTAATGAAATTTTATTAGAAGCCAATGTTAAAGAATATTATGTTGACATAACAAACGGATTTAATAAATTAGATTTTGAAGCGTTAAATCAGGGTACTTCTGGACCAAATACAGCAGCTTTTGCAGTTTATGATGATTCGGGAAATTTAATTACTTCAAATGAATGGAATTTAACAACCGGAATTAAAGCTACTATTGTTGTGGTTAGGGAAGAAGATAAAAAATAAGCATAAAAAAGCGTTCCAATTGAAACGCTTTTTTTATATAAAAATTTAGATTTTAACCTAATTTCTGATCTAAATTTACTTTTAACGTTTGAAGGAAATCTTCAGTAGTTAAATAATCAGCATCGGTTAAACCTTCTGGTTTTACTAACATTGCTAAATCTTTAGTCATTTTTCCACTTTCAACCGTTTCAATACACACTTGTTCTAATGTATGACAGAATGTAATTAATTCTTGATTTCCGTCTAATTTTCCTCTGTGTTCTAATCCTCTTGTCCATGCAAAAATTGATGCAATTGGATTGGTTGATGTTTTCTTTCCTTGTTGGTGTTGACGGTAATGACGAGTTACAGTTCCGTGAGCTGCTTCAGCTTCAACTGTTTTTCCATCAGGAGTAACTAAAACAGAAGTCATTAAACCTAATGAACCAAATCCTTGAGCCACGGTATCCGATTGAACGTCTCCGTCGTAATTTTTACAAGCCCAAACAAATCCGCCATTCCATTTCATGCATGAAGCAACCATATCATCAATTAAACGGTGCTCATAGATGATTCCATTCGCTTCAAAATCTGCTTTATAATGTTGTTGATATACTTCTTCAAAAATATCTTTGAATCTTCCGTCATAAGCTTTTAAAATGGTATTCTTAGTAGAAAGATATAAAGGCCATTTTTTAGTTAATGCCATTTGGAAAGAAGAATGTGCAAATCCATAAATACTTTCGTCAGTATTATACATAGACATTGCTACACCATCCCCTTTAAAGTCATATACATTCCAAGTTGTAGTTTCACCTGCTTCATTGGTAAAAGACATGGTTAAAGTTCCTTTTCCTTTGATCACTTTATCGGTAGCTTTGTATTGATCTCCAAATGCATGACGTCCAATAACAATTGGTTTTGTCCATCCTTGAACATAACGAGGTACATTACTCATAATGATTGGTTCGCGGAAAACAGTTCCACCAACGATATTACGAATCGTTCCGTTTGGTGATTTCCACATTTCAGAAAGATTAAATTCTTTCACACGCTCTTCATCAGGAGTAATTGTGGCACATTTGATCCCAACATTGTATTTTTTAATTGCTTCCGCAGAATCTACCGTAATTTGGTCTTTAGTAGCTTCTCTGCTTTCGATTCCTAAATCATAGTATTTAATATCTAAATCTAAATAAGGAAGAATTAATTGCTCCTTAATAAAACTCCAAATGATTCGAGTCATTTCATCGCCATCCAATTCTACTACTGGATTAGCTACTTTAATCTTTGCCATATTGTTAGGTTTAATTTCGATGCGCATCTTTTAATTTCGATGCACATTAAGTATTTTTTTTTGTTAAAATGCGGTCACAAATATAATAAATTCACTTCAATTGCGGGTAAAACCCAAGCGAAATCGTTTGAATTATTATTTTGATATTTTTAATCCAATAAATTATTAATTTGATAGTAATTGTTAGGTAATTTTATTAGAACTTCAAATTTATAGCTGGTAATAACTTACTGCTCACTTCTCCAAATCCAACTCTTACTTGCTCATTTTGACAAAATCCACGAATAATCACAGTGTCATTATCATTGATGAATTTACGTTCGCTGCCATCATTCATTTGAATAGGTTTTTGTCCGCCCCAAGTCAATTCAAGCATTGATCCAAATGAATCTTCAGTAGGTCCAGAAATCGTTCCGCTTCCCATCATATCTCCCGAATTAATTCTACAACCATTAATAGTATGGTGAGCCAATTGTTGCGACATTGACCAATACATGTATTTGAAATTAGAACGAGACACAATAGTTTCTGCTGTATGTTCTGGTTTTATGGCTACTTCAAGGTTAATATCAAACGCCTTGTTTCCCTTTTGTTGTAAATATGGAAGGGGAGTTGGAGATTGCTCAGGACCTTTAACTCTAAAAGGTTCTAAAGCATCCATAGTAACAATCCAAGGTGAAATAGATGAGGCAAAGTTTTTAGCTAAGAAAGGTCCAAGCGGTACATATTCCCATTTTTGAATATCACGCGCACTCCAATCATTAAATAAAACCATTCCAAAAATATGTTCTTCTGCTTCTTCAACAGGAATGGGTTCGCCCATTAAGTTGGCATCAGTAGTAATAAAAGCGGTTTCTAATTCAAAATCTACTAATTTGGATGGACCAAAAACAGGATTTGTTTCACCATTTGGTAAAGTTTGCCCATAAGGTCTATGAACTGGTATACCAGAAGGAACAATAGTTGAACTTCTACCGTGATATCCTACCGGAATGTGTAACCAGTTGGGTAATAAAGCGTTTTCTGGATCACGGAACATTTTTCCTACATTAGTCGCATGTTCTTTAGAACTATAAAAATCGGTATAATCACCAATTTGAACAGGAAGCAACATTTCAATATCTTCTACTTTGAAAATGATAATTTCTCTATGTGCGCTGTTATCTCTAAGTTTAGGATTGTTCTCGTCGAAAAGTTCGGCTAAACGATTTCGCACCAAACGCCATGTTTTTTTACCGTCTGAAATAAAGTCATTTAAGGTATCTTGCATGAACATATCGTCCGTAAGTTCAATTCCTTCAAAATAACCGAGTTGTTGTAAAGCACCCATATCAATGGCGCAGTTACCAATTCGAGTACCTATCGTGATTACATCTTCTTTGGTAATAAAAACTCCAAACGGAATATTTTGAATAGGGAAATCGCTGTTTTCAGGGACATTGATCCATGATTTTCTGTTCGGATCATTAGCAATATTTGGCATATTTTTATTGTTAGTTTGTTGTTGAAAAATTATGAATCAAATATAAAATTATCTGGCAATCTAACAAACCTTTTTTGTAAATTTGACCTAATTTTAACGAAATATTTTTGCAATGCAACGCGACGAACAAATTTTTGACCTTATTCTTGATGAACAAGACAGACAAATTCACGGAATTGAATTAATTGCTTCAGAAAACTTTGTAAGTGACCAAGTAATGGAAGCTGCAGGTTCCTGTTTAACTAACAAATACGCAGAAGGTTATCCTGGTAAACGTTACTATGGTGGTTGTGAGGTAGTTGATGTAGTTGAGCAAATAGCTATAGATAGAGCAAAAGCTTTATTTGGTGCCGAATATGTAAATGTACAACCTCATTCGGGTTCTCAGGCAAATACGGCTGTTTTTGCAGCTTGTTTAAAACCAGGTGATACTATTTTAGGTTTTGATTTGTCGCATGGTGGTCACTTGACACACGGTTCTCCGGTAAATTTTTCTGGAAAATTATATAATCCAGTTTTTTATGGTGTAGAGGAAGAAACTGGGGTTTTGAATTATGATAAAATTCAAGAAATTGCTTCAGCCAATAAACCAAAAATGATTATTGCGGGTGCTTCTGCTTATTCTCGTGATATGGATTTTAAACGTTTTCGTGAAATTGCAGATAGCGTTGGAGCTTTATTGTTGGCAGATATCTCGCATCCTGCAGGTTTAATTGCCAAAGGATTATTAAACGATCCTATTCCTCATTGTCATATTGTAACCACTACAACTCATAAAACGTTAAGAGGGCCAAGAGGTGGAATGATTATGATGGGAAAAGATTTTGAGAACCCTTGGGGCTTAACCACGCCAAAAGGTGAAATAAGAATGATGTCACATATATTAGATATGTCCGTATTTCCAGGTAATCAAGGCGGACCTTTAATGCATATTATCGCTGCTAAAGCAGTAGCGTTTGGTGAATGTTTAACAGATGAGTTTTTCCGTTATGCAATGCAGGTTAAAAGCAATGCACAAGCAATGGCTCAAGCGTTCAATAAGAGGGGTTATAAATTAATTTCTGGAGGAACAGATAATCACATGATGTTGATTGATTTGCGTAATAAAAATATTTCGGGTAAAGATGCTGAAAATGCTTTAGTGAAAGCAGAAATTACAGTAAATAAAAACATGGTGCCTTTTGATGATAAGTCTCCTTTTGTTACTTCCGGAATTCGTGTAGGAACTCCTGCAATTACGACTCGTGGTTTAGTAGAAGAAGATATGGAAACGGTTGTTGCTTTAATTGATAAGGTTTTAATGAACTATACTGATGAAGCGGTTTTAGAGCAAGTGGCGGAAGAAGTAAATGAATTAATGAGCGAACGTGCGATGTTTGTATTTTAATTTATAGTTCTATAATTTATAAAAGAGCAGTGTTTATTCACTGCTTTTTTCATGATATGATAAAAAAAAATCCCGCAATTGCGGGATTTTTTATACTTGAGAAAGTGGATACTAGTTTTTGTATCTTCTTTCTTTGATTTTTGCTTTTTTACCAGTAAGTTCTCTAAAGTAGTAGATACGAGCTCTACGAACTTTACCTCTTTGGTTCACTTCAACTTTTTGTAATGCAGGTAAATTTACTGGAAAAATACGCTCCACTCCAATAGCTCCAGACATTTTACGAATAGTAAAAGTTTCAGTAGCTCCAGTTCCTCTTCTTTGGATTACAACTCCTTTGAAAAACTGAGTTCTAGTTTTTTCTCCCTCTTTAATCTCATAGTACACAGTGATTGTATCACCAGCACCAAATTCTGGGAAATCTTTTCTTGTAACAAATTCGTTATTAACGAAATCAACTAAATTTGACATAGTCTTTAAAATAATAAATTCGATTCAAA
>JACCDZ010257506.1_pt1 | contig 13082 bp, 13 predicted proteins | sample 7449551 | NCBI WGS metagenome assembly JACCDZ01 (sample SAMN15323452, study PRJNA562643) | freshwater metagenome | isolation source: river surface water | place: USA:Blue River Watershed | collected 2017-08-18
GTGCCTGTGCGGTGCAGTTGCTCGCGCAGGTAGTCTAAAACGGTGGTGGTGCGGCGTACGCCTTGGGCTTCGACGATTTTGCCGTCAAGCACAAAACGCACTGTGTTGGTCACTTGGCTCATGTTGGGAATTGCTCAGGGGGTTAATTCAATCAAACTCTGATTTTATTGATTTCACCCTCGATCGGGGTGAAATGGGTCTAAATAAATCTATTTTCAGGAGCCTCGATAAGTCGAGTAACTCCAGGGACTGACCAAAAGGGGCACGTGGTAGTGCTGCTTGACGTCAGCCACCCCAAAATCCAAAGCCACTTGGTTCAAAAACGATGGCTCAGGCAAGGCCACGCCCTTGGCCTTGAAGTAGCCCGCCACATCAAATACCAACCTGTAAGTGCCTTTGAGCAAGCTGGCGTTGTCGTACAAAGGGCCGTCTGGATTTCTGCCATCTGCATTCAAGTGAAAGCTTTTCACCAAAGTGGCAAATTGCCCTTCGGTGGTGTACAGGCTGACTTGCATGCCAGCAGCAGGACAGCCATGCATGGTGTCCAAAACGTGTGTACTTAAACCCATGTTTAATTTTCCTTAAATTTGTCTACTGAAAGTGTATACACTTTTGGCTTTTGAAGCTATCATGAATTCGCATGGAAACCTCTTCAACCCACGCTATTGTCAGCGCTTTGACCAAAGCCATCGTGGAGCACCGACTGATGCCCGGCTCCAAGTTGGCCGAGCAAAAGTTGGCCACCCACTTTGGTGTGTCCAGAACGCTGGTCAGGCAAGCACTGTTCCAACTCTCTCAAAACAAGCTCATTCGAATGGAGCCTGCACGGGGCGCCTTTGTTGCGGCACCTTCGGCCGATGAAGCCAAACAGGTCTTTGCCGTCAGGCGCATGCTGGAAGTCCAAATGACACGCGAGTTTGTGCGTGACATGACACCCGCCAAGATTCGCGCTTTGAAAGCCCACATCAAACAAGAAAAAGAAGCCATCTCAGACGAAGATGTTCGGGGCCGAACAGAGTTGTTAGGCGATTTCCATGTGCGCATTGCAGAACTCATGGGCAATCCAGTTTTGGCCCAAATATTGGGCGAACTGATTTCTCGTTGCGCCCTCATTACCCTGATGTACCAGTCACAAAATGCGGCACAGCATTCGGCTGAAGAGCACGAAGAAATTGTGGAAGCCATGGCCAAGAAAGATGCTGACCTTGCGGCCCAATTGATGGAATCGCATCTGAATTTTGTCGAACAAAGTTTGAGCTTCAACAAAAAAATTCCCACTCACGATATTGCATTGGCCTTGTCATGAACTTCCCCCCTTACGACTCCACCGCACCCTACCCACGCGACCTTCTAGGTTATGGCCGAGACGTACCGCATGCGCAATGGCCAGGCCAAGCGCGTGTCGCTGTTCAATTTGTTTTGAACTACGAAGAAGGTGGCGAGAATTCGGTGCTCCACGGCGATGCAGGCTCAGAACAGTTCTTGTCTGAGATGTTCAGTCCGGCCGCCTATCCAGAGCGTCACATCAGCATGGAAGGTATTTACGAATATGGCTCACGTGCAGGTGTCTGGCGCATTCTTCGCGAATTTGAAAAGCGCAAATTGCCACTCACTGTGTTTGGGGTGGCCACAGCTTTGCAAAAACACCCCGACGTCTTGGCGGCTTGCCAAGAACTGGGCTACGACATTGCTTGCCACGGCTTGAAGTGGATTCATTACCAAAACATCGATGAAGCCACAGAGCGTGCGCACATGGCCGAGGCCATGGCCATCATGCAAGGCCTCATGGGCGAACGCCCTCTGGGTTGGTACACGGGCCGCGACAGTCCCCGCACACGCCGCTTGGTGGCAGATTTTGGCGGCTTCGACTACGACAGCGATTACTACGGAGACGACCTGCCCTTTTGGATGAAGGTGCAGAAAAGTGATGGTCAAACCGCGCCTCAACTCATCGTGCCCTACACCCTCGATTGCAACGACATGCGCTTTGCTTTGCCACAAGGTTACTCACACGCCGATCCTTTTTTCCAGTACATGAAAGACAGCTTTGATGCGCTGTACAAAGAAGGTGACCCTCAAGGCCTGAACAGGCCCAAGATGATGAGCATCGGGATGCACTGCAGATTGTTGGGCAGGCCAGGACGCATCACGGCTTTGCAAAAATTCTTAGACCACATTCAATCCCACGATCACGTCTGGGTCTGCCGCCGCTTGGACATTGCGCGCCATTGGAAAGCCACACACCCCTACACACCATGACCCTCACACTGACTCAGCTCAACCAAGCCTCCGATGCAGAAGCCGTGCAACTGCTGGATGGCCTTTATGAGCATTCGCCTTGGATTGCAGAACGTGCATTGGCACACCGCCCTTTTACCTCTTGGGCACACCTGAAATATTGCATGACCCAAGTCTTGCAGGAAGCAGGCCGTGACGCTCAAATTGGACTCATTCGCGCCCACCCAGAATTGGCTGGCAAGGCCATGGTGCGCAAGGAGTTAACCGCCGAATCCACCAACGAGCAAAGCAAAGCAGGCCTGACGGATTGCACGCCCCAAGAATTTGAAAAAATTCAAACGCTGAATGCGGCTTACAACCAAAAATTTGGATGGCCATTCATTTTGGCGGTACGAGGCCCGCGAGGATCAGGGCTCAACAAACATCAAATCATTGCCACATTTGAAAGGCGTTTGAACGGTCATCCCGATTTTGAGTTGCAAGAGTGTTTGCGCAACATCCACCGCATTGTTGAAATTCGGCTTAACGACAAAACGGGCAGCGAGCCAACCCTTGGGCATCAAGTGTGGGATTGGCACGAAGACTTGGCGCAATTCAGCGATCCTGGCTTCAAAGAAAATGGCCAACTCACAGTCACCTACCTCACAGAAGCCCATTTGGCTTGCAGCGCCAGCATTCAGCAAACCATGAAGTCTGCTGGCTTTGACGAGGTGTTTGTCGATGCCGTTGGCAACGTGGTGGGGCGCTATCAAGGCAGTCAAGCCAATGCCCCTTACTTAATGACGGGAAGTCACTATGACACCGTTCGAAATGGCGGCAAATACGACGGCAGATTGGGAATCTATGTACCCATCGCATGCGTTCAACAACTTGCGCAACAAGCAAAGCGTTTGCCTTTCGGCATAGAAGTTGTGGCTTTTGCAGAGGAAGAAGGCCAGCGTTACAAAGCCACATTTTTAGGCTCAGGCGCTTTGGTGGGGCAATTCAATTCAGATTGGTTGTCGCAACTCGATGCCGATGGCATTTCGATGCGCGATGCCATGAAAAAAGCGGGACTCAAGGAAAATGACATCCCTCAAATTCAAAGAAATCCAGCCCATTATTTAGGCTTTGTTGAAGTCCACATTGAGCAAGGTCCCGTCCTCAATGAAATGAATTTACCGCTGGGCGTGGTCAGCTCCATCAACGGCAGTGTGCGTTATGTTTGCCAAATGCAAGGGGTTGCCAGCCATGCAGGCACCACCCCCATGGACCGGCGACGGGACGCTGTCAATGCGGTTGCAGAATTGGCCCTGTACATGGAAAAACGTGCCAGCGCCGATGGCGACTCCGTGGCCACCATTGGTCAACTCCAAGTGCCCAACGGCTCGATCAATGTGGTGCCCGGTCGCTGTCATTTTTCAATGGACATGCGCGCGCCCACAGACCCGCAACGTGACGCCCTCGAAAGCGACATCTTGCAAGCCTTGGACGAAATTTGCCAACGTCGCGGCTTGGTGTGCCAGCGCGAAGTAACACTGAGAGCGCCAGCAGCCCCTAGCGCACCCGCATGGCAAAAACGTTGGGAAAATGCCCTGAACAGTTTAGGCATTCCGCTTTTCATCATGCCAAGCGGCGCGGGTCACGATGCCATGAAATTGCACGAAGTCATGCCTCAGGCCATGCTCTTTGTTCGGGGTGAAAACAGTGGCATCAGTCACAACCCTTTGGAATCCACCACCAGCGATGACATGCAACTTTGCATCGATGCTTTCAACCACGTGCTCATGCAACTTGCCGAAGAACATTCTTAAATTTTCACCATGAACTCAACTTCAAATTACGAACAACTTGATCAATGGATCGACGCTCACTTTGACGAACAGGTCAAATTTTTGCAAGCCTTGGTGCAGGTGCCCACCGACACGCCCCCAGGCAACAATGCCCCACATGCCGTCAGAACCACCGAGCTGTTGAAAGATATGGGCTATGAGACCGAACAATTTCCAGTACCCGAAGAGGAAGTAAAAGCCTACGGTCTGACCTCTTTGACCAATCTGATTGTGCGTCGGCATTTTGGAACGGGCGGCAAAACCATTGCGCTCAATGCGCACGGTGATGTGGTACCGCCTGGCGAAGGCTGGACTTATCCACCCTATGGTGGCGTCATTGAAAATGGTCACATGTATGGTCGTGCCACAGCCGTCAGTAAATGTGATTTCTCAACCTTCACTTTTGCATTGCGTGCGGTAGAAGCACTGCAATCCAAACAAGCATTGCCCCTCAAAGGTAACGTCGAATTGCACTTCACTTACGACGAAGAATTTGGCGGTGAAAAAGGCCCTGGTTGGCTTTTAGAAAAGGGCTTCACCAAGCCAGACCTCATGATTGCTGCAGGTTTCAGTTATCAAGTGGTCACGGCCCACAATGGTTGTTTACAAATGGAAGTCACGGTTCACGGCAAGATGGCGCATGCAGCCATTCCAGACACTGGTGTCGATGCCCTTCAAGGAGCCGTTTACATCTTGAATCACCTCTATGCGCAAAACAAGCGCTACAAGCAGGTTCAATCCAATGTGGAAGGCATCAACCACCCTTACCTCAATGTGGGGCGCATTGAAGGCGGCACCAACACCAACGTGGTACCCGGCACTGTGAGTTTCAAACTCGATCGGCGCATGATTCCCGAAGAGAATCCCGAGCAAGTAGAAGCCAATATTCGCGAGGTCATTGCGCAGGCCACTGCCGAATTCAATCAAGGTCGTGCAGCAAGCTCACAAATTCACATTGACATCAAACGCATGCTGATGGCGCACGCCATGAAACCTTTGTCAGGCAATGCCCCTTTGGTGAATGCCATTCAACAACATGGTCAAGCCGTCTTCGGTGAAGCAATCCCCGCCATGGGCACGCCGCTCTACACAGACGTTCGTCTGTACGTCGAAAAAGGCATTCCTGGGGTCATTTATGGTGCGGGTCCTCGCACCGTCTTGGAGTCACATGCCAAGCGCGCGGACGAACGCCTCAATTTAGAGGATTTAAGAAAAGCCACCAAGGTGATCTCCCGCACCATTTTGGATTTACTGAAATAAATTCAACCCAAAAAGGGGCCAACTCAGGGTTTTACCGATCCCAAACAGCCAAAAATTGTATACACTTTATAAAACAAGAGGCCATTTGGTGGGCATCATAATGGCATCGATTTTGCTAGTTGTTTGACTGCTACTAATCTCAAATCTGTCCACCACCCAATTGGAGTTCTTATGAAAAAACGATTCTTACTTAAAACCACCGCTGCCTTGATTGCAGCCTGCTCTTTTGGCATGGCCAATGCGCAAAACACACCTTTGAAATTCCAATTGGATTGGCGCTTTGAAGGTCCTTCTGCCTTCTTTCTGACGCCTGCCGCAAAAGGTTATTTCAAAGACGCCAAGCTCGACGTCACAGTGGATGCCGGTAACGGTTCAGGTGGTGCAGTCACACGCGTGGCATCCGGCAGCTATGACGTTGGTTTTGCCGACTTGGCAGCCCTGATGGAATTCCACGCCAACAACCCAGACGCTCCCAACAAGCCTGTGGCCATCATGATGGTCTACAACAACACGCCTGCTTCTGTCATGGCGCTCAAAAAATCTGGCATCAAAACGCCTGCCGACCTGGCTGGCAAAAAATTGGGTGCGCCTGTTTTTGACGCGGGTCGCCGTGCATTCCCCATCTTCCAAAAGGCCAACAGCATTGGCAACGTCACTTGGACCGCCATGGACCCCCCACTGCGCGAAACCATGTTGGTTCGCGGTGATGTCGACGCTATCACTGGCTTCACATTCACATCGCTTCTGAACATTGAAGCCCGTGGCGTCAAAGCTGACGACGTGGTCGTCATGCAGTACCCAGATTTTGGTGTGAAGTTGTACGGCAACGCCATCATTGCATCGCCCAAAATCATCAAAGAAAATCCAGCCGCTTTGAAGGCTTTCTTGTCTGCCTTCACCAAGGGCGCCAAGGATGTGATGGCCAACCCTGCAGCTGCCATTGGCGATGTCAAAGCCCGCGACGGCATCATCAACGTCGAACTTGAAACACGCCGCTTGCAACTGGCCATCGACACCGTCATCAACAGCCCTTCAGCGCGTGAAGAAGGCTTTGGCCAAATCAGAGGCCCACGTTTGTCTTTGATGGCTTCACAAGTATCTGATGCGTTCAACACCAAGACACGCGTCAAGGCCGAAGACATTTGGAACGGTTCTTTCTTGCCTAGCGCCAAAGAACTCGACATCTTGCCCAAGCCCAAAAAGTAAACACTGACAACAAGGCGGCCTGTTTTGACCACTGCAAATTTCGTTGATTTTCAAAATGTTTGGTTGGCCTACAACGATGAGTTGTTGGCTCAAAATCACTTCGCGGTTGAAGACATCAACTTGCAAGTCAAACAAGGCGAGTTCATTGCCATTGTGGGCCCTTCAGGCTGCGGCAAATCCACCTTCATGAAACTGACCACGGGACTCAAGCGTCCCAGCAAAGGTCAGATTTTTGTAGATGGTCAGCCCGTCACAGGCCCCTTGAAAATCAGCGGCATGGCTTTCCAAGCGCCGTCTTTGTTGCCCTGGCGTACCACCCTCGACAATGTCTTGCTACCGCTTGAAATTGTCGAGCCCTATCGTTCACAGTTCAAACAACGCAAAGCAGAGTTTGCCGAACGTGCCATCAAATTGCTCAAAACAGTGGGGCTGGGTGGCTATGAAAACAAGTTCCCTTGGCAGCTGTCTGGTGGCATGCAACAACGCGCTAGCATTTGCCGAGCCCTCATTCACGAACCCAAAATGCTCCTCCTTGATGAGCCTTTTGGTGCCCTCGATGCGTTCACGCGTGAAGAGTTGTGGTGTATCTTGCGCGACCTCTGGACCGAGCAAAAGTTCAACGTTATTTTGGTCACCCACGATTTGCGCGAATCGGTTTTCTTGGCAGACACGGTCTACGTCATGAGCAAGAGCCCAGGACGCTTTGTGGTCAAAAAAGAAATTGACTTACCACGTCCCCGCGACTTGGAAGTCACATACTCACCTGAGTTCACCAACATCGTTCACGAGTTGCGTGGTCACATTGGTGCCATTCGCCAAGCCGGCGCCGTTATCAATCAATAAGCAGGTGAAGTTGTGAACAAAAAAACGCTTGAACAATCAGCACCTTGGTTTTTGCTTGTCATCACTCTGGCTATTTGGCAGGCGGTGTGCAGCATCTTCAATGTTTCAGAATTTATTTTTCCAAGCCCCCTGCGCATTGCCCAGCAAACCATTGAGTTTGGTGATGTGATTGCAGCGCATGCTTGGCGCACTTACTGGGTCACCATGGCTGGATTTGGCATCGCCATTGTGGTGGGTGTGTTGCTTGGCTTTGTCATTGGTAGCTCACGCTTGGCCTATGCCGCGGTATACCCGCTCATGACGGCTTTCAACGCACTGCCCAAGGCCGCCTTTGTGCCCATCTTGGTGGTGTGGTTTGGCATTGGCATTGGCCCTGCCATCCTCACAGCGTTTCTCATCAGCTTCTTCCCCATCATGGTGAACATTGCCACGGGTTTGGCCACACTCGAGCCCGAACTGGAAGATGTGTTGCGTGTTCTGGGTGCAAAGCGTTGGGATGTGTTGGTCAAGGTCGGCCTGCCACGTTCTATGCCTTACTTTTATGGCTCACTGAAGGTGGCTATTACCCTGGCGTTTGTGGGCACCACAGTGTCCGAAATGACTGCCGCCAACGAAGGCATTGGTTACTTGTTGATTTCTGCTGGCTCAGCCATGCAAATGGGCCTGGCCTTTTCAGGCTTGATGGTTGTGGGTGCCATGGCCATGGCCATGTACGAACTTTTTAGCTACATCGAAAAGCACACCACAGCCTGGGCTCACCGCAGCACCAACAACGAATAAGCCATTACTTCAAAGTATGTTGTGAATACAACCATAAAGGCTTGACCTTTCGAGCCGAATCCTTACGATGCACAGGTGTATTGTGTTGTCATGTTGGCAACATAAAAACGCCAGGTGTCACGTGGGGATTCTTCAATGACCGAGACGACCAAGCCTATCAATGCGGCGCCAACGGCTAAAGCCGTGTCTGGCAAGCCCAATTTCTTTGACATCCTCTTTCTCATTTTTCTGACACTCGTCCTGGCATGTGTGGCATGGGTGGGCATGTTGTCTTACGAAGAAGGCACGAAAAATAAAGTGACCGTGGAAAACGGTGAGGCTTGGGTCAAATGGCTGAAAGACAACAGTGAAGCACGAATGAGCGAAAACTTTCACATTGAAAGTTGCGGCTACAGTGCCGAAGAGCGTCGTAGGTGGGGCGACTGTTACTCAGAGATCATGGAAAAGGTCAAGGAACTGAATTCACTCAGCAATCCTTTTTCAAAAGAGCCCGTCCAATTTGTTGCCAAGTGTGTTGCCAAGGACAGCTCGACTGTAGGCGGCATCTTTTTAGAAAAAATTGTCCCAACGCCACCAGGCTCAGCCATTCCAGCGGTTGCTTCACAGTTGGTGGACATCGACGCTATCGATACCAAAATTGCCCTTCGACTGACCGTCTGCGACAAAGGTGGGTACCCCATCAAAGTCGATGAATTTGAATTCTAAGAGGCCAAGACATGTCAAATTACAGCTCAAATCACAGCCTCGAAGACAAGCTTCTCAGTCATCAAGAAGTTCAAATTTCAAGTGACTTGCCATTCAGAAAATGGCTCTATGCCTGGCTGCTAGATCCCAACATCGAGGGCAATTTTCATAAAACTGTCGATCGATGGATTGCCATCCTGATTGTGCTCAATTTGTTCGCCTTGGTGTTTGAACAAATACCCGCTGTTTTCAATGTGTACCAAACATGGTTTCACTATTTTGATGTGGCGTCGGTTGCCATCTTTTCCGTTGAATACATTTTGCGCTTTTACTTGGCACCAGAAGATCCCGAATTCAAAAAACACAAGTATTCGCGCGGCAAGTACGTGGTCAGTCCATTTGCCATCATCGATTTGGTCGCCATCCTGCCCTTTTTCTTGCAAGCTTTTGTTTCAGTCGATCTGAGATTTTTACGATCGCTGCGCTTGTTGCGAATTCTGAAATTATTTCGGGTACTGATTCCCGCCTACAAAGAATTTGTTCAAGCCAATCAAGGCCGTACTTTTAGGCAAAGAGTGCATGCGCTGGTGTTTCCAAGCGAATACGGTGGCGCATTGCACAACATGTTTGACACCTTCATTGTGATTTGGGTCATCATCTCTGTGCTGGCCGTCATTCTGGAATCTGTTCACGCGATTCACTATTTACTGAGCCTAGAGTTCCTCATCTTGGACGCCATTGCTGTCAGTATTTTTACGATCGAATATTGCCTTCGTCTTTACTGTTGCGTGGAAGAGCCGGGCTATCAAAAAGCCGTCAGTGGTCGCTTGAAGTTAGCCAGATCCACCTCCTCCATCATCGACTTACTGGCCATTGCGCCCTTCTTTCTCGAAGTGTTCTTGCATCACTTGTTTGACTTGCGCTTCATGCGAGTTTTCAGGCTGTTGCGACTTTTGAAACTGACGCGCTACACAGGTGCCACCACCTCGCTGTCCAAAGTGATTGTGCGGGAATGGCCGGTCATGGCAGCGTCTGCTTTCATCATGCTGCTTTTGGTGGTGATGACAGCCAGTTTGGGTTACTTGTTTGAGCACGAAGCACAGCCCGACAAGTTTGAAAATATCCCTCAATCGATTTATTGGGCTGTGATTACATTGGCCTCTGTAGGCTATGGTGACATCTCGCCCGTTACGCCTGCTGGCCGTGCCATGACCATTGTGCTGGCCTTCATTGGTATTGGTATTTTTGCGATCCCCGCTGCGCTCTTGTCTTCCGCTTTCAGTGATCAATTGAAAATGGACCGCGAAGCTTTGGTCAATAAACTCTTCAACATGTTGGCTGATGGTGAAATTGATGAAGAGGAAGCCAAGTACATCAAAGGTGAAGCCAAACGACTTCACTTAAGCGATGACGAAGTCCGAGTCCTCATTGAGCGCGCAAAACGCGAGCGCGAACTGATGGACGACGTGTCTGGCTTGCCTTTGCATAAAATAGCGGCTAATCCAGATCATGCCGTTGAACACTACAAATACCTGTTGGGACAAATTAGGCAAATGCACTTGCTCTCAAATCCAGAGCAATTGCAAGTTAGCATGGCCAAACCTGATCGCTTGACCGACAGTGAAAAACAATTGTGGCAGTTGATCACTCGACAAAACCCTCCTTCGACATAAACAAATTTCATGGCATGGCGCGCTGAACTCCAAATTGATTACACCTTAGAGTCTCAGCGCACTGTGGCCAGATATGCGCACCAAGGACCTTTGCGCATTCTGAAAAGTCTTTATCCCGAAGGCGATCAAATTTGCCACAACGTCTTGGTGCACCCGCCCGGCGGTTTGGTGGGGGGTGACACCTTAGAGATGAAAGTGTCGGTGGGCACTGGTGCACATGGCTTGGTCAGCACACCCGGTGCCACACGCTTTTACAAATCAGGTGGGCATGCCGCATTGCAACAAGTTGTGGCACACCTTGCAGAAGGCGCTCGTCTTGAGTGGCTACCTCTGGAGGCTATTGCTTACAACGATTGCGAAGCCACCAATCGGGCCATCTTCCATTTAGCACCTGGTGCTGAATTGATCACTTGGGATGTGACGGCATTGGGCATGCCCTCATCTGATCAAGCATTTACACAAGGCCATTTTCAACAGCACTTGGAAATTCCGGGTGTGTGGCTAGAGCGCGGCACCATTCAAGGCAACGATACGCGTTGGCTGAACAGCCCATTGGGGCTGGCAGGCCAAAAATGTTTGGCCAGTTTGGTCTTCGCTTGTGGCTCGCCCATTGACCTAGCACGCGTTGAAGGCGCTTTAGAGGCTGCAAGACAACTTATCGAGGTGCACTCTTTAAAAATGCAAGCTGGCATCACCTGCGCGCACCCCCAGGTCATTGTTCTAAGAGTCATGTCCCCTTTGGTGGAGCCCTCCATGGATTTGCTCCAACAAGTCTGGGCGGCTTGGCGCCATGCCCTATGGCAATTGCCCAGCGAAGCGCCCAGAATCTGGAGCGTTTAAATGGCCACCAACTGGCGTATGCCTTTGGTCTTCATTTCGTGACCCGGGCCTTTGGCAATCACTTCACCACGCTCCATCACCATGTAAGCATCGGCCAGTTCTTCGGCAAAGTCGTAGTACTGCTCGCACAACAAAACGGCCATGCGTTGACCGCGCATGCCCTCGTCGGACAGTTTGCGAATGACGCGACCAATGTCCTTGATGATGCTAGGTTGGATACCTTCAGTGGGCTCGTCCAGAATGAGCAACTTGGGTTGGGAAGCCAAGGCGCGCGCAATGGCGAGTTGTTGCTGTTGGCCTCCAGACAAGTCACCGCCTCTGCGATTTAGCATTTGCTTGAGAACCGGAAACAGCTCAAACAATTCTGGGGGAATGGGTGTTCCGCTGGGTTGGGTGGCCAGTCCCATTTGCAAATTTTCTTGAACGGTTAAGCGCGCAAAAATTTCTCGGCCTTGCGGTACATACCCCACGCCAGCGCGTGCACGTTCATAGGGGGTTGCCTTGGTCAGGTCTTGTTCGCCCAAAACGACAGAGCCACTTTTGATAGAGACCACACCCATCAAAGATTTAAGCAATGTGGTTTTACCGACCCCGTTGCGACCCAACAAGACTGTGACTTCGCCCAACTTGGCTTCCAGACTCACATCTCGCAAGATGTGCGAACCACCGTAATACTGTTGAATGTTGCTGACCGTTAAATTCATGGTGTTTTCCTTAACGGCCCAAATAAACTTCAATGACGCGTTCATCGGATTGCACTTGGTCTAATTTGCCTTGTGCCAACACAGCGCCGTCACAGAGCACAGTGACAATGTCGGAAATCGTCTTGATAAAGCCCATGTCGTGCTCCACCACCATCAAGGAATGCTTGCCCTTTAAGGACAAAAATAACTCGGCGGTTCTCTCAGTTTCATGATCGGTCATGCCGGCCACTGGCTCGTCCAAGAGCAATAATTTGGGGTCTTGCATGAGCAACATGCCAATCTCTAGCCACTGCTTTTGTCCATGGCTTAAATTGCCTGCTTTCGTGAGCACGCTGTCGGCCAAATGAATGGTGTGAAGCACTTCCGCCAAACGATCAGACTGCGCCGAGTCCAACCTAAAGAACATGGACGCTTTGACACCCTTTGGCGTTTTAAGCGCCAACTCCAAATTTTCAAATACGGTGAGTTGTTCGAACACCGTGGGCTTTTGAAACTTTCGGCCAATGCCCAGTTGCGCAATTTCAGGTTCGGTATGACGCAGCAAATCGATGGTGCTACCAAAAAAAACCCGTCCTTCATCGGGACGCGTTTTGCCTGTAATGATGTCCATCATGGTGGTCTTACCTGCGCCATTGGGGCCAATGATGCAACGCAACTCACCGGGTGCAATGTCCAATGACAATTTGTTGATGGCTTTGAAGCCGTCAAAACTGACACTCACATCTTCCAAATACAAAATTCGGCCGTGTGAAACATCTACTTCTCCAGGTGTGTGGATATGTCCATAACTGGCATCACGACCACCCGACTCTGTGGCCGATGATTTGTAAGCGGTATTTGCTTGCGCGGCAACACGTTGTGCGCCCTGCTGCATCAGTTCGGGGGTCATGAGCGACCTCCTTTCAAACGCTGCACCAAGCCCACCACGCCTTGTGGCAAGAACAAAGTCACTGCAATGAACAATGCACCCAAGAAGTACAACCAAAACTCGGGGGCCGTAACCGTTAACCAACTCTTTGCGCCGTTGACCAAGAACGCACCCA
>JACCDZ010927969.1_pt1 | contig 13080 bp, 15 predicted proteins | sample 7449551 | NCBI WGS metagenome assembly JACCDZ01 (sample SAMN15323452, study PRJNA562643) | freshwater metagenome | isolation source: river surface water | place: USA:Blue River Watershed | collected 2017-08-18
CACAAACCTCCTACCAGACGAGATTGAGACCATTAAACAGTCTCTTGCCACACAAAAAAAAGAAAAAGCCGTGTACTGGATAGGCACAATTAATGATGGAACTTTTGGCAATCGATCAAAACTAGCTCCTTTTATACGTGCTTGTAAAGAAAACAACATCCCCTTCCTTGCTCCCAATCCAGCTGGTACAGGTATCAACGACCTTAGCCATCAAAAACACATCTCTTCTGCCTATTTAGCCCCCGCTATTGTTGGAGAATGGCAGGCCCAAGTAGGATATATTCCCTGCAGAATTTTTAAAAATATCAGCTACGGACAACTAGGCGTGACTAATTCTAAACACGTCTATGAACTCTTTGATCGCAAAATTGTCTATAATCCGGATACCTATCAACTCTTCTATGATGCACAAGCAAGGCTAAAGACTATTACGCTGGAAGAAACTTATGAACTCATGGATATTGTAAAAACAAAACACACCTACATCAACCGCATCGAAGTTATGATTGAATTCCTGCAGCTTTTAGGATACATTTCACTTCCGTAAACCTTGCTTAAGGGCCCTTAAATGACCCAACTCTTTTTTTACCTGTCTCTTTGCCTTTTTTTTAATCCTCTTTGGGGAGGCCTTCTTCCCCCTGCCACCCTGGTTTCTGACAAAATCATCCAAAAAAAGCCCCTTAAACTACTTCATCTAACGTTTGATAGGGGATATGCGAGGGAAGTTGAAACCATCGGAAATCTACTGGAAATAGACGTAGAAACCTGGTTTATCCCTGAGATTCCCCCCCAATGGCTAGACGGAATGTCCGAGGGAAATGCCTTGTACAACATGGGGCATGAGCGCGCTGCGCGTATTTGGCATTTACATAAAGAGTATTTTTACACATTTGATGCTATTCTTACCTCGGATACCGCTCCTTTAGCGCGTATTTTTCTCCAAAATAATTTTGAAAAGCCTTTGATTGTGTGGATTACTGGTCATTTTGATTATACAGATCAAGCTAGCTTGGACTGTAGTTTTCCAGATAGAGAGTTTTACAGCCTCTTTCACAGGGCCCACGATAAAAAAAACCTCACTCTTATTACGGGAAACCTCTATGAATCCTATTATGCTCAAAAAAAAGGCATAGATCTTGGCAACCTATTGATAGCCCCCTGCGCTCCCCTTGAAGATATCCCCTTCTTGGATTCCTTAATTCCTGCTGACATTTATAAAGAAAAAACTTTTTTTCTACCTCCTTATAGGAATGAAACCCAACTCTTGAATCTTTCTACAATCTGCCAGCAATTAGACATCCCTACCTATTGTGGATCCTATAACGGCCCTGATGATTTAAAAGATTTTAAGGGAATCATCCATATTCCACATGCATGGTCTAACTTAACATTTTTCGAAGCCATCCAATTCGGCATCCCTTATTTTATCCCTTCAAAAGCCTTTCTCAAAAGTCTACTCAAACAAGGCAAAAGCTGGCATATGGATTCAGACCGCTTAATTGCTGAGGGAAATTTAGATCTATCAGAGTGGTATCAATTTGAGAGAAAAAGCATCCTTATATACTTTGATTCTTGGCAAGATTTGGCCTACAAAATTGCCACCACAGACTATTGCTGCCAAAGAGAAAAGATCAAAAAATATGCCAAGGAACACCAAAGTATTATGCTAAAGAGATGGAAAACAATTTTCCATAAAATCGCAAGCGATATGCCGTACGTGAGAGAAGATAATGATTAAAACCCTCAATCTTCCAAGCAAATCCAGGTTAATGGAAGCAAATCCTTCGTATTTAATCCATAATGAGGATTGTACCAAGCCTTTGGAGCAACAACTCTCTTACCTGGATTTGGATTCAAATAAGCAGCCCACCATGAAAAAGTTGAATTACAAATAATATTGTCTTTACACAAACTCATTAAATAAAAGTCGTGGTGATATAAATCATTTTCAATAAAGACAAAATTCTTCTTTATTCCTTGGAGCAACTCCCTACATTTTTCCATCTGATTAGAAAAAACAACAAATAGAGTATTTTCCGGAAATAGGGAAACAGCTTTTTCAAAATAGCTTCTACGAGGAGCCAAATGACATTTTTGTTCTGGATCCTCGTGATAAAAACGGACATGAATGGAAACGCTTGCTGGATGCGAGAGAATATCTGCATAATGGGTTGTTAAATGACGCATGATTTCTTCAGAAGGCGCAAAAAGCTGCAAAATTTCTTGCTTATGATGATAAAAGTATTTCTCCGATTGAAAATAGCCGCAGATTTTCATATTGGGCTGGTAGGAAATCGGCGTATAATGGTAGCAAGGCTCTTTATACACGAATTGAATAGGACTGCTAGGTAGTTTTGTGTATAAATTGGCAAATACTTTTTCCCGATTTAAAGGAATGTTGTAAAGCGTTTTCCCCTCTAAATCCGGAAAAACAGGAGTGGCATGGTGATCTAGACTCAGACTTACCGCGGCTGCAATAATAAAAAACTGATTTCCCAACTGACCTTCTAACTCCCCCACAACAAAAGACTGGGCTAAAGTACCAGCAGGGCACATAAGTTGAAAAAAGAAAAGAGACAAAACAAAGGAACACCTCTTAAGCCAGCCACAGAAAACCCTTGCGCTAAATATGTAAATATTCATAAATTCCTATGTCATGACGAAATTAAATCAGTTCTTTTGTTTTCTTTCACTGTTTTTTTTATCTTCTATCAGCCAATTGGAGTGTTCCCAGATAGGCCTGCTTCTAGTAGCCACGGGCAAATACATCCAATTCATTGAACCCCTTGTGCAGTCTGCAGAAAAGTACTTTTGCAAAGATCATGAAGTTACCTATTTTGTATTCACAGATCAAGAAGGCCCCTCTCTTCCCCACACCGTATATGTATATCAAAAACGATTAGGATGGCCTTTTGACACGATGAATCGATATCACATCTACCATAAAAATTGGGCTCTTCTCCAAAAACAAGACTACCTCTTTGCCCTAGATGCAGATATGCTATTTGCTGCAGAAGTAGGTAATGAAATTCTAGGAAAACGCGTTGCGACTCTTCATCCTGGGTTTACGGATAAAAGAGGATCTTACGAAACTAAAATCGAGTCAACGGCCTGTGTAAAACCCCGAGAAGGTCACCATTATTTTGCAGGAGGTTTTTATGGGGGAGAAAGAGAGTCCTTCTTACACATTCTTCAAACTAATATAAGGCATATTGATGAGGATTTAGCAAAAGAAGTTATAGCTGTTTGGCATGACGAAAGTCACTGGAACCGCTACTGTATTGACTATCCACCAACTGTCATCCTAAGCCCTTCTTACTGCTACCCAGAAAACTGGTCATTAAATTACCCGAAAAAATTATTAGCTCTAGACAAAAACCACGCAGACATACGTAGGTAATAATGCTTTCTATTTTGCTTGCTCTTATCTTTTTCTCCTCTCCTCTTTATAGCCAAGAAGAACAGCCCATGGTAGTTTTAACCACTTCCTATAATAACAAAAACTGGGTAAAAAAAAACATCACCTCTATTCTGCGCCAAAATTATTCAAATTATCGACTTATCTACATCGATGATGCTTCTCAAGATGGAACAGCAGACGCCTTAGAGAATTTTATGGAGAATATCCCAAAGAAGATTGAAGTCCAGATCATCCGTAATAAGAATAGGGCGGGAGCTCTTGCTAACATTTACCATGCGATCCACGACCTATGCGCAGATAATGAGATCGTTATTAGCCTAGATGGAGACGACTGGTTTTACGACAATCAGGTACTGCAACGCATTAATCTAGCCTACAATTCAGCGGAAGTCTGGCTTACACACGGAACTATGATTGAATTCCCCTCTTATCATACAGGATGGAGTATTCCTATCCCCGCCCTCATTGTAAAAAGCAACACCTTTCGCAGCTACCGCTGTCCTTCTCATCTGCGAACTTTTTATGCGTGGTTATTTAAAAAAATTCAAAAAGAAGATCTATTATATGAAGGGGTATTTTTCCCCATGACGTGGGACCAGGCCATGATGTTCCCTATGATAGAGATGGCGGGTGAAAGACATGCTTTTATTCCCAGCAAAACATATGTCTATAATATGAGTAACCCTATCAACGACAACAAAGTTGATCCCCAGTTCCAGCGAGATTTAGAAGCTTACATTCGTGCAAAAACCCCCTATGCACGCTTAGAGCACAGGTAACAGCCACAACGCCTAAAAATTTTATCATTGTTTTTTTTCAACTACTCTTTTACTCTCGTTTAAATTAGGGGGGTCTTTATGTTCTTTTTGGTTGCCTTGCTGCCTTTTTTCTCTCTTCAAGCAGAAGATATTTATAGTGATGTTCCTGTCTATAAGGAACTCTCTAGCCTTACAAATCCCACGACAGAAGATTTGCATAAAGTGCAAGATTACCTCACCTATGGTGAAAGGTCTATTATCCGTTATTTAAATGATTACGAACCGAATGCACGAAATTTAAAGATCATTGGCGACACCCCCGAAGAACAACCTCAATACGGGAATATCGCTGTCAATTGTGCAGAGAGTGATAGAGGAAACTGCTTAGTTGTCTATGCCTCTTTTAACAAAAATTATCCCAGAGGATTACATCGCCTAGTCAATCTCATGAAAAATTCCGACTTTAAGGGACATATTCTATACCGCCTTGGAGGGTGGCCAGATTTAAATGGAGGCTCTCTTGCTCTTGCTCATGTCCCTTACGCTTTTAAAGTCTCTTTCTTTAAAGAAGCACAGTCTATGGGATTTAAGAGAATCTTGTGGCTAGACACAGCTGTCCTTCCCGCAGTAAGCCTAAATAAAATTTTTGAAATCATCGAGAAAAAAGGTTACTTTTCCATGGGTAATTCCCACAATATTGGCCCCTATATCAACTCGCACACGTGTGATGCTTTTGGCATTACATTGGAACAAGCCCATCAAATTCCAAGCTGCTCTGCGGGTATTACAGGTGTAGATACCACAACTGCTGTCGGAAAAAAAATCATAGAACTGTGGTACCAAGCAGCTCAAAATAAAGTCGCCTTCTTCTCTCCGCGCTCCGATCAAAATGCCCTCTCTATTATTCTACACGGCCTAGGACTAGAGTTGTGCCCTATAAAAAGGCTTGCTCATAACAAGTCCTCTATAGACTCTGAAACGCTATTTTTAATTGAAAGGGAGTTTGTTAATGAGCTATCTCTGGTTAATTAATTGTCTTTTCTTATTTCTTTTCTCCTCTCCATTGGAAGCAAAGGTCATCCTTTTTGCCCACTACTTTGGACAGCCGGAATTTGTCAAATACCAACACCTTTTATTTAAAAAAAATTTACTAGATGATTACAATTTGGTTATCGTAGAGGACTCTAATAACCCTCAGATATCTGAAGAAATCAAAAATGAATGTGAGAAGTATGGGATTGAATATCTTCATATTCCTCGTTCTGTTTTTGAAAAACCAAAGCTACCTATTTTAGACGCTTACGTTGGTTTTTCTTCTCCTAGCTTTGAGTGCGCCGTAGCCACTCAATACATTTATGACAACTACATAGTTGACTCTAGTGACATTTGCTTTATTTTAGATAATGATATTTTCTTGCTTTCTCCATTTAGCATTCATCAGTATCTAGAGGAAAAATCTTTTGCTTATGTAAAAGACATTCGAGGCAGTGACTCCAACCTCATTTTTTATATGTTACCTAATTTTGCCATCTTTAATCCTGCACAGATGACTAATAAAGATCAGCTAAATTTCAACTTAGGGATGATTGGACAGCACCGAACAGACTCAGGAGGATATACTTATTACTACCTACGCGATCACGTGGCTGATGGAAAAGAAATGGCTATTTACCATTTACATTCCACCTCTTCAAAATTTAAAACGCTTTTCGAATCCGTATGCCCTTTATTGTTCCATTCCAAGAGCTGGGGTTCTTATTATCTCATTGAAAAAGATCTTTTTTTACATATCCGTATGGGATCGAATTGGTCTAATGACACCCGTTACCCTCAAATGAAGGCAGAGGTTGCAACCTTTCTAGATAGTATACTGGCAAACTGAAAGCACACCCCTGCAGGAAAATATTTTTATCTAAAAAGATCTCTCCCCCTTTAAACGTCAAATATCAAAAAGCCGGCTCAACGGCCCCTTGATAAGTCTCGTCTATAAAGGCGCGCATCTCAGGGGAGGTCATCTTTTCTTTTAAGAGCTGAAGATCGGGATTACTCTCTTTTGCTTTTGTCGTTACAATCACATTCACATAGGGAGAAGATTTCCCCTCTAAAATGAGGGAGTTTTTTTCCGGGTCCAGGTTAGCAACAAGAGCATAATTCGTGTTAATGGCTGCCGCATCTACCTCTTGGAAAACTCGAGGCATGAGCGCCGCGTCAATTTCTTTAAATTGGAGCTTCTTAGGATTCTGCACAATATCTAAGGGTGTGGCCTGCCCCTGATTTTTTGAAGAAAGCTCAATGAGCCCCCCCTGCTGCAATAAAAGGAGTGCCCTTCCTTCATTGGTAGGATCATTAGGAATTGCAATCCTTGCCCCCACAGGAATCTCACCTAAGGTTTTATACTTGTAGGAATACACCCCCATCGGCTCGATCTCAACAGGCGTTAAAATCACAAGCGGATAGTGAAAATGTTTAATTTGCTCTTCTAAAAAAGGGACATGCTGAAAAAAGTTTGCGTCAATCTCCCCTTCTGCAAGGGCTCGATTGGGCATATTGTAATCATCTGTCACGATAATCTGGAGATCAACCCCTTGCTTTTCTAGATCAGGGCGAACGTATTCTAGCAGTTGCGCATGAGGAACCAGGGTGGCAGCGACCTTCAAAGGACGATTTTTGCCCTCTTTTGCACTCCCACAGCCAGCAAGAGATAGAAAAATTAATCCCAAGAAAATGTTAACGAACCTATTCATAGACCCCTCTTTTTTTCTGAATATACCGGGCCACATAATTTCCACCCATCTGAATTGCTTGAACAAGTAAAATCAGCAAAAACACGGTCACTCCCATCATGAAGGGATTAAATCTTTGGTACCCGTACTGAATGGCCACTTGCCCCAGACCCCCTCCGCCCACAAGCCCTGCCATCGCGCTATAGCCAACTAAGTTAGTGAGCAAAAGTGTGACTCCATTAATGAGAGAAGGCAGCGCTTCAGGGATAAGCACCTTTTTTACAATTTGTAAAGGCGTTGATCCCATCACGATCGCTGCCTCCACAAGATGAGATCCCACCTCTTTTAAACTCCCCTCGACAAGACGCGCCATAAAGGGAACCGCCCCCATTGTAAGAGGAACGATGGCTGCCGTTGTTCCCAGGCTTGTTCCCACAATAAACCTCGTTAAAGGGATGAGCACCACCAGCAAAATAGCAAAGGGAAAGGATCTGCCGACATTTGTTACCACATCTAAAACACGGTATAAAGACGCCCTCTCTTTAAGACCTCCGGGGGCGGTTAATGTTAAGATAATGCCTAAAGGAAGACCTACAAGAAGAGCAAAAAAGCCCGAAGCGATCACCATATAAAGGGTGTTCCAGGTCTGCAAGGGTAAAAGATTCCACGCTAATTCAAAATCCAGACAAAACCTCCTCCCATAAAACCCCTTTTTGCTTTAAATCCTGCAAGGCCTTCTCAATTTTATCTGAGGGACCTATCCACTGTACAATCAGTGTTCCGACCGTTGTTTCTTGTACCCGATCTATCCAGCCAGCCAAGATATTCGCCTCGATGTCAAACTTTTTTACCGCCTGAGAAATAAGGGGTTCATTAGCGCCACTTCCTTTAAATCTTAAGCAGACAACCTTCCGATTAGAGCCTTTGTTTGCCATGAGCTCTGGAGGCAGGGTATGAGGGGCTCCTTGCAAAAGGGCTTTTGTCATCGCCTGTGAGGGCGCCATAAAAAGATCTAAAACATCTCCCTGCTCCACAATCCTTCCCCCATCAATGACAGCAACTTTTGTACACAGCTCTCGAATCATCTCCATCTCATGCGTAATTAAGACAATGGTAAGACCCAATTTTTTATGCAGTTTTTTTAAGAGAGAAAAAATTTCCGCCTTTGTCCGAGGGTCTAAAGCAGAGGTTGCCTCATCGCAAAGCAGAATCTTGGGTAAGGGGGCAAGCGCTCTAGCAATGGCGGCTCTTTGCTTCTCACCCCCACTTAACGCAGAAGGATAGACGTCTTTTTTGTGTAAAAGACCGACGAGCTCAAGCATCTCTAAAACCCTCTCACCTCTCTCTTCTAAAGGCATATTAGCAATTTCTAGAGGGTAAGAAACATTTTCTGCCACGGTGCGCGCAGAGAATAAATTAAAATGTTGAAAAATCATTCCCATTTGCTGGCGAAAGTGGGCCAAAGCTTGATCTTTTAAGGAAGCCAGGCTAATACCATTAAAAAAAATTTCACCCTGCGTAGGAAGAATAAGTCCTGCCAGCATCCGGATCAGGGTTGACTTGCCCGCACCACTCAGCCCAATAATCCCACAGATCTCTCCTTCTTTAACGCACAAAGAAAGATCGGAAAGAGCCACAACGCTCTTTTTTCCCTGCGAAAACTTTTTTGAAACGGATCTAATTTCTATCATTTGGATCGACATAATTTAGAACAATCCAAAGGAGGTGTCAATCTCTCTTTTCCAAAATAGGTCTATCATGATAAAGTCCCTATTCAAAAGGATGGGATTATGTACACAAAAACTTTGACCGCCTCTTCTGTAGACCAATCGTCTACTATAAAAGATTTTCTTCTTGTTGCTATGGGCACGCTTCTGCTCACTCTTTGTGCCCCGCTCTCCTTTAAACTCCCCTTTACTCCCGTTCCTCTTGCTGTAGCCCCCCATATGGCCATTCTTCTTGGCTTCACAATGGGCCCGCGCCGTGGGGCTCTTGCTGTTTTAGGCTACCTTTTGGAAGGCGCAATGGGGCTTCCTGTGTTTGCTCTTGGCGCATCTGGATTCATGCATTTACTCGGAGCACGTGGTGGATATTTAATTGGTTATGCGCTGGCTGCCTATGTGACAGGTTTTGTAGCAGAAAAAATGCAGCAAAAATCTGGCTTTAAAGTGTTTTTATCTCTTGCCTTAGGAAACGCAGTGATCTACCTCTTTGGGGTCTCTCAACTCTCCTTATTTGTAGGGATGAAAACAGCTTTTTTCTTAGGTTGCGCGCCTTTTTTAGCAGGAGACTTTTTCAAGCTGATGGCAATTTATATGGTTTGCCAGAAGAAGTAATCTCTATCTCTTTACCTGTAATGGGATGTTTGAACGAGAGCTTTGTGCTTTCCAAGGATATCCCTTCTTTGCAAAATCTCTTACTTCCATACTTAGTATCGCCCACAATAGGATGACCTACCGCAGAAAACTGCGCCCGGATTTGGTGATACCTCCCTGTCTCTAGATTAATCTCTACAAGGCTTGTCTCTTTTTTCTTTTTTAAGACTCTATAGTGAAGCAGAGCTTCTTTCCCGTTTCTAAAATCAACACGCGCCCTGTGTTCGTCATGAACAAGGAAGTGTTTAAGGGTCCCTTCTTCTTTTTCCAGATGACCCTCGATTTCGGCCACGTATGTTTTTGCAATCTCTTTTTCTCGCATCATTGCCTGAAGACGTGACAGAGCTTTGCTGGTACGCGCAAAAAGCACGACTCCTGAAACAGGCTTATCTAAACGGTGAATCGCATGCAAAAAGACATTGCCAGGCTTGGCGAATTTTTTCTTAAGCCACGCTTTACCCTCCTCTTCTAAATCAGGTTGGGTGGCAACCATGGGAGGCTTCAAAATAACCAATAAATGGTTATCACAATACAAGATGGCGCTGTCTAATAACTTCATAAAGGAGCAGTGTTGTCGCTGTGGAGACATTAAGAGAATCAGCCACACCCCTCATAGGGATGCGGACCTGGCAAGTGGCAGACTCCATCCAAAAGGAGCTCAAACCCAGTTGTTCTGTGCCGACGACGATGGCAAAAGGTTCTTTAAAATTAGCTTGTGTATACTCTTGTTTTGCTGCAGGGGTGGCAGCTGCGATATGAATCTTGCGCGCCTGTAGAAAAGATAGCGCCATCTGACTTGTCGTCTCAATCACAGGGATAGTGAAAAGAGTCCCGACACTGGCCCGTACGACATTCGGATTATAAATGTCTGTACACCGATCGCACACAATAACAGCGTCGACCCCTACCGCATCTGCAGAGCGTAAAATCGTCCCTAAATTCCCCGGTTTTTCAATGGCTTCTGCTACGACAAAAAAAGGAACTTTATTTCTTAGTTTAATTGATTCAAGTGTGGTTTGCATTTGCTGTCCAATGGCTAAAAGGCCATCCGGACGATCACGATAAGAAATTTTACGAAAGAGATTTTCTGGCAAAGAAAAGGTTTTGGCCTCTGTATCTTTAATGAGCGCCTCTTCATTTTCCCCTAAGAAAAGAGGAGGAGAAACAAAGAGCGATTCGATTTTTACTCCCCCGTCCACAGCCCGCCTTAGCTCTCGATACCCCTCAATCAAAAAAAGACCCGATGCGTCGCGCTCTTTTCTCTCCCTTAAGGCTAAAACCTGCTTAATTTTTGGATTTTGTGAAGAGGTGAGCTCAAAAAAAGCGCGCATAGGTGCCTGAAGGTAAGTTTAAGGGGCCAGGAATCATCATTTCTCCAGATTCCACTTGCCCCTTTCTACTGGAGCAGGCCTGTCTTAAAAGATGGTCCAAAACAAGCGGCGTATAGCCCGGTGTATGAGAAGATAAAATAAGAAAAGCAGCCTTAGGACTTAGCAACTCTACACAAGCCTCTAAAATTAAAGGCAAATCTTTTTCAATTTTAAAAAGCTCTCCCTTATTCCCACGTCCAAAGGTTGGAGGATCAAGAATGATTCCCTCATACTGGTTTTTACGACGCACTTCTCTTTGTAAAAATTTTAAAACATCCTCCACAATCCAGCGAATCGGCGCTTTTTCAAGTCCATTTAAGGCGGCATTTTCTCTTGCTAAGGCAACCATTGTCTTAGAAGCATCCAAATGACACACTTCTGCACCTTCTTGAGCAGCTGCCAGAGTGACCCCTCCAGAGTAGGCAAACAGGTTAAGCACACGCATGCCCTTCACAATTCTACCGCGCATCCAGTCCCAGACAAGTCCATGCTCAGGAAATAGACCTACATGCCCAAAATCTGTAGGGGCCACTTTAAAACGGACCCCCTTCCATTCGACCACCCACGATTTAGGAAGGTTTTTTTTAGACTCCCATTTATTGCTGGGCTCTCGTGTAAAGAGGGCGTTTGCTTCTTTCCATTTTTTATCTGACAAAACAGGCTTCCAAATCGCTTGCGCGCAGGGCCTTGCAAGGAGAATATCTCCAAACTGTTCTAATTTATACTGATTTCCACTATCAATTAAGGCGTATTGCATACAAAATTCCACAAAAGAGTCAAAAGATCTTCGCACGCTCTTTCAATGATTTGCGAGCGTTGGCCTTGCAAGTGTAACACACCCACTTCTATTTGCCCTCCTTTTTTTCCGAGAGCATAACAGATCGTTCCAACAGGCGCATGCAGACTTCCTCCACCAGGTCCTGCTACTCCTGAAACTGCCATACCGTAGCTTGACCCGGTTGCTTGAAAAACCCCTTGCAACATCTGGGATACAACCTCCAAGCTCACCGCTCCTTTTGTGGCAAGGACCTCTCTCTTTACGCCCAGCAAGCTCTCTTTCATCTGGTTAGAATACGTTACAAAAGAGCCCAAAAAATATTGAGAGGCGCCTGGCTGCAAGGTTATTTTGGCAGCCAAAGCCCCACCCGTACAAGATTCTGCAAAGCTAAGCGTCTGATGATGCTGAATAAACCACTGTTGCAGCTTAAGGGTAGACATAAACTTCCATCCCCTTTTCTTGAAGCTGCGGATGCTTTTTAATCCAGCAATAGGCTTTTTTACCCAGGCGCAGAGATGTTACCACTTTATTCCCGTTCCATAAAAAAGTTACGGGCTGTGTATGATTGCGGAAAAAGCGAGCCATTTTCAAAAATAAACTGGTATTAGGAAAAGAATCTCCTACCTTAGAAAAAAGGTGACTCTTGGGGTCTTGAAAAATCTGTGGGTAAGCAAACTGAATGCCCCAAGAGACGCTATCTTGACTTAAGACCATGGGGTGAATTTTTCCATCTAAAGTCGAGGGAAGAAAATGATGCACCTGCATCTGAACAGCAGGCTTTAAAAATTTCAATAAAAAACCACCCTCTCTTACAGGGTAGGCATAAAAAACATCGGGAATTTCTGAGAGGGCCGAAGAAAAAATGGATCTAATCTCTTTTAGAGGAAGAATAAACCCCTTCTTTAATTCTTCAATATACCGCGCATATTTTTCTAAAAAAGTCTCCACATCAACGCAAGGATTTGCGGTAATTTCGCTCACATTATAAAGCCTGGCTGGGTAAATATGTTCTAAAAGCTCTCTCATCTCTTCTAAATCTAAAAGAACTTGATGCTTGAGCCACTTAGAGACATTAAAAGAGCCTTCTTTTTCGGGAGTGCTAAGAAGAAAAGGAAAAGAATTAGATAATTTTGACATCTTCTTTCTTTGTAAAAAAAGGAAGCAAAAGCATCCAGGCAACTCCGCAAAAGATAGAGATGTCTGCGATATTAAAGACAGGATAACTGTAGCCCCAAAAGACAAAGTGAAACATATCGACAACATGGCCGTAGACAAAATAATCTAAAACATTGCCTAAAGCCCCGGCTGTAATTAATGTCAAAGGTCCATCATAAGGCTCGGCTTTTTTGGAAAAAACCATATACCCTACAACAAGAAGAATCACGACACACCGTAAAAGGAGCAGTCCATCCTGAAAAGAGGCAAAAAGACCCCACGCCGCCCCCCTATTTGAAACATTATTAAGGCAAAAATCGATACCCATAAAATTTTTAAAAACAGCCACCCCCCCAAAAGGATAGACAAGTGGAGAGGCTTCAATTGGCTGGATAAAAAAATCAACAAGCGCCTTCGTTGTAAAATCTACAAGGAAGATAGAGAGAGCAACGCTGAGCAAACTTAAGAAACGTTTCACTACACAAGCCCCTTTTCCATCA
>JACCDZ011191139.1_pt1 | contig 13074 bp, 8 predicted proteins | sample 7449551 | NCBI WGS metagenome assembly JACCDZ01 (sample SAMN15323452, study PRJNA562643) | freshwater metagenome | isolation source: river surface water | place: USA:Blue River Watershed | collected 2017-08-18
ATGATGCTGTTGGAACACAAGTTTGGCATGCACTTGTTGGCGATAGTTGCGTAAAGTCTTTGCAAGCTCATCATAACTTTTGCTCTGTGCAAAAAGAGATTTAATTTCTTGTTGCAAAACACTGATGTCATCAATGAGAAACCAATCGGTATGCTTGAGAAGTTGGGGATGTTGTTGGATAAAACGAGCAAAAAAGCAGCTGGTGTTAAAAGTATTCAATAATTTTGCTGAAACTTTTATATCTAAGTGTGTCAACTCAAAGCTTTGGCAAAATTCATCAAACTGCATGTTCACTGCTAAGCCCTGTACTTGTGGGTTTTTTAAGCATAAAGATAAATGGAACGGAAAGGGTGAGTAACAAATAAGACAAATAAGCGACATCATCAAAAGCGATGATATTGGCTTGTGTGCTGATGCTTTGGGCGATTACGCTAAGTGTTGTTGGATCCTGAGCTTGCCAGTTAATGTGTTGTAACCAGAGTTGGTAGTTTGGATTGCTGGGATTAATGTATTTAATCATGCTGTGCCAGGCGACTTGTGCTTGTTGAGTTAATACCGTAATCATCACCGATGTGCCTACTGAGGTCCCTAAGTTTCTAAAAAAGCTAAACATTCCGCTACCCTCAGCAAGATCATGTGGTTTTAAGGTTTGCAGTGCCATGGTTGAAACAGGAACAAAGAAAAAACCCATGCCAATGCCTTGAATAATCCCAGGATACATTAAGTTCCAGGTGTCGCTCATCAGTGGGATTTGAGCGTAAAGATAATTGCCATAGGCGGTAATCACGATGCCTAAGAAAATAATAATTCGTAGATCAATCCGCTTAGCAAGTGGTGCGATCGTCATCATTGCAATTGCTGCGGCGATACCCCGAGGCATCATAAGCTCACCAGATAAAGCCGCAGAGTAATTCATAATCCCTTGCATAATAAGAGGTTGAACCGTCATTAATCCAAAGATCCCTGTGGTGTAAAAGACCAGAAGAACGCAAGAGGCTGCATAGTTTCTATCTTTGAATAAATGTAAATTAAGAATATTTTTAGGATTAAACCAGCCACGGAAAATAAAGATGAGACCTGTAACCACCCAAAACATCAGCATGGCAACAATAAACTGTGAAGACAGCCAGCCGTCATTGTTACCTCGATCAAGAAAAATTTGTAAGGTGGCAATAGTTAATGTCATCAGTCCCAAACCAATCCAATCTATATTGAGTCTTTCACGATTGGTTTCACTAATAAACATGATGACCATAATGATTGCAATAATACAGACTGGGATATTGATATAAAAGATCCAACGCCAGTTCATCCAATCAGTAATGTAGCCACCCAGTGTTGGACCAAGTACAGGTGCTGCCATAATGCCTACTCCCCAAACAGCCATGGCTTTTACTTGTTCGTTAGGAGGAAAGGTATCTCTTAGCACATATTGAGACAGAGGGACTAAAGAGGAGCCAAAAATTCCCTGCATAATTCTAAAGAAAACCATTTCGTTCAAAGAGCTTGCTAAGCCACAGAGCATTGAAAAAATTAAAAACCCAACAATGTTAATGAGTAGCAAGCGTCGTCGACCCATGGTGCGGACAAAGAAACCTGTCAATGGCATGCAAATGGCAGCAGATACGATGTAAGAAGTTACTACCCATGATATCTCTTCCGTACTTGCACCAAGAGAGCCAGCCATATCCTGTAAGGCAACGTTGACGATGGTGGTATCAATAATCTCGATCATTGCAGCAAGCATCACCGTGACAGTAATAAGCCATTTCATCGTTGATGAGAGAGGGTGTTGTTGTGTCATTAAAGTAAAAGCACCTAAAGCTAAAACACCAGATTGTAAAAGTAATTTTGTGGGTTGTATAGCCAGTTACAAACAGTAAAGGCATTTACTGATTTATGTGTCAATCAACGCACAATAGACCGTCAACTTAAATGACGCACTTCTGTAGGGTGGTCAAGCCGAAGGCGCATCCATCCTATGAGCTGTGTTATCCCCCAGACATTATGTGTAAAAGCTTTAGAATGGAGTGATGTCTTATAGAAAAATAAGTTATACTGCCAGCCAACAGGAGGAAAATCAGTAAAAAATGAAATATAAGGCAATAGGTTTTTGGGCAATGTTTTTGCTAAGTGGTTGTGCAACCCAGCAGGATAGAGACCCGTGGGAAGGGTACAATCGGGTTATATTTAAATTTAATCAGGTGACCTATGATTATGCGCTTATCCCTGTGGCTAAGGGTTACGATTATATGGTGCCAGATCAGGTGCAGCAAGGGGTTAATAACACCTATAATAACATTCTGGAACCTGGGCGAGTTGCCAACGATTTATTGCAGTGGAATTTTGACTATCTCTGGCGAGATACCGCAAGACTTCTAGCCAATAGTGTTTTTGGAGTGTTTGGTTTGTTTGATGTGGCTAAAAACATGGGACTGCCCAGAAGAACGCAAAACTTTGGGTTTACGCTTGTAAAATGGGGTTATCGTTATTCGCCTTATTTTGTTGTGCCCATTTTGGGACCCTATACGTTTTCTGCCGCAACAGGTGATTTGATAGATGGCGTGTTTAATCCATTGAATTATGTTGGGCATCTTCCAGAAGCAGTTATCTGGGGGGCTTGGGGTATTTATAAGGTGAATGAAGGCGTTCAATATCTTGGTGGCTATGAAAAATTGGTGAATAGTGCCATTGATCCGTATGTTGCCATACGTAATGTGTATTTGCAAAATTATGATTATGAGCTGGAGAAAACCTTACAGGTAAAACCTAAGAAAGTACCAGAAGGTGGTTTTGATAGTGATGCTGCGGTTCTTGATATTCTTGATGGACAAGAGAATTAAGGCAGTGCCATTTTGGCAATGACTACATTTCTGCCCATCACTAAGTGTGAGTTGTCGCTGTGAGTGTGACACTGATTACTCACACTGGCACACTTGGGCGAATTATTTGCCTAAGCCAGCATTTTCGCTTACGAGGTGGTTTGTTACAATGACGCTTAGTTTAAATTTGAGGTTGAACACTTAGATGGGAGTAAATAATTTTTTCGCATCGACCACATATATCCCAGTTGTATTTATGGTGATCTTATTGCTGGGCTTTATTTGTCAATGGCTGGCATGGCGGATGAAATTGCCAGCAATCCTGTTTTTATTGGTCGTTGGAATTGTATTGGGTCCTGTGAGCCAGCTTGTTTTGGGTGAGCATTACCAATTTTTACGTCCAACTTTCCTCTTTAAAGACACACTCTATCCGATTGTTTCTATTTGCGTGGCAGTCATCCTGTTTGAAGGCTGCATGAGCTTGAAGTTTAAAGAAATTAAAGGCTTAGGCGGAACAGTGAGAAATATTGTAACCATTGGACTCCTGGTCACAGCGATTTTAACTACGCTTCTGGTGCATTTTATTTTCAATATTTCCTGGCAGGTCTCGGCTCTTATTGGTGCAATCTCTTCGGTGAGTGGTCCCACAGTAGTTGTACCGATTTTGCGCAGTGTAAGACCAACAGAAAAGCTTGCGAATGTCATTCGCTGGGAAGGGATGCTGGTTGATCCAATTGGTGCACTTTTGGCAGTGATTGTTTTTACGGCGATTACTGCGTCCCAATACAATGCGCTTTGGAATATTATCACACATATCTTGCTGGTGTTTATTGTGGGAGGAATTGGCGGACTGATCGCGGGTTTCCTGCTGGGAACTATTTTGAAAAGGCAATGGGTTCCTGGATATCTGAATAACATGTTCGTGCTGTCCTTTGTGATCACAAGCTTTGTGGTTGCTGAGCGCATTGTTGAAGGTGGAGGACTTTTAATCGTAACAGTTATGGGCGTGATTGTTGGCAATATGCCCAATGCACATATTGAAGAGATTCTCGATTTTAAAGAATCACTGAGCCTTATTTTAATCTCAAACTTATTTATTATTCTGGGTGCTAATATAAGCTTTGAACACCTTGAAGCGGTTTGGTGGAAAGCCATTATTCTGGTGCTTTTGTTACAGATCATCGTGCGCCCCATTGCTGCAGGGATCTCAACCTTAGGCAGTGAACTCAACTGGTCAGAACGGGTGATGGTAAGCTGGATCGCGCCGCGCGGAATCGTTGCCGCTGCCGTAGCAGCACTGTTTTCCATCAAGGTGATTGAGAATTTGCATTTTTCAGAAGAAGGTGAGCTTCTTGTCCTGATCGTGTTTATGGTTATTTTGGGTACGGTAATCATTCAAAGTCTAACCGCTCCATTTTTGGCAAGGCTTTTGCATGCCTCGGTGCCTGAGCCACGAGGTTTCTTGATAATTGGTGGCAATACCTTAGCAAGAGCGATCGCCCAGGAATTGAAAAATAATGATGTGCATGTAGTTATGGCGGATACGAGCTGGCGCAGTGTGCAGGGTTGTCGTCTTCAGGGCTTAAATTGCTATTACGGGAGCTCTGTATCGGAGCATGCGGACTGGCATTTAAACCTGGTGGGTATTGGGCGTATGCTTGGTTGCTCCAGTAGCGAGCAGATGAATACCCTAGCTGCGGTGAAGTATTATCGGGAGTTTGATGGGCGTGTCTCTGTGTTTGTTTTGCCAACCGCACAAAATAAAGCAAACTCTAAGTTAAACTATTTAACGAAAAAGTATGCTCAACGTTTATTTAGCAAAGATCTATCCTATCAAATCTTAAGAAGCATTGTTAAACAAGGAGGGCAAATTAAGACAACAGCGCTTAGTAATGGATTTACTTGGGAACAGTTTGCATCGCTTAACCAAAGAGCCATCCCGCTTTTTTATATCAATAAAAAAAATCAGATTCATGTGACTTCACCCGATAGCCAGTACTCGCCTGAAACGGGCTGGAAAGTAATTTATCTCATGCCGCCTGAGAATTGGGTGGTGGAAACCGAGGATGAGTAAATAGATTTACGATTGAGTGAGTTTTAAGTAGTTCCAGTAAGTAAATGCGTGAGCAGAGTAGGAAAAAAATATGGATAAAGATTATTACAGTGTTTTGGGTATAGCAAAAGCAGCAACTGACGCCGAAATCAAAAAAGCCTATCGTCGGTTAGCAAAAAAATATCACCCTGATGTGAGTACAGAAGCAAATGCCGAGGAGAAATTCAAGGAGGTGCAGGATGCGTACGAGGTGTTAAAAGATGACAAAAAACGCAAATTATATGACCAATATGGCAGAAACTGGCAACATGCTGGGCAAAACGGCTTTCAACAGGAAACGCACCATAGAGGATCTGGCAGTTCTCAGCAATATCGCTACCAAAGCGGTGATTTTGGTGATTATGAAGATGTTTTTGGTGAATTTTTTCGCCAGCAACGTGCACGTCAGCGTCAACAAAAGCAAGGCTTTTCAATCAATGGGCAGGATTTGCATACGAAAGTCGACATTTCAGTGACTGATGCTTTAACAGGCGTGGAGCGTGAGCTGCATTTTACCTATCAGACTCTTAATCAAGAAGGTCATATTATGGAAAAAACCAAGCGACTTAAAGTTAAGATTCCCAAAGCTGTTGGCAATCACCAGCAAATTCGTTTGAAAGGGCAGGGGGAAGCTGGCGTTGGCGGCGGGCAAGATGGTAACCTGTATTTAGAAGTATGCGTTCAGTCCGATAAACAGTATAAAGTAGTAAATAACGACATTTATAGTCATATTCCCGTCGCTCCATGGGAGGCAGCGCTAGGTGCCGACATTATGGTGCCTACTCCACATGGTTCTATGAAGCTTAACATTCCAGAACACACACAAAGTGGTAAAAAAATGCGCTTAAAAGGTAAGGGCTTAGCCGATGGTGATTTTTATATTGTTTTAGAGGTCATTTTGCCACCTGCTGTCTCTGATGCACAAAAAGCCTTTTATCAGAAGATGGCACAGGAAATGGCATTTGATCCGCGTAAAGACTTATTGGGAGTGTAGTGATGACTAGAATAAGAGCGCAAGGGGACTATATCAGCATCATTGAACTATCGCAGATGTTGTGCGTGCCACAAACGATTATTGTGGAGTGGATAGAGCATGAGGTGATTTATGCACGACTAGAAAACAATATCTACTACGTGGTCGCAGACGATATTGCACGGGCTAAATCAGCCAGGCGTTTAATGAGCGATTTAGGGGTCAATTCTTCAGGAGTTTCAATTATTTTAAATTTGAGAGAAAAAATTAACCAGCTTGAGGCACTCTTAAATCAACAGCATCACCATGGCGTATAAATCATGTCTGTTATTATTGAAAATATTGAATCTCTAAATGCAGCACAGCAGGAAGCGGTGTTGTTAAATAATGAAAATGCGCTCATCTTAGCGGGTGCTGGAAGTGGTAAAACACGGGTGCTAACCCATAGAATTGCTTACTTGTGTCAGGAAAAAAACGTTTCACCACTGAATATTTTAGCGGTGACTTTTACTAATAAAGCCGCAAGAGAAATGCGCGGTAGAGTTGAAGAGTTACTTGGATTTTCAACCGTTGGCATGTGGATTGGCACCTTTCATGGCATCGCACACAGGCTTTTGCGTCAGCATGCGCAAGAAATGGGTTTTAATCGTAACTTTAAGGTGCTTGATCAAGATGATCAGCTACAAGTGATTAGAAAAGTCATTCAAAGCCTGAATTTAGATGAAAAATACTACCCGCCAAAGTATTCTCAAGCCTTCATCAATGGCAAGAAAGATGAAGGTATTCGTGCTATTGATTTGCCTAAAGCCCATTTTGATGGCGAGGTGATTAAAATTTACCAGGCATATGAGGCGCGATTAAAAGCCGATAATGCCCTGGATTTTGCTGATCTACTGTTATATGCCTATGAGCTTTTTAAGCAGAATGAAGTCCTAAGGAGTTACTATCAGAAACGTTTTCACTATGTGCTTGTCGATGAGTTTCAGGATACTAATACAGTACAGTACAAGTGGCTGATGTGCTTAAAGTCTGACTCCAATAGCTTTATGGCGGTTGGTGATGATGATCAGTCAATTTATGGCTGGCGCGGGGCTAAAATTGAAAATATTGAACACTTTCTATCTGATCTAAATCCTGTGAAAATCGTGCGTTTAGAGCAAAATTACCGCTCAACACAAATCATTCTTGATGCTGCTAATGCCATCATTGCAAACAATAGTAAACGCATGGGCAAGGTGCTGTGGTCAAAAGAGGAAAAAGGCGAGAAAATTGCCGTATATGAAGCCTTTAACGAGCGCGATGAAGCGGATTATATCGTGCAAAAAATACAGGATCTTAGCAAGAATCAAAGGATCAACTTATCACACATTGCGATATTGTACAGATCTAACGCACAATCACGCGTCATTGAGGAAGCGCTGTTAAAACTCGGTATTTCCTATCGAATCTATGGTGGCTTGCGCTTTTTTGATCGTGCTGAAATTAAAGATGCTTTGGCCTACATGCGCCTCATTGCGTTAAGAGCAGATAATCTGGCGTTTGAGCGCGTGGTCAACCTGCCTGTGCGTGGGATTGGTTTGAAAACCCTGGATAATATTCGTGACTATGCAAGTTTGCACGGTTTATCGCTTTGGCAGGCAACGGTACAAATGATAGATACAAACCAGTTACCCAGTCGCTCAGCACAGGCGCTAGGGCGTTTTATCAGCTTAATTGAAGACATGGCAGCATTAAAAGATACGTTAAGTTTGGGACAGTTGATGCGTCATGTGATTGATGCCAGTGGCTTGAGCCTGATGTATGAAGCCTCTAAATCAGAAAAATCACAGCAAAAATGTGAAAACCTAAAGGAACTTGTCAATGCCGCTAGTGAATTTGTTCCTCCTATTGAAGCGGTTGATGAGGAGGATTTACTGCTTGAATTTTTAAGTTTTGCGGTTTTAGAGTCGGGAGAAATGCAAGCCGATGATCATAGTGAGGCGGTGCAGCTTATGACCTTGCACACTGCAAAGGGACTTGAGTTTCCTTATATTTTTATCGGTGGACTTGAAGATGGTTTATTTCCATCCTCGCGTTCACTAGAACATGCGGATAAACTTGCCGAAGAACGTAGACTTTGCTATGTAGGCATTACGCGTGCGATGCGCCATTTAACACTGAGTTTCAGTAAAGTTCGCCATCAATATGGCAATGTCAATTATCAGGTTAAGTCGCGCTTTTTGAGTGAGATCCCCAAAGCGTATTTACACGAAATCAGACGGCGAGCCGCCCCAACAGCAGCTGGCTTTGGCATATCACCGTTTGAGTTTGTCAACATGCAGCAAAAAGAGAGTCAGTCACAATTTAAAACAGGAAGTTTTGTGACCCACCCCAAATTTGGCATAGGCGTGATATTAAAGACGGAGGGGCTGGGGGATGATTTATGCTATCACATTGACTTTAAGGCAGGGGGAGGCAGAAAAGTATTGCTGGCTAAAATGGCGAAACTATCAAAGTTATGAAAAATTATGACTGTAAGTACGCATTTTTGCTGAACTACCCCGCCTCGCAAGCTCGGCACCCCTTCACTGGTGAAGGGGTGGCAGCCGCAGGCTGACGGGGTAGTTTAAAAACCAGCAAAAGTGCGTAATCGAGTTATAAGGGTTTCAGTTGATTGCCTAGCCATGTTTTAATTTTCTCATTGCTGATCATTGGCATGATTTCCTTTTCAACACGCAGGTGGTAGCTATTGATTTGTCTGATCTCATTATGGGTTAATAACTCAATAGCAATTAAATTTCGGGCATATGGCACTAAGGTGAGATCCTCAAAGGCGTAAAACTCGCCACACTCATGGTGAGCCTGCTCTTTTAGTTTTTTGACAAAACACAGGTTCTCGATGCGTATGCCAAATCGATTTGGGAAATAAATGCCAGGCTCATTGCTGACAATCATGCCAGGCTCAAGGGACTGATTACTAAAAGCGGGAGAAATGCGTTGTGGGCCCTCGTGGACACATAAAAAGCTGCCAACTCCGTGACCCGTGCCATGCCCGTAGTTTAACTGTTCTTGCCATAATGGCTGGCGTGCCAAGCTATCTAATTGCTCGCCTTTAGTGCCTTTTGGGAAGCTCATATTTTGAAGGGCTAAATGTCCTTTGAGCACCAAGGTGTAATAGTGTTTGTGTAGGGGCATAGGGATGCCTAAGTGAAATACTCGGGTTATATCTGTTGTGCCTTCTAAGTATTGTCCCCCTGAATCCAGAAGATAGAGGTTGCTATCATCGATTATCTTTGAGGTTTTCTTGCTTGAGCGATAATGAATGATTGCCCCGTTACTGGCAAAACCACTGATGGTGTCAAAACTAGCACCTTTAAAATGAGGTTGTTTTTGGCGAAACTCAAGCAGCTTCTGCTGTGCGCTAAGCTCATCAACACCTTGTTGCCAATTATTCTCAAGCCAATAAATAAACTCAATCATGGCAATAGCGTCTTTCTTGTGAGCAAGTTTACTGCCATCGATTTCGACGATATTTTTGCATGCTTTCATTAAAACGATGGGAGATTGAGCAAAATAGGGACTGGCTTCACGGTTTAAGCATTGCAATATGGCATAATTAGCGGTGTTAGCATCAATCCATACTCTAACATTAAGATGCTTAAGCGCATCATAAAAGTCCTCATACGGCAGAATCTCAACGCCATGAGATATAAGATTTTGTTTGATATGATCATCAAGCTTTGTTTCATCGACAAACAACTGGCAATGCGCTTCGCTGACAATGACATAGCTTATAAGTAGCGGGTTAAATTCAATATCATGTCCACGAATATTTAGCAGCCAGGCAATTTCATCCAGTACGCTGATCACAAGCGCATCAACACGATGTTCATTGAGTTTATTTCGAATTTCGCGAAGCTTAACCTGCGTTTCTTTGCCACTGAATTGTAGCGTTTGTAAAAACGCTTTGCCATGAGGTAAGTCGGTGCTTTCGTTGCATAACCTGCGCACCTCATCGATCAAATTGCTTTTATCAAAAACGCATTTTCCACGAAGCTTGTGCATCAGTGCATTTATGGTCTGTCCGCGTTTAATGGAAAGTGTGGTTGGATCAATAGCAAGGGTTTTACCATAAGCATGGATTTCAAGCCAGTTTTCAAACTCAGAAATGTAGCCTTGTTGCTTTTGTAGTTGATAAATGGAGCTATCGAGTTCCGTTTCGGCTTGAAGAAAGTAGCGTCCATCTGTCCAAAGGTGCGCCTCCTTGTGACCAACAAGTGCCTCACCTGCGCTGCCAGTAAAGTCACTAATCCATGGTCTTCGCTGCCAGGCTTTGGGGAGATATTCATTATTGTGCGCATCGGTTGAGGGAGTCAGGTAAAAGTCATATTGTTTTTGATCCATCAATTGACGCAGTATTTTGATCTTATGTTGAATGTCAGACATTATAATGCCTTTGTTTTAAAGTGCCTTAAGTGGGCATTTAAACGCAGATGGCTGCTGGAGACAATAAAATTCAGATTTTTTCATTGAAAATGCGTAACAACACTCCAACTCTGCTAAAAAGTTAATTATACTGGGCGCGGTTTAGACTTCATTCCCAGTTGCTTACAGCTTGGATGTTTCAGCATTTCTATGAAATTGCTTGATGACGAGGTCACGAACGAAGAATTATGTGTTTTATTTACAATCAAAACCAATGAAGAGGAAAAATCATGAAGAAGAAAATCATTGCCAGTCTGTTAGTCACAGGATTATGCTCCACAGCCTTCGCCGCAAATGATCATAGTAAACAGTTATATGGTCAATTTGGCTTGGGTGGTTACTTTAACCATAGCTATTCTGAAAGCGGACCTGCTGTTGTGGGCACTGTGGGTTATGGGTTTAATAACAACCTTGCCGCACAAGCCAGCATTAATTATATGGGCAATAACCAGAAAGCCGTCCTGGCAGAGGGGATTTGGAACTTTGCTAATAACACAAATCTCATTCCATATGTCGCTGTTGGTGGTGGCTATATGGATATGACAACCAATTCATTTGGTGTTGATGCAGGCGTAGGCGTTAAGTATGATTTTGCGCCGAATGCTTTTGTTTCTGCAGATTACCGCTATCTTCAGTCATTTGGTTCAAAAACACCAGATGGCAGTATGTTTACTGTGGGTATTGGTCTGTACTTTGGTGGTGCAAATAATGTGGCATCATATGGCGCAGTGGGTTCAACTTCAGCTAGCCAGCAGGCGCGTGAAGAAGAGTATCATGCTGCTTACGCGCTGCCAAAAAATGTGATGGAATGCCAGGCAGGTACTTCTGAGATAACGCGTGAGTCAATTGGCTGCTACACGGTCGATGGTGATAAGGTCACTATGCACTTGGATGCTAAGTTTTCCTATAGCAGCTATGCCCTAAATGCAAAAGCAAAAGCAGCGATCAATAACTTGATTAATTTCATGAAGGAATATGACATCAATAAAGTTGTGTTGCAAGGCTTTGCTTCACAAGGTAAAACAGGTGCTAAATTTGCACAATATAATCAACAGCTATCTGTTAATCGCGCGCAAGCGGTCAAAACTTACATGATTGCACAAGGTGTTGAGGCAAGCAATATTGAAGTCGTTGGATATGGTTATAGTCGTCCGCTGGTACCAAATACAACCAAGGCGAATCAATCGATCAACCAACGTGTTGAAACGAGCATTCCTGTCCCATTAAAAGCGTAATAATTTCTCTGTTTGTCCCCTCTTTTTAAGAGACTTCAAGGCTTTTTAAAAGCGTGTCAGTGCTCAGCACTAAGAGTGGACGGGAATAATGGTCACAGTCATGGTTCATTGTTTTAGCAAATGAGTGCCCGCATGGCTCTGCCAAGGCCTGCCATGGCAGGCGATTTCTTACCCTTCTTAATGTAGTTCTTAATTTTGTGTCGTTATTTTATCTCTTATGAGCTTCTTGCAACATTATCTAAATTTTAATCAATTCAAACTGGAACCAATGCAATGTAAAGGGTTTGGCTTAGTCGTGTTTTAATCAGAATTGAATTTTGCAAGAGGCTCTTATTATGCTTATTGAAATTTTGGTCTCATGTCTGCTGTCCAGGAGGAGAAGCTACTAATTATCCATGCCAAAGCTACTACTATTTGTGAAGCTGGTATCATATGGGGAGGTAACGTTACCAACATCCCAGGCTGAAATATCCTGATTAAAGGATGAATACTCAAACATATGGCTCATATTGGTAACATTACTGGTATTCCAGCAATTAAGTGGCTGGTTAAAGTATGAATTACTAAACATATAGCTCATATCGGTGACATTACTGGTGTTCCAGTTATTAAGTGGCTGGTCAAAGTATGAATCCATAAACATACCGCTCATATCGGTGACATGACTGGTATCCCAGTGATCAAGGGACTGGTCAAATGCTGAAGCATTATAAAACATGTCGCTCATATTGGTGACATTACTGGTCTTCCAGTCATTAAGTGGCTGGTTAAATACTGCAGCACCTGAAAACATAGCGCTCATGTCGGTGACATGACTGGTATCCCAGTGATCAAGGGGCTGGTCAAATGCTGAAGCACCTGAAAACATGTCGCTCATATTGGTGACATTACTGGTCTTCCAGTCATTAAGTGGCTGGTTAAATACTGAAGCACCTGAAAACATAGCGCTCATATTGGTGACATTGCTGGTATCCCAATCATTAATATTACGATTAAATGCACTGCGAGCAGAAAATAGGCTACTCATATCCGTCACATGAGTCGTACATACTTTACCTGTGTCGCTATCAATATAATTGTGGTATGTATCAGCGTTTTTAATACCACTTGGACCAGTTCCATCTGCAACAACCAAATAGTGTGTGGTGGTATCACTATCAAGTGTGAATGTCTCACCCACTGGTACCTCACTACAAATCACCGTGCCTGGGATAATTTTGACATTACTAAGTATTTTATCCTCAGGATTTGCAATATCTGCATCCGCTGTGGTAAGTTGAAGTATTATGCTGGCTGAAGTCTGTGAGGAAGCCGTTATGTCAAATGAGCAGTTTGCACCTTTTGCAAGGCTTGCATTGATACAGTTATTATGACTGATAGTGATATCAGAGCTAGTTGTGTCAACAGCGTTTTTGTCGAAAGTAAGTGGTTTCTCACCTGTATTTTTAATGCGGTAAGTGTAAGTCTTATTTGCCATTAACCGATCAG
>JACCDZ010087462.1_pt1 | contig 13071 bp, 10 predicted proteins | sample 7449551 | NCBI WGS metagenome assembly JACCDZ01 (sample SAMN15323452, study PRJNA562643) | freshwater metagenome | isolation source: river surface water | place: USA:Blue River Watershed | collected 2017-08-18
ATAGGAAGCTCACTTATCGCATCTGTTAATCTCAACGTTAAGAGGATTATGGAAAGGGTGATGAGCCCTATATACATAGAAGCGTTTGGTTGCGAAGTTAGCATTATAAACTCTCCTATCTACCAATACAAATTTCGATAAGCTAGTTAGGCATATGGCCTGAAGCTGCGGCTATGATATATAACATTGATACTAATAGTGGACGCGTCAATATATCATTTAGATCCGGTAAAATGGGTCCGAATGTGGAAGAGATAGCCAGACGTTTTGGAGGAGGCGGGCATGTTAATGCTGCTGGATGCAGCATGAGCATCTCTGAATTCTTCGAGGATATCCTCTAAGTAGCGGGTGAAAACAAATTAAACATAAATGATGTAAAATCGATAAGGATGGTTGACAGCCATCCTTATCTATCATATCTTTTTACATCAAGCCGCGGTTGCTGTTTTTTCTTTTTGTATTTTAATATTAGCTATAGCCACATCTATATTGAAATTAGGTATAATGCTTGTATCCAGCATTTGATATAATATCCTAGCCCGTTTCGCACAGAATGTTTGTACTAGCTGGTCTGGTTCATTCCCCATGATTTCTAATAGATTATCAATTTGCTGTTTGATTTCTATTTGACTTTCACGATAGGCTACTGCCTTAGCCCCTCCTTTCTCATTTACTATCTCTATGTTCACCATTGACAACACTATGTTAGGTGGTATGCCATACACAGATTTGTTACCTGCTTCTAATAAGAACCAGTATCCAAGTAACCATGCGATAACCATATCGTCATTACCTCCAGCCGGATGGTCTATACGATTATTCTTTTGCGTTAACTCGCTGAGTTGTGTAATAAGAGATTTATCACGAACTTGCGTAGCCGTATACTTAGTAGACGCCATAAAACACTTACCATATAGGTTATCTCTTGACGCTCTACCTGAACCAGATGTTGCATATCCGAATTCTGACTTATACATATCATATACGCTTTCTTGTCTCGCCCATACCGGTGTTTCTACAATCGCAGCATACTGTGGTTTTAAATGCATATCATTAACTATCCAGTTAAATATACGTTTGAGCGGGTCGATATCTTTTGCAACTAGCATCTTTATAAGAAAATCTATGATAGCAACAGCGCTACTACGTCTTTCTATAACGAGTGTTAAATTAACATACGTCTCTACCAGTTCTAACATAAACTCTGAGAATGAAATTAAGTTAGTTTCATTATACATACCAGTAGCAATAACCTCACCGCTTGAGGCGTCCCTAATACACATCCCTATGTAGTCACTGCTTGCAGCATCACTGGTATCTAAACCTAGTATAAGATGTCTATTAGATAACTTGTTATCAACTTCTATAGCTGGTGCGTACCAGTTAATCATATACCCCTGTCTACTTATAGTAGTATACATTGGTTCAGTTCTGCTTCTATTGATTTTTTCAAGCACATCTTTAGGTATCGGCGAGCTAGCATTACCATCTGGCCACAATAACAAATAGTCCGCTGCAGCTATGGTACTTTCACTATACGCTAATTCTATCCTTCTACGTAACCACTCATCCGTAAATCCTAATTGTCTATGACTGTACTCTAGTAATACATCAGGTCTACCAGATGGGTTATTCCTACGTATAGTTTCTTCTAGCTCTTTTTCATTTTTACAATCAAAAAGTTTCTCAGACCAACGTAACATACCTTTGTATATCTTATATGCGTACTTACCACTATCAGAACTTAAAAACCCTGGCGTTGTAGTAAATATAGTTCCATAGAAACCACCTGTTTCAGCTGCTGCTTCTCTAGCAGCTGTTGTAGCTGGTAACATAGATTGTAGTGTTATATCTATGTTATCTACATACGCAAACTCATCTACACGCATAACTGGTATAACGTGCCCCCTAAATGTCTTTACTGCATCTTTAGGGCTGCTTCTAGCAACGGCTGTTCTGTATTCATTTTCACGATGAACGTTTTTTATGTGTTCGGTATTACGAATATCTAATGGATGTTTTAGTTTAAGATATGATGGCAGCTCATCCATCATATCCTTAATCCTACTTACAACAGCTGTTCTATTTCCGTCATCTTTAGTAAGCATACCTATCTTTGTACGTTTGGCTGCTACATTTAGTATGTAATGTTCTAACCCTTCCGAGTTTAGCGATTTACCAGTTTGTCTTTGCTGTATTAACATAGTAGTAATATGATTAAAGAATAGCCACCATAAAGAAATGTTTGCCCTATTTGCAGTTATCATATTTCCTGTAGATTTACCAGGGACTGGTATACGGAACACTTCTCTAAAGAAATACCAAGGGTTGTTCTTTATCTCATTGGTAATCATACCTATTTGAACTTGAGTTAAGTTTGAATCGAATGGGTCTACACCTTGTAGCCTAGGATTGTGAAGTGCTAATGGAAATTCACAGTTATCCACAGTCATACTTTTTAATAGCCCTGCTAACTCTAGGAATGACTTATTTCTAGTCTGATAATCGGGAATGGCATTTGGGTATTTAAGCCAATCTTTCTTAAACAATATCATATCACAACCTTCAATGCCAAATGGCATAATAATTTATCACCAAAATATTATGTTGAGCGTTTATAAAGGACAAAAATGACCGGGTTAGCTATAGGGGATATACATTTAGGACACCCAAGAAATAAAACTGGTAACATTATAGATAACTTAAACAGTTTTTTTAAGACAAACATAAAAATAGTAAGAGGTATAGATATCATATTTATACTCGGAGACACATTTGATAGATTACTTGCCTCTAATAGCAACGAGTACAGAATGGGATGTGTATGGTTGGTACACTTAATTAAACTATGCAAGATACATGGTATAGCGCTACGTATACTAGAGGGGACACCATACCATGATAGGTCACAGTGTAGGCTACTAGTAGACATCGTACAGTCACTTAGTGATGATGGTTATGACGTACGGTATATAAATACTATGGAAATAGAATATTTCCAAAAATATGATGCTAATGTTTTATATATACCAGATGAGTATAAACCAACAGCAATAGAAACAGCAGATGCTGTAAATGCACTTATGACAGACAAAGGTATAGCCGCTGTAGATATCACAGCGATGCATGGAGCGTTTAAATACCAACTTCCATACCACGATATAAAAACAGCGCATGATGAAAACTTTTACTCTGATATAACAAAAGGGTTGATTATAATAAATCACATTCATACACATAGCATACGTGGTAAGATTGTAGCCCCTGGAAGTTTTGATAGACTAGCTCATAATGAGGAGCACGCTAAAGGATGTGTGTACTTTTCGTATATTGACAAACAAACAAAACCTATAGTAAAGTTTTTAGAAAATAAAAATGCTATGCAGTTTGTTACATATAGGTTAAGTAGTATGGGAGTAGATGAAATCATAGCCCACTTAGATACGCATATTGTTAAACTAAAATACGGTAGCCATATACGTATAATAGTAGATACCGATATGCTAGTAAATAGACCTAATTTTGAAAAACGATATCAGGCATACAATCTTATCATAGAGACAAGAAAAGAAGAAGACGTGTCTGATGTATCTAATCTTGTAACGCCGGTAATAAACGAACAAGTAGCGATAACACAAAATAACATTAAAGATTTGCTACTAGTCGAAATAGGCGGGTTATCTAAATACACAGATACCGTAGCAGATGCTATTAATACGGAGTTAGCTAAAGTTATATAGAGATATATTATTTATAAGATAGGAGGTAGGATGAATACCAATATAATAGACGAAAGAAAAAAGCATAATGGTATGTCAGTTGGCACCTCGCTAATGCTGGAAACCATAATGCGCATACCTAAGTATGATGCGGATAGAGCAACACCTTTAAAAGCTGATGGCACGCATTATGATGTTAATGATTATGGCAGACATATCATTAACACGCATTTGATAATAAGAAATGTGCTCAGCAGCATAAAATCCCCAAATAAGGAAAAGCTGTTTAATAACACTGCATTCTACGATGCCATTGTAAGTGAGCTACATATGATAAAGGAGATGTATAACGGATATAAATGCCAGCTGCAATTCTTTGTTCCGACATATAACACTGTCTTTGAACATATGGGTAAAGATAAACCACCTAATATAAGCTGGTGGGTAGAATACACAAACTACATAAAAATAACTAACCAGCTTATAAAAGAGAAGTTGCCTATATATACAGGTGTTAACGGGTACCATTTTCATAAGGACGATAAAAGTAATGTGCTTATATCTACTAGTTATCCTGTAGATTTGCTTAATGCTAAAAGGATGAAATCTCTTACTCTGCTAGAGTCAAATACTGGCAGTATAAAAGTGAAATCACAATGGAATACCAAGTACCATCCAATCGGTAAAGATAGACCTGTAGATATCATTCCATTTATGGAAAAGATACTCTGGTTATTGGGAGACAACCATATGGTGTCACCTGGTCTTCTTATTGACCGTAGAGAGTTATGGGAAATAGCTAAAACAAGAGGTTGGACATCAATAACATCTGACACTACAGTTATGGACGACATAAGAAAAACAAACAATACTTTGTATAGAAAAATACTATACAGGAACTTGTTATACTAAAAACAAAGGAATATGAGATGTCTGATAACACAGATAATAAAACCGCTGCTAGTCTAGTAACATTTGTAAAGTTTATGAAACTTGATATCGTCACAGAGTACGTTGACGCTGGTGGCAAAACTGATACGGCTAGGTTTACATGGGGCGTTTCTGCCGGTTGGCCACGTGCTACTATGTATACTAAGAAAGATGACTTTAGCATCCAAACGCAACGATATGCACCAATGGACTACATGTCGATAGGTGTCTTCATACGAAACTGTCTGCTATCGATAGAAAACGCTACACGGAACAAGACACCTATAAACTGTGAGGTTGCGTGTTACACCACAAAGGTAGTGGATAATAAGCGAACTGATACCAAAATATTAGCCGGTGTACTGACATTTAAAGAAGATGAATCTGGTCTGCCATACCTAACTATAGCTAGAGAGAAAGCTACTGATATAAGGTTCTATATACCGGTATCCACCTTTTTAGAATTTAGGATAAATGGTGCCATAGTTACAGATGCAAGAGAGTTAGCATTGGCTAACGCTAGAGTATATTTCCAGTTACTGGATACTGTATACAAGGATAGGTTTGTTGCTGATGCAACACGCATCACAACCATGCCGAAAAAAGAAAACACAAATTACAATAAGACACCTGTTAAACAAAACACAGCTGAAAATGATGCAGGTGGTCAAAAAGAATACACAGCTGATGACCTACCATTTTAAAAAGGAGCGAACATGCAATACAAACATAATGGCCGGATTCGTGGACTGCCGATGCGGCTAATAAGAACATTACTTCCAGTGGTATGGCGTACCATACCACTGGGCAAATTAACACCTGTACAAAAATATAGGTTATATAAATGGTACCTATGGATATCATCATTAACGGCCAGATATCAAGTCATAAAATGTGACCGCCATATACAACACTACGCGGTATATACAACTGATGAGATTGCTGACGTTAAAATCGCTATAAATGCAAACGAGGGACTTGATTTTACACATGTGTCATTCACAGATCGATTTAGACGGCTATAGACTATCATCCTATGGTAATATATAATTTATGTAGAGGGTTAGCCCTCTGATAACTTGCGCAAGTTATTGTAATATTTAGAATAGGAGACCCATATGGTGTCATTAACAACTTCTGGTAGTCGTGCATGGGTAACCGTAAGGCATCCAGATAATAAAACAGAGTTTGTAGTGTCATTAGCAGGAACTGTAAAAAAACCTGCAGACCATACCAGTCTGTTAGACCAGTTTACGGTAGTGAATAACTACCTTAACTACAAGGGGTACCAGTATAAACTAGACTTGTACATAGCATTATTAACGGCTACACAACAGGCCGAGTACATCATGTCAAATACTGAGCCACATGCTGTAGCGGAAATAATTATAAAACCGCTATTGGAACTTATAGATATTAACGACATCTACGATTGGTTAGTAAATGTCTATAAGTTAAAAGCGCCAGATATGTTATCTGTATCGTTCGATAAAACGACTGAAACAGATGATAGGTCATGGGAAGCACAGACTTACCTCGTGGAAGATTATTTCCAGTTATCAGCATTTACAGTTGTAATAAAGCTGGTATTATTACCATTGTTTACAGTAGTAAACATACTGTCACTTACAGAACAGGTACCACGTGAGTATGTGATACTGTACATACTGATGTATACAGAGCTAGGTGACACTCCGGCTATGACTAAGCTAAAAGGGTTCGTAGAAAACATCATAAAGCTAACCAGTACTCCTGTTACGCAGGGTAAGATGGTTTCAATGCTTATAAGCAGTGATGAATTGCCTAATTCCATACTAGGATTGGCTATAGTTCATAAACTGTTCTTCTCTACTATCATCCCGTTACGAGCTGGTGATAAAACAATAGTGGCCAGTTTATACTGGTTCATTAACTCAAAAATCAATACTGCTGGTGCTGATGGTATGGTCAGAAGCAAGGAGGGCGATAGTGCATCGGGAGGATATAATGTAGGCGGTAGCGCCGAAACGCAAGAGAGTATGATAGAAGCATCTCGTATAGTAGGAGAGCTATCACCAGGAGGTATAGAAGAAATACATATGGCGCTAGGGGATGTTCCAGAAAGCTATTGGTCTGCTGGAAAAATAGACTTTATCATGACCATGTGTGGATTCACGATTGATGAAACAATGGTAAAACCCGGTGTTACGTTACTTGACGCAAAAGTACTAAGTGAAGGACTAGCGTTAGCAAAACGTATTGAGAATAACCCTCACAGTGGGTTAAAGCAACAGATTCCGATATTAGCTACAATATTTAAAAGACACATACCAGCTCCGGCATTGGATGTGGCTATGCTATCGCATATTACTAGACTAATAGCTATTGGGTTTGCATATCTATGGGCTATCGATTGTAAGCTATTAGCACTGTTTATAACTAGCGTTAACTCAGTGACTGATGAAGAAGAGATTAGCTATAGTCAAAACACCAACAGGAAGAACATTCCTGTAGCAGATAGGAAACGACTATCAGAGTTGTACTGCTCTGAGAAGTTAACAAACATGGCATCAGCGTTAGATTCAAAAACGTCCATCGTTGAAGGCTGGATAAATAAATACGCCACCACTATCTCTATGAACGCATGGATACCACTTGCTAACAAGAAATGGGTAGAAGAGGCTGGCGTAGAGCTTACAAAACATTTGGATACATCAAATATCCGACTAGAGCTAGCGAAGTTCCTTATAATTTCAGAGGAAAACACGCTATTATACAAAAGGAGCAGAATTAATGGCGTTCAGTAACGGAATAATAATTAAGAATCTATTACTCATAGAGACTAGCCGGTATGGATATAGAAATCAGTATATGAGGCCGTGGAACGTATCGTTCACAAGAGGAATAGATAACGCAATACGTGAGCAAAAATTACGTTCAGGAAGTTTTGCCGCACCTGGAATAGCGGCTATAGCGGCTAGTGCCATACAGCTTTCGTCTAACACTGAATGTATGGCTACTATAGCCTCTGGCTGGGACACGCAGCGATACAGATTCATACTGAATCTGGAGCATTCTGTATCTGACAATAGGATGTTCGATATTTACTGCCAGGGATACAGTGCATATTCCGACCACACTATATCTGGAGATGTAAATGATGACCTACCGTTCCATATAAACACTGTCATTGTACAAGAGTATATTTCCATGGCTGGTCGTGGCTGGCAACCAATAAACGAACCTAAACGGTTTAATATCATACCAGATGACGTAGGCCCGCATAACGTTAGTTCTATGGACAGTAACCTCCGTGTTATCAGGCCGTCAGATATAGCGGACATGCTAGAGTTATATACATACACAGGTGGCGATGATGGTGATAGCGATATAGCTAAAGTTACAACAGATAGCTGTATCGGCATTACACCCATATCGTCTGGGTTACAAAACAATACTGCGGCTGGTTATTTTAGTAAAATATTAGACGGTAACCAGAAAGCCAGTGCTTTCAATATCGGTTATAGCAATGCCGATACATATGGCATGCTCTCTAAAATGGCAGCCGACCCCAATTTAACAGAGGTTGCGTTTCTAGCTATACTAGCTAAGTATTGCTCCGGTGGTAACACAACCGGTACATATTTCACGCTAGAAATACTACATGACATAGATCCTAATTTTGGAGGTAGGCAATTTAAGCTAGCAACAGCTGACAGTCATGAGATCGACATGGTTAACGCGCAAGCCATAAACGAGCTAAATAATTGCATACATAGCGATGATGCGGATATTCTTGCCTCTAATGATAGCGAGGATATGTTACAGCCTAGAATAGAAACACTGGTGGCAAGCAGTCTAGCGTTTGGAATAGCCGGTCATGCCGTTGAACATTTGTTGCAGTTTGTCAGTATTGCAATAGATACACTAAACATTGAAGACCCAGTTATAGTAACAACAGCTACTTCGATGGTAGCTAACTTGCCTGATTATATTCAGATTGACACTCTGAATAGACTAACCACACAAATAAAAGAATGTCTGCTTCCTACCATTACGAAAAATGGAGCTATCCATATACAGGCGTTGGTACTGTTCGATATAACTGGAGAGACCAGGATATCTATTAGCGTGCTTAATGGGGAGTATTCAGAACCGGTACTATTCATAATACCTAGTTTCGCTAACGGTAGGTATTCTCCTATAATAGGGAGTAGCGAAACATTAGAGCACACATCACGTGCGATGCATGGGGTGCTAGATGCTTTAAACGCTCCGTATGAAGCCACGTATGTACAGCACAGCGAAACACCATATGGTGGTACTACACGTGTACGGCATGATACTGAGACACCGGCGCATCGTGGGTTCAGCGCTAGTGATACTGCTATGTATAAATTTTAAATAGGATACAATATGAAACTACCAGATACACTTACTAAGTTTTATACCCAGATGTTAACTGGGCTTAAGTTTGAAGTCGGCGATGATGGAGCCATAATAGTAGGCGTTATTAAAGGGGAAAAAGTTCCTTTTAGAGCGCCTAACAATCTCCCTATGTACATACCATCTAAGGAGAACATCAATAGCATGCAAGAAGTTGTTGAGGGTAAACCAGTACTAAAGAAAGTGCTGTTTAACCCTCTAAACGAGGATGCCGTAGCACCATCGTACTCTAGTAGAAAGATGCGCTTGCTAGCTGAAAGTAAGCTATCTATAGCAATACATTCTGCTATAATGCTTCTTTTGCAATTGGCAAAAGAAGAAAATGCAGCCAAACAGGCGAATGTTAGCATAGGTATATCGAAATACCTATCAGAACTAGGAAAAATTGAGGTTAGCAAAAAGTCAAAGGTTGTAGATGATACGACTATAGAAGCAATGGCTAGCATAATAAACGTAGGGCTATCTGACCCATCAGCATCTAAGATAATGTCTGTGACAGTTACAGACAACAAAACCTACAAAGGTAGCAAACACGCTAAGGTAGTAGCGGTAGAGTTTCCGTTAATGGATACTATCTTAGCAGCAAATTCCAAAAATATGGTTATTAACGGTATAACTATACAAAGGGAAAAAGATATAGAGGTGTATAAGAAGGTATTTAAGTTTCTGTTAGGAGATTTGGTAAATACCGATGGGTCGGTTGTGACATATAGCAGCGATAAATATGCTCCGGAGTTTGTAGCTGTTATGGATATGATAATCAGCATAGCCACTAGAACAAACTCTATCATAGAGGAGTTAAAAGATTTATCATTGGAAATGTATGACAGCAGCTACTACAAACTATACACGCTAGAAGATATCTTAGCCGCATATGAAACGTATGCCGACAGTTTGGCTATTGTACCATCAGACACGCAGGTGACAGTATCTAAAAATAAAACTGCTGCAGCGGAAGCAGCGGCTATAATAGCGAATCGTCCGGCACAGCATCCTATGGCTGCTAGTAACAATATAGCCGAGTATAAACCAGCCGCATCATTTAGTGGCGGGGCTAAGAAATTGCTAGGTGGTGTCAGTAATGTTGAAACGCCGATAACTGATCCAAAACAGTTGGCATTAAAAGAACTAGGAATCCATGGTAGCGGTACGATAAGCACTGGTTTCAGAACATCTCAAAAGTTTGGTGGGTTTAATAGCGGATTTAACGCTCAGCGTACATCCGGCTTCAAAGCATCCAGCGGACTGTTTAGATAGGCAACTATGGCTTGGGGTGTCCCAAGCCATAGTCATCCTTTTTTATTTATAAAAAGTGTTTATAAGTGCGGTAAGCAGCGCAGTATCTGGTATTAGTATGTCCACCCTGGTACCATCATAATCACTACTAGAATCATATCCATTTACCAGAAGTATAGGAGCCCAATACTCAATTGGAGTATATAACTCATGTTTTAATAGCCCAAAGAAATCGCCTTGATACTTATGTGCCGCTGCTCCAGTGACTGTTCTAACAACACAATTGCTACTAATTACAGAAATTACGGATGCCCACTTAGTATACATATTCACACTGGCATGATGCGATGGCCTAAGCTGACTACTAATGCTTGTCATTCCATGCTCCTACAGATATATATCATTTATACGAACAAAGGAGAATAAGATGACACACTTGGACAAACAACTAAAAAGTCTAGCTGCTACTGCAGCCGTTATAAAAGAACCAGTTATTAATGTTGACACAGTCGACAAAATAATAGAAGAACTCATAGGGGCGACCGCACTTAACCCTTGGGCAGCGTATAACAGCTCTCCTAGAGGCGTTATGTTTTTAACACAATTCTCACAGGCTGTTACGTTAATAAATTCGACAGTCCCTGTTATACAAACAGGGTTAGAGCGACAACTAGCCAATAACACATTTTCTATAAAGGTACCATTTAGATGTAAAGTTATTAAAGTTATACCTAGATACGGTATGGCTACAACTGGTATAGAAGAGGCTAGTATAACTTTAATAGTAAAATCCATAGAAGCTGAGGATAATGGCAAACTGGGATGCATCGTAATACCTAGGTATCACAGTTTGCATCAATATTTCGGTTTCCAGTATAACTGGGCATATGATATCGACAGGATACAAACTGGAACGATACTTGAAGCTGGAACTATTTTAGCCGATTCCCCGAACGTCAAAGATAACGGGATGTATGGATATGGATTAACTATGAATCTGCTGCTAGGAACACTTCCAACAGTAGGCGAAGATGCAGTAGTGATATCAAAATCTGCTGCTAGGCGTTTTGCATATTATGTGTACGAAAAGAGGAGCGTTGATGTTCCAGAAGATATGGTTCCATTAGATATACATGGTAGTGAAGAAGGTGAGTATAAAACATTCTCTGATATAGGAGAACTAGTAGGGGAAGACTCTGTGTTGATGGCGTTAAGAGCTATAAGACCGGATGACATTCCGGCTATGTTTAGTAATGATGATGTTAGACACTACAACCCTGATTTTGATATAGCCACATATGTTAAGAAACCTGGAGAGGTAAACACAGAATTGGGTTATCAAATAGTTTCTGGCGAAATTATAGATATAAAGGTTCACACCAATAAAATGTTTAAACCAGGTGTTGATGTTCCGGTTGCTATAGAACAGATAAAGAAATATGTAGATGGTATGGATGCATACTATACCGCTATCATGAACACGTACAATGCTGAAGCAGCCCAAGCAAGAAAAAGAGGCAGTGTAAATATAACACCAGAGCTATCGTCTATAGTACAGGATGCTATAGCCATTAGTAACCAAGAGAGATACAAAATATCTCTGGTAAACAGGAATACACCTATACAGGCGTATCGTATCGAGTTCACTGTAAAATACTTAGTCGTCCCTACTATAGGTGCTAAGTTAACAGACCGACATGGGGCTAAGGGCATCGTAACAGAAGTACGTGATGATGCCTTGATGCCGGATGGTATAGATGTTATCATGGATCCAAGCAGTATACCTGGGCGTATGAATATAGGGCGTCTGTATGAACAGTTTATGCATGCTATGTCCAGACACACGCAACAGCTAGTTAGAAATAGATTCGGCTATGATATAACACTGCTATCCAAGGATGATGTTTTAGCTGCTTACAACATTATATATGGACTGTATGAGCTTGTAGATAAAGCTAACACAATAACGTACCCCGATGGGCCGTTAACACATCTAGGTAAAGAATTAACCTATGAAGAAATATACGATGTTGTTAAAAATGCTATGGAAGATGAGGTATACCTATACTATACTGTAAGTAATGACAAAACTGCATACCAAATAGTATTAGACACTGTAGCATCTACTGAATACATGCCTCCTATAAGTACCATCACAATGTACGATAACGATCCGGATGGTGAGCAAACGGAAGACCCAATATTGATTGGAGGCATCTATATGATGTTGCTAGGTAGGATACCAGATAACTTCCTATCTGCCGCATCGGCTAGATTAAACAATTACCAGATGCCTATATCAATGGCCGCAGCAGCTAAACACCGTTACCCGTTCCGTATAACCGGTACTAAGAATATATCAGAAACCGAGGGAAGATTATATGCTGGCTTCGGTAAAACAATACAATTCGCTATGGAACTAAAAAACAGAGCCAATAGTATTGAAACGCATAAGTTGATATACCGGCAGTTGCTAACTGCTGAGCATCCTACTAACATCGAAGCATTAACACAACGTAATCCTGACTTACCAGGATATGTGCCATATAATGACGACGCGGCTATAAAGCTAACTGATGCGTTGCTAAGTTCTATAGGCTTAGAGCTTAAACACATGCCATCAGCTGATATGGATATACGAAATAGAACTAAATTTTAAAATAAGGATGAAAAATGTCACAGGATACAAATAGTGTAAAAGCAGACTTTAATTTAACAGGGCAACAAATTGAAGAAATCGACGGGTTGTTTACAAAGCTAC
>JACCDZ010405913.1_pt1 | contig 13068 bp, 12 predicted proteins | sample 7449551 | NCBI WGS metagenome assembly JACCDZ01 (sample SAMN15323452, study PRJNA562643) | freshwater metagenome | isolation source: river surface water | place: USA:Blue River Watershed | collected 2017-08-18
GGAGAAGATTTAGTTCAGGGTATTATGGACGTCCTTGAAACACAGATACAAGAAATAAAAACAATAGTTGAACAAGCAGGACTAATTGAGCATTCTCATGATGTTTCTGGAATTGAATCATATCCAAAAAAGACAACACCACGAATTTCTAATATTGGTTCCGTTGGAGTTTCAGATATTGGAAGTCTGCATCTTACTCATACAACTAATAGTTATACGGCTGCAGATGCATATAGAATTGTATTATATGGACAAATGATTCAAAGTGCTGGGGAACCAATAGATGGATATTTTACAGTGGGTATAGAAGATTTTTTCAGAGAAATTCAAATTGCTTTGAAAGAAGGCTCTTCTACTGGAACTACTGGTGATGTTCCGAGCTTATCAGGAGGAACAATGACGTCTGGATACATAGTGGAGGGACAATAATGGCAGAGGTATTTGAGTATTTTTATCCAGTTCAAGACACATCTTGTTCTGGACCAATTCATCCGCCAGGAAAGCATTCTCATGATAACAAAGATTCCATAGATATCCCAACAGGTGGTAGAGAAGGTATTATTCCAGTATATGCTATTAGTGATGGAATTGTTATAGCATCTACTTGGACGGAGACACAAAATGGAGCAAACATTAATGGTGGGATGGGCAATTGCATAGCATTTAAAATAACAAGTAATTGCGCTCTTAATGGAGATTATGTTACATATATGCACTTGTATCCAAATAACTCACAGGTAAGAATAAATAGCATTGTAAAAAAAGGACAATTTCTTGGATATATCGGAAATACTGGAAATTCTACTGGACCACACCTTCATATACAAATTAGAAGAGGAAATTATGATCGTCGTGGAGTTCAAATCTCATATCTAGAAGTTGCCTTACCGGGAATAACACTAAGAGATTCCAATCCAGTTGGCGCAACGGACTATTTGTTTCGTTGCGCCCCAGTTACTATCAAACAAACATCTTCTGATGATGTTAGAATTGCCTGTACAATGGCTATGTTAGAAGCCGAAGTTCTTGGATTAATAGGAATGGAAGAAACGATTGCTGTAGCTTATAATAGAATGAAATATTGGAGTGGAATAGATACAATGTATAAAGTAGTATCTCAACAAAATCAATTTACCACATATAGTAATAATAAATCATTATTTGATAGCGGCGGATATCCTGCCGAAAAAATTGATCCAGATTTATTAAGTTTTGCTACTAAATTATTAAATGGAGAAATATCTTTATCTAGCAATACAGGATGGGCGCAAGGATATAATTCTAAAATAGCAAAGGCTTTTTATTTCAATAGTAATGGGCCTTATATTCAGGGAAATTTATTTCAAAGAACCAATGGAAAAAGTAGCCACTGGTACGGAGATGCAAATTGTGGAGGTAGAACATATTGATTGTAACAAGAGAGCAACTATTAAAAATAGGGAAATTAATTCATGATATAAAATTAAAAAATTTAAAATGCAATATTAATTTAAAATATAAAATATTAAAGCTTGAAAATATTATAAAAGAAGAATTTGAAATGACAAATATTTTATTGAATGATTTAAGTTTAAAATATGCTGAATTGGATGATAATAAAGAACCAATTATTAAAGATGGCGGAATAAAAATAATTGCAGAACAAGTTATTAATTTGCAGCAAGAATTAAGTGATTTTTATAAAGCAACTATTCAATTACCAGATTATTATTTTTCATTAGATGAACTTGAAGAGTTAAATCTGGATTGGGAAAAAACAGAGGCTTTTATTCCTTTTATAAAAGAATAATTTAATATAAAATAAAAGGGAGCAGAAGTCTGCTCCCTTTTCTTTATTCAAACATAATTATTTTAGATTGATTATGATCATAAACTGCCCATGCTCCAATTAGTATTGCATCTGCTTCGTCTTGAGTGACACTAATATCATAAAGTTTTTTAACTTTTAATTGAGCATTTTTCTTTTTGTCTGTTCTACAATTATGAGTAACGATAAAATTTCCAACTAAAAATAAATTTTCTTGATTATCAACTGAAAAACAAGTACAATTATCTTCGTAATTTAATTCTTGAATATTGATAATAGGATTATATTCATAATTTTTATGACTTTTATTATTGTCAAACCATTCAAGTAATTTTTCCTTTTTTTCAGGAAGTTTAAATAATTTATTTTTTATTTCTGGTCTGCCAAATATTCTAATTTCATAAGAATTATTTTTCCCATATCCACGCGGGGCAATTTCTTTATAATTTGCCTGCAAACCCAAACTAAGGCATAATTCAATAATATTATCTTTAAGAAGTGGACTAACGGTTGAAAAAGATATTCTTCCACCTTCTTTTATGCAGCCATCTGTGTCCAATAATCCAGATAATAAATCTATCCTTTGTTCTATATCTCCTTGTAAATAATTAGTGGGAATAAATTTATTTGTGCTTGATAAATTTATTAAATGCGGATAATTTTTAAAAAATTGTGAAATTTTTATATTTTTATTGTCTTTATCTGAAAACCAATAAGAATAATTGGTATTACAATGTTTTACATTCCAATTCATTTCTTTTGCAATATAATCGGGCAAAAAATCGTCTTTACTTGAAAATTGAAGTATGTCGTTATGCGTTGTTCTTAAGCAGCCGTCTCCTATTAATAACCCCATTATATAAGGAGGAATTTCTAATTGTTTTTTTTCATATTGAACTGGATAAGAAATTGGTACTAATATATTATTAGTATTTTGTTTATACTTTTTTAAAGGGAAATTTTTTTCAATATCTTTAATTGTTTCAGTATAAAATTTTCGATTTTTTTTACTATTTAATTTTTGTGACAAGGTATTAAAACTCCATAAATGATCTCCTGAACATTTAATTTTTTCACCATTTTTAAAAGTAACTTCCCATAGTTTTTCTTTGTATTTATAAATTTCTGTAACTTTTGTTGATTGTCCTAATCCATCAAAAATCAGATCTCCGATTTTTATGTCTTTTATTTTTTTCCAACCATCTGGAGTTGGAATTTTTTCATTATCATGAATTGCTCGCCCTTTGATTTCACTATGGGCGCGCCATGTTGCTGGCGGTACTATTTTATACACAATACCTGTCTCAAAACAATAATTTTTTAAAACGCCTTGTAGGGCGGCAAGTTTTTTAAAAGTAATAACGCCTTCATTCTCTTGCCCATTTATTGTTCCAAATTTTTGGAGTTGAATATCTTCAAGAACTACTAAATCTGGTTTCCATCTATCTATCATACATGCAACCCAAGCTTTTGTTTGAGTAATCCTTTCTGTGCTATGATTTCCGTTAGAACTCCACTTACCGTAAGTTACCAGTTTCTCATTATCAAAAATAGCATATCCGCTTGTAATACTTGCCTGATCAAGAGCCAGTATTCTATAGCCATTTTTTTTCACTGGAGAAATGGGTACATTCTTTAATGGATTATTTTCACAAGTTAAACACTTGTGGCCGCGCCGCCATTTTTCTAAAGAAGTATAATTATTGTGACCTTCTGGACATTTAAAATGCATTTCAGTTTTTAGATTTACATAATTTTCTGAAAGTAATATCCAACCAAAAGACTCTACCTCTTGTCTTATATCTTCAATTTTTAATCTTGCCATTTATATTTATTTACCTGTACTTCCAAATCCGCCACGTCCGCTATTTGCAATTTCATCAACTTCTATCCAATTTATCATTGGTGTTGGGGCAATAAGCATCTGAGCAATTCGATCTCCTTTATGAATTGTTGTTGAAAGATTACCATTATTTTCTACAATAACACCAATTTCTTCATTGTAAGAGCTATCAATTATACCTACACTATTTGCGATTCTAAGAGTGGTTTTTGCGGCAAGTCCACTACGAGAATAAATTTGAATCATATATCCTTGCGGAATAGAAACTCTTAATCCAGTGGGGATGATTTTTGTTTCATGTGGCTTGAGTGTTATATCCTCAATCGCATAAATATCTGCGCCTGCATCTGTTACATGTGCATATTCTGGAATAACTGCATCCTTGTGAATTTTCTGTATCTTAACATCGATCAATTCTCTTGGGATCTCTACTACAGAAGAAATAAGAGAAGCAGATTGAGAAAGGATATCAGTAAGAATATCTTTCTTATTTGCAGATAATGAATCATCTTGATTAATTTCTGTAATCATCTTCTCTACTTCTGAAAGCTCTCCCTGCAGATCTTCAACAGGGGATAAAGCAAGCTGAGCAAGAATTTCTTTTCTTACAGCATTTGAACCAAATGCCTTTTCCAATTCTTTCTTTATTTTTGGATAAACTGCATTAAACTGATTATCAGGCAGCTCCAAAAGCTGAATAAATTGCCCCATTGTCTGATCAGTTCCGGGCATTCCTGTTAGTGTTTTCTTTAAATTACTATTCATTACTCCTTTCCTCCTTAAACTAATCCTTCTATAATTTCATCAATTACTCCATATTTAAGAGCCTCTTCCGCCGTCATCCATAAGTCATCCTTCCTATGCTTCCTGTAATCATCTTCAGTAAGTCCTGTTTGCTTTAAAGTAATTTTACGAAGCATTGAAAGCTGCTTCTCATAGAACTTAACGCCCTGAAGAAATTTATGTGCATCTCCACCGTCCTGAGCGCAACCCTCATGGAACAGATAAGATGAGTGAGGATAACCATATCTTTTATGCCCTGCACTTCCAATAAAGAATGCTCCACTGTATCCTCTTCCAATTGTAATTGTCCACACAGGTGTCTTTGACATCCTAATAGAGTCAATCATGCTGAAAGTTGAATTAATGTCACCACCGGGGCAATCAATATAAATCTTAATTGGCTTTCTCTCTTCTACGGGAATTTCATCCATATCATCTACTGTATTCCAAAATCTAATCGCATCTGCGAAACTAATTGAAGAACCTGGCTTTATTTCATCACACAAATAAAGTGATCTTTCTAAGAAATTTAATGTATCCATACTTTTCACTGGATCAATTTGATTTTCTGGATCTGTAATAACTTCTAATATAGATTCTCCACAGCAGTCACAATTATCTGTCATTTCTGTATAAAGCTCTTTTACTGCCTTCTGCACTTCCTCAAGAGGAATGGGCTTTCCATTTTCATCTAAAAAATTAATCTGATTCTTCTCCATTATTTGTATCCTCCAATAATACGATTTCTGCTTTAATACTTGAAATTTCTGTCATTAGCTCGCTAATATTTGGATTTAAGACAAAGGTTTGTAAACTTTTCGACAATTCAGTTTCTTTTTCTTTTAATTGAAATTTTAGAGTTTCTAATCTAGTCATCTTTATCCCTCCTTTTATAATATAATTATATCATGATTATTCCCAAAAGTCAATGGAACGAGTATCCAAAGTTTTGGGATTTTGTTTTAAAAGGAGACGAAGATTTCTTTTGGACGCAACCATATCCTCAAGTGTCGATATGTTTTTATTCTTCTCATAGAATTCATAGAAAGACTCTTGTTCTTTACTTCTACTCCAATTAAAAATATCTTCCCATAAAACTAATAAAGGTAGGGTTCGTAGATCAATTTGATTAAATTTTTGCTGAGTTAATTGTATTCGTTTTTCATCATGCTTAGCAATAAGAATCATTTTCACAATTCGTTGAAGATAAATACTTGGATTCATATCAGATTTTCTCGACTCGGCGGCGAAAACTATATTTTCATAATAATAATTTTCAAAGAAATCTTTTGAGAATTTAAAATCTACAATCATTCGTTTATTACTTATGTTAGTAATATGGAAAAATTTTCTAAATGTTTCCTCGTCTTTTGCAATTAAAGGATGTAGAAATCTTATATTATAATCTCTCTTATATTCTTTTACAAAATCTTCTGCATTTGGCGTATATAAAAAATTTTCGTCTGCAACATAGATAGAAGTACAATCTTCCTTAAAATCCGTGAAATCATTGTTCTCTATTCTTATTAAAGAATTTCTTTCTATCTGTTTAAATTGCATTGGGCTTTTTATCTTCTTCTCTATTTCTCCAATATATGGAAAATAGCTCGGCGGCATGGCGGCGATTTCTGGTTTTAGTGGCGTGAATTTACGATAGAATCCATAGCCATAAATTTGAACCTGTTCTCCGCTCAAAGATAAATATTTGGGAATGGCTTGTTTAGGATTATTTTTAAGATAAATAATTTGATTATATCTATCTAGATCATTTTCTTTTGGCATCCCCATTTTTACAATATCGCCACGCTGATAATGATAGTTAAAAACTTTCATAAGTTCAAGGTTTGGGGGCGCAAACCTCGTGCTATGAAGAAGATCTATGTCATATAAATAAATGCTTGCCATTAGTCTACCTCCCTTAATTTATCATAAAGATATTGCTTATTAAGAATACCATAATCTTTATAGGGAAAAGGCTTGAGGATATAATATCCTCAAGTTCTTTTCGAGTACATAGCTCATATTTTTTCATTTTATCCGCCTCTTATAGTTCCGTACGCTCTGTCTGATTTTCTATAATGAATCCATCGCCACTCATTCCAACAATTTTTTCAAAGAGCGGCCACTCGGTATTCTTATATTTTTTAGGGATGAAGTTATCATATCTTCTGATGCCTGTAATAATTAATTTATTACCCCTCTGAAAGAAACTCTTTTCTACTACAGTCTTTGTTCCATCAGGATTTTTCCTTGCAATCTGTCTGTCCCAAATTGCATATTGATTCTTCCAAACCTTTACGGTAACAACACCATCTGTAGTAAGCAGAATTACACTACTTTTGTTTTTGTCTTTATCAATAACGGTTCCTGCAATACGAGAGATCTTATACATATTAATTTTCTTATCATCCTTCTCGAAAGAGCGCTCAATTTCAGGTTCTTCTGGTAAATCAAAGAAATTAACAATATCATAAACTTCATTTTTCAAATTCTTAAGTTCGTGTTCGTGATAATAGAATCCTAAAGAATCCATTTCCCATTTGCTAATATTTCCTTCAGTATATTTTTCTGCAACTAATTCTACAAGTTTTTCGTTGAGTTTATCTAAGATTTCTTGCTGATTTTCCTTCATCCAATCTCTAACTGGATTCATAGCTTTCTTATAAGTATTATCCCAAGTAGATTGAGAGATTAATGCAGTTTGTTCATCGCCATTTACATTAACATTTTTTAATACGCTATCATCATAATTTTCTGTGAAAAATCTCATGGCAATTGAATCAAGTCGATAATCAGAACCTTCCTTCAATCTCTTAATATACTTATTAAAATTAAATACCTTAACTTCAAAAGAATATTCTTCTGGAATTAAATCGAGTTCGATTAGTTTCTGCATATTCTGTAAAGTAATTCTCTTCTTTTTATCTGCGATCAGCTCAAGATAATCATTCATTGCTGCTTCACGATTACCGCACAGCGAGTCAAATGCTCCAGACTTAATTAATGCAATCATTTGTGTTTTATTAACCTTAATTTTTTTTAAGAAATCTTCAATTGAAGTATAAGGTCTCTTTGAAATAATGTCATAAACAAGTTGTGTGCCGATTCTTGTAACCACGTTAATCCAATATTTCTATTGGCGCTGACTATCTCTTAACTCCATTACAGAGCCAAACCATTTCGAACGGCGTATCAATAGCCGCCCTACTCCTCTTAACGAGGATAGTCGATACAGGTTCCTGTGTAATATTTATAGTATTCTTCTTGTGTTATTTGAATTAATCTACAATCGTTTGGCCTATATAAGCTTTATTATTTTTAATATTTAATATACTATAAATATATGCCATATAATCACCTCTTTAGATATATGACACAAGTTTCCCACGGGATTGCCATACCTATGTCTCACGACAGGGGCTTCAGGTTTCCCCGTTAGCCAAGCAATACTTGACCCCACTGATTAGTGGAAAAGTTTGAGAGGGCATTATTACATACCCTTTAATCCATATACGATAGAATTTCGTTCAAGGTCAGGCGTGAAGATTAAAGAGGAACGATTAATATCCGGCGGCAACATTGAAATACCCTTTTTCTGTGTTTCTCCTATTGCCGTACTAATTTTACCATAGTTTACGCTTTTATTCTTCTTCTTTTCAGTTTCTTCCTCATCATCATCTACATCATCTGCATCCATAAGTTCCGCGCCACCGGCGTTTACAATAAGACAAGCACAATTCCAAAATACCTCTGGGAAATTTGTTGCGAGATAAAGAGTTTGAATACCTACAAAACTATATGCAAGAGCGTGAGGTTTTGCAACGAGTGTGTTATCACATATAGTGACCTCTTTCGAGCTTTATGTTTCCATAAAGTCCAGACTATATCTTTATCAACTTTTTGAGTCTAAAATTTCTTGAGCCATTTGAAATTTACGACTAAGATGAATATTGCTATTCATATATAAAACAGTTGCCAACTGTTTTACTTGCTCAGATTTTTGTATTTGAACAACAGAATATTTTTTATCTCTATTTATCACTCTGTTTTTCCATTTATCTTCTATGAGTTCATTCATCATATAGACAAAATCCAATGCAGTAGAATTATATTGAGTAACATATCCAATATGATATCTATTTTCCTTTGTTTTTGTAATCCATCCGTCTCCATCGATCAACCCCCTTAAAAAATGTCTCCATAATTCTTTTGGGATTATTTCATATGGAAGATGTTTCGTATTTTTAGTTTTATTTTTAATAATACCATATTTAGACAGATGGTCTGTAAATGTGCTATTTTTAATAACAATTCTACTCATAGAGCTTTTTCCTTTTATTCTTGTTGATATTTTTGCTTGACTATTTATTTCTTCTCTAAATTTAATCAAAATATCAATATCTTTTTCATTAATATCAATAAAGAGTTCTTCATTTGAAACACAGCCATCTGCAAAAATAAAACCAAGAAAATATGCTTTTTGTTCTGTATTTATTTCTTTAAAATAATCTATGTCCAAATTTGTATTTACTAGTCTTCTATTTTTCGCTTCAATATTGTTTCTTTTTAACACTCTTAATATTGTTGATTTAGATAGACTGTACTTTTCTCCCAATTCTCTCGATGAATATTTACCAGTTGAATAATCACTACATATCTTCTTCTCTATTTCTATTGATATTCTTTTCATAATTTAGTTCACCTCCTTTCTTTTTTATTTATTTGGCTCTGTGTTGATACTTCGCACTTCGGCATAAAGCCTACTCCTAAATAGGATAGTCGTTGAACCTTCCGATTGGCTAAATCGGCTTGGCTGCTGATTGTCATACCTGTGTTTCACAACAGTGGCTTCAGATTTCCCAGCAATTCACGAAGTTGTTCAATATACATTACTGTATAAGGGCGCAAGTGTTTACGCATATGACATCTGTGGTTCCATAACTGTTTCCCACACATATTCTCCAAGAACTCTGTTTGGGCACTGAGAAATAAACTTTTCTTTAAGCTCTGGAACTTTCTTAACCTGCTTTTTAGCTACAATTTTTCTTGCCATATTTGCTTCAGCAAGAGCGAAATGAGCAATATTCTTATCCATACATACTTCCATAAGGTCCTCTTGACTACAAGGTGTTCCAAAGTTTGGAAGATAATATGGTTCAAGAATTTTTATTTCTTCTTCAGATAATCCTCTGCTTTTTACCTCTTTATACCATAATTGCATATCATTCTTAAGGCGGCAATATCTATCCATGGGACGCTCCTTGCCTTTTTCGCCCATAAGACGCATAAGAGCATTGGCAGAAGTTAACTGAACAGGATCTCTTGGTTTAATTTGTTTTGCGGTTGCTAATCCTACGCCAGTACTAAACTGAAATACATCCATTACCGTACCATTTCCAAGTGCATCCCACATACGACTATCTTCAAGATTTAATACTGCTGGATGGAGATATCGGTCATAAACCTGTCTCAACCCTAAATCATTTTCAAAGAATCCCTCTTTCTGCAACATATCAATACAAATAGTAATCTTATCACAGATTTCAGTAACAAGAAACACGTTTTTCCATTATTTCTAATGGCGCTGACTATATCTTCATCCTATAAAAATTTTTATTTATAGGAGGGAACCACTTCGGAGTGTAACTCATCTTCACCCCTAACTGCTTTTCGGCAGATAGTCGATAGACTTTTTCTTATATAAATAAGAACTTAGCACTGGATTGCCTTCAACTTAACTTGGTCAGGTTCCCCAGTTAGCAAGAGAATTAATTAATCATTTCCTATTAAAACTTTACGTTTCTCTCACACCCGTGAGTTATGCAGTTCAATTCCTTTCAAATATATGTTACCATATATTAGGACTTTACTCATAATTCGCAATAAATATTATATTTCCGTTTATAGAAGAAACTTAATTTATTTTTTATTGAGTATAATTTAATTAAACTATTCTTTACCATATTTCTGCCACCAATTTGATAGGTATAATTATTTTTATTATCTTTATTTCGTTTAGTAATAAAACCTACATTATTAAAATATGTTTTAAAATAACTACAAGTTTCCAATGTACCAGTGACAGAACAGCTATACTGTATAGTAGTTCCATTGGCACCAAAACTTTTATAGATGCCGCCATCTCCATCAAAATATCCTAAAAGAAAAGCAGGAATCAATTTTTCTTGAATATTTGCTTTTTTAATTACTTCTTCAATGTTTATAACTAAGCTTTTATCGGGTATTATACCATATTCATTTAAAACTGTTGTAAGTTTTTCGTTTTGAATAATTAAATTAGTTGATAAATACTCATTTTGATTCTTTTCTTTAATAGGTTTATTGGTTTTTAATTGAGATTGAAACCAATAAATTATTGCTTCATCTTTTTTAGCTACTTCAATTCCTAATTCATGTCTTTTTGTTACATATCCGTCAGCACAAATAAAACCTAATAAATAAGCTTTATCGTAATTGTCAATAGTATTAAAATATTTATAATCCTCATAATATTTTTTATGAGATTCTGAATTCGTTCTAATGTGAATATTATTATTAATTAATCTACTTTTTATTGCCTGAGTGCTAACATTCATATTTTTTGCAATATCAGATATTGTTTCTTGGTTTTGATATAAAGCAATAATTTCATTATCATTTAAATCTTGACACTTTTGAAGATGTTTCTGTTTAATGGTTTTTAAATTATTTTCTTTTAAAAATTTAGACATTGTTGGACGACTTACTCCAAAAACGTCCGCTAATTGTTGAATAGTATAATTTTGTTCTAATAACTCTTTTATTTCTTCTATAGGAAAAGTTTTTCTAACCAACTAACTTCTCCTCCGTAATTTATTTGCTGAATTATTATTTCAGATCATATTTTACATCACCCAATTGTTCGCTCATATGAAGATCAAACTGCGTGGTTAAATCTCCATTAGGGCTTCTCATTAATGCATTGGTATCATAAGGAGAATTATTATAAAGGATTACACCAGAAGCATGCTGCCCTCTTTTACAGGTAAGCCCTTCAATAGATTGAATAATCTTTAACAGTCCCGGATACTTACTTACTTCCTTGATAAAAGTTTCGTTTGGATTTCTGTCTTTCTCTTCATTACCATAAACTACATCATGAATTGGCCACAAGAAACCTCTTTCCATTGGAATAAGACCACTTAAAAACTGAGCTGTCTCTATCTCAATACCATCAGGATACTCTTCGCTTCTATAACCACGACAATTATGGACAATAATATTATTAACGGTAAAGGAATGAGATGGAGTCACTAAACAATAGACTTTGTCATCAATATCTTCTCTGTCAATCTCTTCAATCTTAGCCTTAAGATATGCTTCTTCTTTATAATAAACTGGGAAGTCCATTTCTCCTCTGTCTTCTATTTTAAATTCAAATACATCTTGATAATCAATGAGTAAGTATTTTAAATCATAAAGTTTATCAGCTTTTTTTGAATAAAGTTGAACATTATAAGTTGTTTTTTTATCTTTTCTGTGTTCCACAATAATCGTTGGATTAATATAATTCCTTCTTAAGATGAAGCTCATATCTTCAGCAAGTTGTTTGCTAACTGTTGTTCCTCTCGCTTCGGCGGATTGCCTTTCTCCGTTCCTGCTTGTTCTTGCGTATCCATCCCCAAGGAACCAACCTTTAAAAATTTGCAATTGAATTTTTGGAAGGATATATAATAATTTTTTAGGAACATATTTATTCCACTGATTTACTTCAGTAATTGAATTGACTTTAAATAATTGAGAGAAGAAAACAACTAACTGTTTTGATGCGAAAGAAATATTCTGAGCTTGAGAATCTTTTCTATTATAGATTTGAAAATTATCTAATTGAAAGACGTTCCACATCAGTTGCAAGATTCTATTTCTAAGATTTTCTTCTTTTTGATTAATAGTAAAATATATACTTTGTCCATTACAACTACCTTCTGCCAACCAAATTCCTATTAATTCACAAAAGTCATTATCAATTTTTATTTTTTCTGGCAATCCATAACCATACTTTCTCTGGACTTCATTCTTCCAAGTGATATATGATGAATTATCAACCTTCGTTTCGATTTTTTGAAGAGCGTAATCATATTTAGTAAAGTCTCTGGCTGTTCTCCATTCAGGGACGATATTCTTACAGTAATTGTAATATGTTTGATATATTAGAGAAGAAGACTTTAACTTTCGTAACTCAGGAAACAGTGAAAAAGTCTTTTCTTTATTCCAATTACCATTAATTCTACCTTTATGCTCATTCGCAGGTAGACATAAAATTTCATGTTCAGGAGTACAACTTAAAATTGGATTCGTCGAATATCTCGTTTTTAAATTTATAAGCTGAGTCCCTTTAATCTCCGTAGGGGCAATAACCTCTTCCCAACCATTTGTTGTATATACTTGATCTCCAGGCAGAATCTCTTCAATGGGTTTTTCTCCATTTATAGTCTTTACTAATGTGCATTTCTTAAAACATGCCGCGGCGATAGCTGAACGAGTTCCTTCTGTACCAAAAGTACAAACCTGTACACAATTAAGCTCTCCTCTTTCCTTACGAATTGCTTCAAATATTTTCTTTCTCTTTGATGGGGTAAGATCGATATCAATATCA
>JACCDZ010652515.1_pt1 | contig 13066 bp, 10 predicted proteins | sample 7449551 | NCBI WGS metagenome assembly JACCDZ01 (sample SAMN15323452, study PRJNA562643) | freshwater metagenome | isolation source: river surface water | place: USA:Blue River Watershed | collected 2017-08-18
CACATCGAGAGCGGAAAGCTGATCCCCTTGGCCAGCACAGGCACCATGCGCCTGAGCGCGCTGCCCAAAATCCCGACGATTGCAGAGTCCGGCTACCCCGGTTTTTCAGCCACCAACTGGTACGCCTTTGTGGCTTCTTCCAAGGTGCCCGGCCCCATCCTGGACCGCTGGAACACCGAACTCGTCAAGGTGCTCAAGAGCCCCGACGTGATCGAACAACTCAACAGCCACGGCCTGACACCTCAGCCCAGCACGCGCGATGAATTTGCCAAATACATGGCCAAGGAATCGGCCACCTGGGGCCGTGTGATCCGCGAACGCAAGATCACCGCCGACTGAACCACGGCCAACTCAACAAAAACCACCGGAGACAAAAAATGAACTTGCTGAACACCCTCTCACGCCGCAGCCTGCTTGCCAGCGCCTTGCTGGTCTTTGCATCGCTGGCCTCACAAGCAGCCGAGATCCGCGTGGTCACCTCTGGCGCCTTCACCGAGGCCTACAAAAAGCTGGTGCCCATTTATGAAGCGGCCAGCGGCCACAAAGTCATCAGCTCCTACGGCGCTTCGATCGGCAACGCGCCCGATTCAATCCCTAGCCGTTTTGCACGCGGTGAAAAGTTCGATCTGGTGATCCTGTCCGAAGGCGGCCTGGAGGCCCTGATGAAAGACGGCAAGCTGGTGGCTGGCAGCCGTGTGGACCTGGCCCGCTCGCAAATTGGTGTGGCCGTGCGCAAGGGCACCCCCAAACCCGACATCAGCACGATCGAAGCGCTCAAGCAAACCCTGCTGAACGCCAAGTCAGTGGCCTACTCGGCCAGCGCCAGCGGCACTTACCTCTCAACCGAGATGTTCCCCAAGCTGGGCATTGCCGAGCAGATGCAACAAACCGCCAAACGCATCATGAGCGAGCGCGTCGGTGCGGTGGTGGCGCGGGGTGATGCGGAACTGGGCTTTCAGCAGGTCAGCGAGCTGATCTACTTCAAGGAACTGGACTTCGTGGGCACCTTGCCCGATGCGGTGCAGCAGACCATCTTCTTCTCGTCGGCGCTGGTGCAAGGCTCCGAACAGCAAGAAGCGGCCAAACACCTGGTGCGCTTTTTCACTTCACCTGCCGTGGCCGAGATCGTGCGCGGCACGGGGCTGGACCCGGCAACCAAGCCCTGAGCCTCAATCTGTCTGGTGAATTTTGGCGTGGATGCGCTGCGTCAAGCGCCACACGCCCCAGAGCACCAGCGGGATCGACAGGCCTGCGCTCATCTCGGGGTTGAGCGGCAGGCCCAGTTTGTTCAAGGCCTTGGCCCCGTACAGCACCAGGCTGACCACGTAGTAACTGATGGCCGCAATCGACAGGCCTTCCACCGTGCTTTGCAAGCGCAGCTGCAGGTCCTGGCCTTTGGTGAGCTTTTCCAGCAGTTGCTGGTTTTGCATCTCGGTCGCGATGTCCACCCGCGTACGAAGCAAAGCGCTGGTGCGCGACACACGTTCTGACAAGGACGCCAGGCGCTGCGCGGTGGCGGCCACGGTGGCCATGGCCGGTGACAAACGGCGTTGCATGAATTCGCCGACGGTCTGTGTGCCGTGCAATGGACGCTCGCGCAGCTCGGCAATGCGCTCACGCACCAATGCGTCGTAAGCCCGCGTGGCGGAAAAACGGTACCCGTGTTCAGCGGTCGCACGCTCCACCCGGGCGGCCAGACTGACCAGGGCATCCAGCAAGTCCTGGTCGGCGTTTTCCTTGCGTTCCAGCCGCGCGGTGATGTCGGCCAATTGCGCCTCGGCCTGGGCCAGCACAGGCGACAACTGCTTGGCCACCGGCAAGCCGCGCAAAGCCATCAGGCGGTAGGTTTCCAGTTCGAGCACGCGTTGTGAAATACGCCCGGCTCGCCTGTCTGGCGTATCGGCAGGTGCCAGCACCAGCATGCGCTCAAAACCATCCTCGCCAATGCGGAAATGGGTCAACAGGCAAGAGTGCGGCTGCCCCTCGCTGGTGTTGCCCATGCGCGAGCCAATGATGGCCCCGGCACCCAACCAGGCCTGCGCCTTGTCCAGAAGATCGGCGTCCTGCATGCCCTGCGGCAGCATCGCCAACTGGATGGCCGCCACCGTCTGCCCCGGGATGTCGCGCAACCAGGCTGTGCCCACCGCCACATGGGGCGCCAGCTCAGGCAGCGCAGCACCCCAGGCCGCGTGCGCTGGCAAAGCCTGCACGATGGAATAACGGGTGAACTCAGTATGACGCTCCCACTTGACGGTGAAGCCATCACAGCGCAGGCGCAGAAAATTGCCATCCAGCTTGTCCAGCGTCAAATCGGCATGTCCGGGCAAGCGGCGCAGATGCTGCCACTCCAGTTCGCGGGTGACGCTTTCATTGAGAACCGCCACATACACAATCAAGGCGGGCAAATGCACCCGCGCCGAAGGACGGGCATGGACTTCGTTGTGCAAAGTCCGTCGTTGCGCATCGTCCAGCGGCAAATAACGCGAGGTGATTTCGTTCATTTGCCCATTTTGGGGCATCAAACGCCCGTGTGCATATCCCGCCCGGATCGAAACAGTTTCAACTTTCTCAGCACCAAAGGTGGTCAGCGCGGATCAAGCCGTCGGCACCGCGGGCATGACCTCGGCTTGCAGCAGATCGCCTCTCACCAGTCCACGAAGCGTATGCCACAGCAGCCAGCCAATCACCAACGTCACAAATGCCAGCCAGGCCAGCGCCAGCCCCTGGAGCCAGCCGACATCGGGCACGGTGCGCAGCGACAAGGCGGCAAAGCCCGACAAGGGAAAGGACATGCCCCACATGGCAGCGCCGAAAGGCTGAGAAAGACTGCGCCGAAACACCGTCATGGACAAGAGGGTGAAAAACAGGGCCACCCCCCAGGCCATGTGCACCAGCAACAAGGGCGCCCCCAACACAGCGCCCGACAAACCCACCAGGGCGGGCGGCGCGATGGTGATGAAAGTCGTGGCCAGCAAACGCTCAGGCCACAAACCGACCATGCCGATGCGCACCAGCACCAAGGTGAGCGCCACAGGCCAGAGCAACACCGCCACACCGAACTGGGCGGCCGACCAGACTTCGTGACCCAAAGGCACGCCAGCCAATGGCGGCAAGACATTGCCCACAACCGGGATGAACAAGGCGGGCGTCATGGTGGGCCAAAAAGCTGCGGGCGAGCGGCCCACATGCAGCCAGCGTTGCGCCACCCAAACGGTGGCCAGCAGCAAGCTGGCTGAGCCCAACATCCACAAACCATCGGCCAGGGCGCTGGGCCCAGACAAGGTGACCAGCACGGTGGCCAGCAGCACCAAAGAAGTGGGCACCGCCGCTACAAATACGTGCCGGACTGGATGCGCCAGATCTTCACGCACGGCCGCCGGAAAGTGCAGCACACGCCAGACATTGGCCACCGACAAAACCACAAAAATGAACGCCGCCAAGGCGCCCACCGTGCACGACACCGCCCAGGCCCAATCGCCCAGCCAAGGCGTTGCACGGTGCCAGGCCAGCGACAAGCCGCACAGCCCCAGCACCATGGAAAACCACCCCAGAACCAGATGTTGCACAGAAGATGGGGCGGTAGGCTGGCTCATGTCGGAGGGGGTGGCGAAGGGTGGTTCTATTTCAGGGTTTTGCCCTGACTGTCCAAGACCTCGATTGTGACCGGAATGCCTTGTCCCACGCTCTGCGTCACGGTGCAATAAGTCTCGAAGGTGTCCAGCACCCGGTCCAGATGCGCCAGACTTTCGCCAGGCACACCCAGTGCCAGCACCGCATGGATGCCCAGCACGCGCAGGCGATTGTCGGCATTGCGGCCCACCTCGCTGGTGATCTGACAGCGGATGGGCTCGGGCGCCTGTTTGAACTTGCGCAGCGCAAACAGCAAGGAATCCGACAGGCAATTGCCCACGGCAGCGCTGAGCAACTGCACAGGCGATGGCCCCAGGCCCGTGCCCAGAGGTGCCGGCTCGTCCGTGGTGAGCGTGGGAACATCTCCGCCAAACTGCACGTCAAAGCGGTAATCCTCGCGCTGGATCAGCTCGATCTGGATGGTTTTTTCGCTCATGGGCGCCTCAGCAGCAACCGCCACCGCCCGTGCCGCAGCTGCCGCCTTCTTTGACACCCAGCTTGCGCAGCAAGATGCCTGGAGGGCAGAAGCCCGTGATGCCGGACTGGAACAAGTTGAAGCCAACGAAGGCCGTAAAAGCCAGGAACCACTGGTTCACGAAAAGCGGTGAGCTCTCCACGCCCAATGCCAGCGACAGCATGACAAAAAAACCGGCCATGATGCGGATGTAGCGTTCAACAGTCATTTCATACTCCTTTAAAAAATCAAACGGCTTCGTGCTGCTTGCGGTACAGCGCGTAGTACAGCACCGGGATGACCACCAGCGTGAGCACGGTGGACACCAAGATGCCAAAAATCAGGGCGATGGCCAGACCATTGAAGATCGGGTCATCCAGGATGAAAAAGGCGCCAATCATCGCGGCCAGGCCCGTCAAGGCAATGGGCTGCGCCCGCACGGCGGCTGACTGCACCACAGCCTCTTTGAAGGCCAGGCCCGACTTGACCTGCAGCTCAATGAAGTCCACCAGCAAGATGGAATTGCGGACGATGATGCCAGCCAGCGCGATCATGCCGATCATGCTGGTCGCCGTGAACTGCGACTGCAGCAAGGCATGGCCCGGCATGACACCGATGATGGTCAACGGGATCGGCGCCATGATCACCAGCGGCGTCAGGTAACTCCTGAACTGCGCGACCACCAACAGGTAAATCAGGATCAGGCCCACGCCATAGGCGGCGCCCATGTCGCGGAAGGTCTCGTAAGTGACCTGTGACTCACCGTCCCACTTGAGGGCGTATTGGCGGTAAGCGTCTTGAGGCTGGCGAATCCAGTACTCACCCAATTCACCAGCGCCGGGCAATGCCGCTTCGGCCAGATGCGGACGGATGCCAAACAAGCCGTACAAAGGCGAGTCCAGCCGTCCGGCCATGTCGCCAAACACATAGCTCACAGGCATCAGGTCTTTGGTGAACAGTGGCTTGTCGATCACGCCTTTTTCCAGCGTGACCAGCTCCGACAAGGGCACCAGACGCCCATTGGCCGCACGCAGGGGCAGCGCCAGCACCGCGTCGAGACCGACCTGAGACGTCAATGGCAATTGCAGGCGCACGGGCACGGGCAGTTTGGACTGCCCATCGTGCAGGTAGGTGCTGTCCAGGCCCGACAAGGCGCCATGCACCGTTTGCGCCACCACGGCCACCGGAATGCCCAAGGACTCTGCGCGCTGACGGCGCACCGTCAGGTGGGCGCGCGGTGCATCTTCTTTGAGCGAGGTGTCCACGCCCACGATGTCGGGCGTTTGCGCAAAGGCCTTGGCCACGCGCTGAGCCAGCTGCTGCCGACCGGCTTCATCAGGGCCATAAATTTCAGCCACCAGCGGGCTCATCACGGGCGGCCCGGGTGGCACTTCCACCACCTTCACACGGGCACCGTGACGCTGGCCGATTTTTTCCAACTCGGGGCGCAGGCGCTGCGCAATAGCGTGGCTCTTTTCGTGGCGGTGTTTCTTGTCCACCAGATTGACTTGCAAGTCCCCTTGCTCGGCATCGGCACGCAAATAGTACTGGCGCACCAGCCCGTTGAACGTGATCGGACTGGCGGTACCGGCATAGCCTTGCAGGTCACGCACTTCGGCTTGCTGCGACAGGAACAGGCCCATCTCGTGCAAAGCCGAGGCCGTGCCTTCGAGCGGCGTGCCTGCAGGCATCTCGACCACCACCTGGAATTCGCTCTTGTTGTCAAAGGGCAGCATCTTGAGCACCACCCACTGCACCAGGGTCAAGCCCACCGACAGCAAGAGCGCCGCCACGATGCCCATGAGCAGGAGCCAGCGTTTGCGACTGCTCTCCAGAAATGGCGTCAGCACCTTGGCAAACACCGACTGCAATTTGTCGGCCAGGCCTTCGGCTGCGCCGTGACCATGGGCGGCATCGTGCGGCTTCATCAGCTTCAAGGCCAGCCATGGCGTGACGGTGAAGGCAATCGCCAAGGACAAGGCCATGCCCAGACTGGAGTTGATCGGGATGGGGCTCATGTAAGGGCCCATCAGACCACTCACAAACGCCATGGGCAGCAAGGCCGCAATCACCGTCAGTGTGGCCAGGATGGTCGGACCACCAACTTCATCCACCGCCGCCGGGATGATCTGGAACAAAGGCTTGCCGGGGAACAACTTTTGGTGCCGGTGGATGTTCTCCACCACCACGATCGCATCGTCCACCAAAATGCCGATCGAGAAAATCAGCGCGAACAAACTCACCCGATTGAGCGTGAAACCCCAGGCCCAGCTGGCGAACAAGGTGGCCGTCAAGGTCAGGATCACCGCCCCACCCACGATGACGGCTTCGCGTTTGCCCAAGGCCAGGCCCACCAGCAAGATCACCGAGGCGGTCGCAAAGGCCAGCTTCTGGATCAGCTTGTTGGCCTTCTCGGCCGCGGTGTCGCCATAGTCACGCGTGACGGTGGCCTGCACGCCCTGAGGGATCACGCTGTTGCGCAGCATGTCCAGCCGTGCACGAGCCGCAGAGGCCACGTCCACCGCGTTCTCGCCGGGCTTTTTGGTGACCGTCAGGGTCACGGCCGGATACACCTGACCGGCTTGACCCTGGTCATGTCCTTCCTGCGTGGCCTCATCACCGGATGCGGCACCCGGTGTGTACCAGACATAGCGTTTGGGCAATTGCGCGCCCGCTTCCACCCGCGCCACTTCGCGCAGGTACACCGGTTTGCCCTGGTTCACGCCCACCACCAACGACGCCACGTCCTCGGCCGAAGTCAGAAACTCACCGGTTTCCACCGTCAGCATTTGCCCGTTGTCAGGCTGCAGCACAGCCCCCGATGGCATGCCCAGATTGGCCGCCGCCAAGGTGGCCTTGAGGCTCATCACATCGATGCCGCGCTCACGCAAACGGCCGGGCTCCAACCAAACCTGCACGGCACGACCCGGGCCGCCCAAGGTCTGCACTTCGCGCACGCCCTTGACCTGCTTGATTTCCGATTCCAGCGTCTTGGCCACACGTTCGAGATCTTGCGCCGACTCGGCTTGCGGCGACCACAGGGTCACACCCAGCACAGGCACATCGTCGATGCCTTTGGGTTTGACGATGGGTGCCAGCGTACCGAGATCGCGAGGCAACCAGTCCTGGTTGGCGTTGAGCACGTCATACAGACGCACCAAGGCTTCGGTGCGGGGCACGCCGACCTTGAACTGCACGGTCAAGATGGCCACGCCGGGGCGCGCCACCGAATAGGTGTGCTCAATGCCCGCGATCTGACCGAGTACCTGTTCAGCCGGTTGGGCCACCAGCTTTTGCACGTTGGCACTGCTGGCACCCGGGAAAGGGATCAGCACATTGGCCATGGTCACGTTGATCTGCGGCTCTTCTTCGCGTGGCGTCACCAGCACGGCGAACAGTCCCAGCAACAGGGCCACCAGCGCCAGCAAAGGCGTCAGGGCGTTGGATTGGAATGCGGCCGCCAGGCGACCCGATACCCCCAGGCGATTGGCCTGTGGTTCTTGTGGTGTGTTGTTGTGCATGACCACCTCACTGGCCTTTGGCCGTTGAGCCAGCCGCCTTGGCACCTGCAAGCCCGGCTTTGACCGCATCGACAGCCACCGCATCCGAAGCTTTCAGGCCTGCCAGAACTTCCACCCCGCTGGCGCCATGGTCCTGGCCCAGACGCACCGCCTTGAGCGCAAAGCCTTGCGGCGTCGCGATGTACACCGCCGTCAGCTCACCGCGCTGCAACACGGCGGCCTTGGGCACCACCATTCGTCGCACTTGCGCGCCCACAAAGCGCACACGCGCAGGCTGTCCGGGAATCATCTGCACAGCCACGGGTGTGGGCACCTCCATTTTCCAGGTCATGGTCTGACTGACCGGGTCCGCCGCGCCCACCGCCTGGTAGTTAAGCGGCTTGACCCATGTGGCCTGACCATTGGCACCGGTCACCTGAAATTCAATCTGTTGCGCCGCCTGAGCCTGCGCATTCATGGATGCGGGCACTTGCACCACGACCCGCAAAGGCTGCGGGGCATAGACCACGGCCACCGGCTTACCCGGCACCGCCAAGTCACCAGCCTGCACCAGGGTGTCGAACACATAACCATCAAAAGGCGCCGTCACCTTGGTGAACGATTGCGCCAAACCCGCTTGGCGGGCGCCCGCGCCTGCGCCTTCAAAACCGGCTTGCGCGGCCTTGTACTGCGCCGCGGCCACATCGAGCGCTGCCTGGCTCACAAAGCCTTTGGCCTTCAATTCCTGTTGACGCAGCCAATGGGCTTTGGCATTGGCCAGCTCAGCATCGGCCTGCGCCACTTGCGCCTGACTGCGCGCCAGCCCGGTCTGGGTGTCGCGGTCGTCAATGGTCGCCAGCACCTGGCCGGCTTTGACGCGCTCACCGGCTTTGACCAGCAAAGCCGCCACGCGCCCCGATGCCTGTGCAGACACCGTGCTTTGACGCACCGGCTCCACCACACCGTCGAGCACATAGCCGCTGCTGACCGACTGAGCGTCCATGCTTTGCACGGCCACTTCAGGGGCCGCCAGCACATTCAGGGCCGTGGCCATCAAAGCGGCCAGCACCAACGGTTGGCCCACCCGGACATGGAAGCATCGAGAAGCAGTGAACAAGCGCATTGAAATCTCCTTGACAGCATTCTACAACATACCCCCACGGGTATGAAAAAGCACAAAAAAAACCCGTGAACAACGCCACGGGTCATTGAGCGGTTGGAGCCAGCCGACTCAGAACGGGATGTCGTCGTCCATGTCATCAAAGCTGCTGGGCGCGGGCTTGGCAGCCGGTGTCGGGCGGGCTGCGGGCGCAGCGGCAGGACGTGCTGCCGGTGCCTGACGCGGTGCGTAACCACCGCCATCGTCGGATGGACCACCCATGCCCTGGCGACCGCCCAGCATTTGCATGGTTTCGCCACGGATTTCGGTCGCAAACTTCTCGATGCCGTCCTTGTCAGTGTATTTGCGGGTGCGCAGGCTGCCTTCGACATAAACCTGGGACCCTTTTTTCAGGTACTGACCGGCGATTTCGGCCAATTTGCCAAAAAAGCTGATGCGATGCCATTCGGTGGCTTCCTTCATTTCGCCGGTCGCTTTGTCCTTGTAGCGGTCGGTGGTGGCCACGTTGATGTTACTCACAGCATCGCCAGAAGGCAGGTAGCGGGTTTCGGGATCGCGGCCCAAATTGCCGACGATGATGACTTTGTTGACGGATGCCATGAAAAACTCCTCGAATAGGGGTGAATTATGCGGCCATTAAGCGGTCTGGCGAACAGGCTCTGAACGCCCAGGCGCCTGCATGGGCAAGGCCACCAACAGCCACCCCAGCATGGCGCACGCACAAGAAAGAAACAGCGCCTGACTGCCCCAGGTCTTGACCAGATAACCGCCCAGCCAGCCGCCCACAAAAAAGCCCAGCGACTGCAAGGTGTTGTAAACCCCCATGGCCGTGCCACGCACGGCGCTGGGCGCCAGGCGCGAAGCCAGGCTGGGCTGCGTGGCCTCGAGCACGTTGAAGCCGCAGAAAAACACAAACAACAAGCCCGCCAAAGCGCCCATGCGAGGTGTGCCCAAGGCCTGCAACAAAAAGCCCAACTGCACCACCGCAATCAAGGCAATCGCCACCAGAAAAACTTTCTTGAGGTGTCCGCGCCGCTCCATGGCAAAAGTGCCGCCCATCACGACAAATGAGCCCAACACCGCTGGCAGATACACCTGCCAATGGTGGTCCTTGCTCAGGCCCGCCTGCACCAGCAAGGCCGGCACCGCCACCCACATGGCCAATTGCACCGCATGCAGCACGAACACGCCAAAATTCAAGCGCAACAAACCTGCATGACTGAGCACATCTTTCAGGCGCCCACGGGCTGGCCCGGCCACCATGAGCGGCGCAGCAGGCGCACCCCAAACTACCACCGTGACACCCAGCAAAGCCAAAACGCCGGTCACCACAAACAGGCCCGACAAGCCGATAGCTGAAACCATCAACGGCGCCAGAACCAAAGACAAGGCGAACATCAAGCCAATACTGGCTCCCACCAAGGCCATGGCCTTGGTGCGCACCTCGTCACGGGTCAGATCGGCCAGCAAGGCGGTCACAGCGGCTGACACGGCGCCCGCCCCCTGAATGCTGCGGCCGATCAAAAGACCGGTCAGGTCGGTCGCCGCCGCAGCCCAAAAACTGCCCAAAGCAAAAATCAGCAAGCCCAACACAATCACGCGTTTGCGGCCAAAACGGTCCGAGGCCATGCCAAAAGGCAGCTGCAACAAGCCCTGCGTCAGCCCATAAATGCCCATGGCCAAACCCAACAAGGCCGGATCGTCCCCACCAGGGTACTTGCGCGCCTCCAGCGCAAAGACCGGCAGCACCAGAAACAAGCCCAGCATGCGCAGGGCAAAGATCGATGCCAGTGACGCGCTGGCACGACGCTCCACAGGCGTCATGGCGGTAGGGGCCACGGAAGGGGCATCAGAAGCTGGAGTGGATAGGGTCACGCGAACAAGCCAGACAGGTCGAAAAATACCATTGTCCCTGATTACAGCGCCCCTGTTGCCCACATCGTAGGGTGCAAGCGTCAATGGGACAACAAAAATCCATTAACACAAGACCTAAAATACACTTTTTAGAAACTCCAAGAATCCTAACGATGTCACGAATTGGGTCATACGCCATTACTGTCGGGGCATTGCTCCTGGGACTGCTGGGTTGCGGAGGTGGGGGCTGGAGCGGCGGCGATCCGATCACAGGCATCACCGCAACGAATTTCAAATACGGCCAATTGGCCACACTGACCCTGACGGGCAATGCCCTTGACAACGTCATCAAACTGTCCAGCGACAAATGCCTCTCGGTCACCTTGGGGGCCATTGAGTCTTCATCCATACGGCACGCTACCTGCATCGTGGCCGCCACAGGCCCGATTGAGTTCACCGTGAAAAGCAATGCGGATTACACGGTTTACACCACATCCTTGACGGCCCCCGAACCCGTGACCAGCATCAGCGGCAGCAATTTGAAATACGGCCAAACAGCCGTTCTCACTTTGTCTGGCGATCCCCAAGTCAGCACCATCAAGGTGTCTGCCGACAAGTGCACGGGCATGACACTGGATGCGATCAGCTCAGCCGCCACCCGCACGGCCCGCTGCACCGTGACAGGCACGGGCGACATGAAACTCACGGTCACCAACACCTCGGGGACAAACACTTTTTACACACAGACCGTTTCAGTACCCGAACCTCAAGTGACCTTGGTCACGACGCTGGGCACCGTGGTGATGGAACTCAACCCGACGGCTGCGCCGATCACGGTCAAGAACTTTCTGAGCTATCTGAATCAGAGTCCCTCGTTCTACAAAGACACGCTGTTTCATCGCGTGATTTCAGGCTTCATGGCCCAAGGCGGCGGATTCACCACGGGCATGGTTCAAAAAACCGGCCTGTCTTCGGCCATCACACTGGAGTCACAAAACGGTTTGCAAAACGTGCGTGGTGCTGTGGCCATGGCTCGCACTTCTGTCGCCGACTCGGCCACCTCCCAGTTTTTTGTCAACCTCGTGGACAACACGTTCCTCAATTACGCCAATTCAGGCAGCCCAGGTTACGCCGTATTTGGCAAAGTGGTCTCTGGCATGGATGTGATCGACTTGATGGCCACCCAACCCACGCAAACTGTGGGCAGCAATCAAAACGTCCCGGTCACCGACATCTCCATCACCTCCGCAACCCAAACCCAGTAAGCACCAGGCCCTTCGCGCCCAGGCAAGCCATACAAAACCCACCATCCCCGATAATGGTGGGTTTTGTTTTTGTGGCTCCACCTTGAACTCTGATCGCCAAGACACTTACCTGGCTGCGGCCTTGCGGCAAACGCACATCAGTGTGCGGGGAGCACGCACGCACAACCTGAAGAACATCGACCTGGACATCCCCCGCAACCAGCTGGTGGTGATCACCGGCCTGTCGGGTTCGGGCAAGTCCAGCCTGGCTTTTGACACGCTGTATGCCGAAGGCCAGCGCCGCTATGTGGAAAGCCTGTCGGCCTATGCGCGGCAGTTTTTGCAGCTGATGGACAAGCCCGATGTCGACCTGATCGAAGGCCTCTCGCCTGCGATCAGCATCGAGCAAAAAGCCACCAGCCACAACCCACGCTCGACTGTGGGCACCGTGACCGAGATCCACGATTACCTGCGCCTGCTGTTTGCGCGTGCGGGCACGCCGTACTGCCCAGACCACAACCTGCCTCTGCAGGCGCAAACCGTGAGCCAGATGGTGGACGCCGTGCTGGCCCTGCCTGAAGACACCAAGCTGATGGTCCTTGCGCCGATTGCCCGCGAGAAAAAAGGCGAGTATGAAAAAGTGTTCGAGCAGATGCAGGCGCTGGGCTATGTGCGCTTTCGCATCAACGGCCAGACCTTTGAGGTGGAAGACCTGCCCACACTCAAGAAGACCGAGAAGCACAACATCGATGTGGTGGTCGACCGGGTCAAAGTCCGCTCTGAAGAAGACCCAAAAGCCCGCGACGCCCTGCGCCAGCGCCTGGCCGAAAGCTTTGAAGCCGCGCTGCAACTAGCCGAGCACCGCGCCGTGGCACTGGAGATGGACACCGGCACAGAGCACCTGTTCAACGCCAAATTCTCCTGCCCGGTCTGCCATTACTCAATCAGCGAGTTGGAGCCCAGGCTGTTCTCGTTCAACTCGCCCATGGGCGCTTGCCCCACTTGCGACGGCATTGGCACCATGGAATTCTTCGACCCCGAGCGGGTCGTCGCGTTCCCCTCGCTCAGCCTGGCCAGCGGGGCCATCAAAGGCTGGGACAGGCGCAACGGCTTTTACTTCCGCATGCTCGAAAGCCTGGCCAAACATTACCAGTTCGACATCGAAACGCCCTTTGAAAAACTCTCCGCTGCGCACCAGCAGGTGCTGCTGCACGGCTCGGGCGAAGAAGAAATCAAGTTCAGCTATGTGATGGAGTCCGGTGCC
>JACCDZ010407231.1_pt1 | contig 13063 bp, 15 predicted proteins | sample 7449551 | NCBI WGS metagenome assembly JACCDZ01 (sample SAMN15323452, study PRJNA562643) | freshwater metagenome | isolation source: river surface water | place: USA:Blue River Watershed | collected 2017-08-18
CTACGGCTTGAGCCGCATCTTCTATCACTGGTTGTCCAAACGATAACACTGGCTCCATACGGACCGGTTTGCCTGCATAATGTACAACCATAATAGCCCTGGTCTTTGAGGAAATATGCGGGGCAATTGTGTCAGCAGTCACGTTTTGAGTATTCACGTCTACATCGCAAAATACGGGAATACCTCCAGCGAGGATGATAGCGTGGGCGCATGCGACCCATGTAAAAGAGGGCAGTATGACCTCCGATCCAGGGGATAGGTTTAATAGTTTTACAGCCATGTATAAACTATTGGAACCGTTGTCCAGAAACACGAAATCCTTGAGCCCCAACCTGTGAGCGAAGAGAGATTCAAATGATCTTGTTTTCAGACCGATTCCGAGCCATTGCTTTTCAAAGCTGGTGCGTATCTCGTCAATTTCCTCTTGTCCTACGCATGAACCGAATACTGAGATCATAGTAAGGCCCCTATTCAAGGACATACTGAGGATCGGATGAGCCGCGGCGGCTGGAAATTACAGTGTCAGTCGGTAATAACGTGACCCCGCCGCACAATTCTCGCCTTCACGGCATCAATCATGTCGCGAAGTGCTATGGCTAGATCACCGTGCCCCTATTCAGTCTCGTCCGCCGCGATTTGCATTGCTATCGAGCACAAACCGTCGTTTATTTCGGCGATGTGCGACTTCAGTAACGCTCTCCCTTGCCCCTCGTTTGCCCTATCAAAACCGTCACCACATGTGACGCATCATAGCCGAACCAGTTCATTACTTCATGGCCCATGTGATGACGGACTTGTGCGATGATGCGGTCGCACATGGTTACGGTTGAGCGTGACCGAGCGCGCAGCATTTGCCGAATGAAGGGCGCCCTATTACCCTGATGAAACCACCCAAGCTTGCACGGCAAAGAAGGCCGGGAGTGTTGAAGATTGAACAGGCAAGAGAGCCACGCTGGTCGTGGCCACCCAGCACTGGTGGCTGTTGACCAACGCCACGCATTCGGTCTGCTAAATGTGCGCTACGCCTCGTAACCCTATCTTGAGGATGTGATGTATCGGCCGACCGAATGGTCGGCCTGGTTATTTGTCCGCCTCGTCTGGGAACGTTAGAGAAGATGAGATACTCGGCCCCACCTATTTCCTGACCGCAGGTCGTGAGTTTCGCACATCAGTAGAGACAGGCAGTGGCTCAAGTTGCAGCGGCTTGTGATACATAGCGAGCAACACGGCCTTCCCGGGGCTCGCCTGGTAGTCACCACGGAAGCTCTTGTAATAGATCATCACCTTCCTGACATAGTCGCGAGTTTCCGGATAGGGCGGAATTGCGCGATACCGCTCCACGCGCCGTTCACCTGCATTATACGCAGCGACCGCCAACCGCACGTTCCCGTTAAATCGATCCAGTAAGTACCGCAGGTGCCGCGCGCCGCCTCGAATGTTGTCGTCGGTGTCATAGAGATTGAGCACCCCGTGCCTGATGGCGGTTTCGGGTATCAGCTGCATCAGTCCAACCGCCCCGGATCGTGAAATGACGGTGGGATTAAAGTCCGACTCCGCCTTGATCACCGCCAGCAGTAAGGCCGGATGAAGTTGAAACTGGAAGGCGTAGCGCTTGACGGCTTCCTCCACTTCCTCCGCCGAGGCGCGATGCGACAGGCGGCGCACCTGCGATTCCGCCGAGCGAAACCGTTGGTCGGTCGGAACATTCGTCATTTCGAACACCCCGTTCGGCCCCACATAGCCATAGATCTCGCTGTCTGCAGAGGCGGGCTCCCCGGCCACCAGCACCCCCGCAAGCGCCAGAGGAATCGCCCACGTGGCAGTCACACGCCCGCCATCGTCACTCTGGCCGCCAAGGTTATGGCTCACTACTCGCAACTCCTGCCGGACAGCTTTTTCGTGATCCATCTCTTCCTCCTCTTGTTCCCGCAGCAACCCATAGCCGGGGAATCCACAGCGTCGCGAACCCCAGGCTGAAGCGCAGCTTTCATGCCATCGTCCTGACGTGTACAAAAGCGGGCAGCTCCAATAACTTCGTATGGTTAGGGCGTTCACAAGGAGTCTCTCCCCTGGTGAGCGGGGAGAGGAACCGAACCGTTTTGTGCCACCATTTGGCCGGATTTTGTTCTTTGTTTCGTTGCTGTTCGTTACCAACATGACGCGCCATCGCAGGTTTGCGGGCAGGACATGCATCTGTAGACCCGAACTGAGGAGGTTTCTTCACATGAGGCATTGTCGGTCGACACCAGGACGCAGGGCATGCCGGCAGATCACGCACGATCATCGTGAAGAAGTGCGCTCTTGTTTGAAGCTTCAGAGTGACGTGCTAGAATCGATTTCGGGCTGGTCCCTCAATCACGCACTGCCTGCAGCCACAGGGAGATTCCCGCACTGAATACGCCCCTCGGCCGTCACCACCATTTGAGATGAAAATTCCACACTCGATAGTTCCGGCGCGCAGCATCACGGTGATCTGTCAGCCATCCGCTTGTGCGCAGCACATCGCCTCGCCAGATTGTCTTACGGACGCGAGCACGCACCGATGATCAAACTGCTGTTGGTCGAAGACAATCCCGTCGATGCCCAGCTCACCCGAGACCTCCTGGCCGAATGGCCGCTCGACCAGTTCGAGATCACCCATGCCCCCATTCTGGCGGACGGCTTGACCAGATTAAGCCGGGACCGGTTTGATGTGGTACTCCTCGATCTCTCCCTTCCCGACACCCATGGCTTGAGTACCGTGACCCAGGTCTTAGCGACCAGTCCAGGCGTGCCGGTGGTGGTGCTGAGCGGGCACGACGATCACCCGCTGGCCCTCAAAGCGCTGCAACACGGGGCGCAGGATTATCTGGTGAAGGGAGAAGGCGGAACCGACTTTCTTGCACGCTCGATTCTCTATGCCATCGAACGCAAGCGGGCACAGGAACGCCTGACCTATCTTGCCCAGCACGATCAGCTTACCGGCCTGATCAACCGCGCCCTCTTCCGCGACCGCTTAATCCATGCCATGGCGCGCAGCAAGCGGAAAGATCATCCCCTGGCGATCATGTTGCTCGACCTGGATCGATTCAAAGCCGTCAATGATACGCTGGGGCACGATGTCGGCGATCAGTTGCTGAAACTCGTGGCGACCCGACTGCTGGAGTGCGTTCGTGAAGTGGATACCGTCGCGCGCATGGGCGGCGATGAGTTCACCGCCATCCTGGAAGGTATTTCCGGCGTCGCCGATGTACTCGTGGTGGCCAAAAGAATCGTGGAGTCGATCAGCACCCCGTTCGAGATCGGACCGCACCGGATCTCGATCGGCGTGAGCATCGGCATCACGCTCTACCCGTTAGACGATGAGGATATCGACGAACTTCTCAGACATGCCGATAAGGCCATGTATGCCGCCAAGCAGCAAGGCGGGAGCCGATTTCACTTTCATTCTACGACCGGACAACCTCCCTCCGGTACCCCCGCCCCGGTACAGTAGCGAGAAGCCGCTTCAGGAGCCCGTTCTTTCTTCACAGATCGACCGCGGCAACAAGCACCCCCTCCGCACGACACGACTGCTTAGCGACCGATATCGGCGAGCGGCTGCTCTGTCACGACCAACGACCCTCGGGGATTCGGCAGCAACACATTAGAGGTGACCAAGTCCTCGCGAGGCGGAGTCGGATGCGTATCCGGGGTCATGACCAAACCCCAGTGCTGGTTGTCCCGACAGGTGTTGTCGAGCAGGAGCGCCTCCGCATGGTGGAACAGGAGGATCCCGCTGAGCATGTTGCTGTGACAGACGTTGCGCACACATTCCGGATGGCTGCCGGGATCTCGCACGGCCAAGCCGAAATGATGATTCCCATAACACTGGTTTTGCGCCACACGCGGTTGTGCGCCCGCAAAAACAAAAATGCCTGACTCGCGGTTGTAACAGACCTCATTCTCGACAAACGTCGCACGGGCCTCAGGACCATAAATCACCACTCCTGACAACACGCCTTCCGTCGCCCGGCATTGCGTAATCGTGCAGACTGAGTCCAGGACGTTGATCGCGGAATGTTGATCACTGCCCACATAGCGGAAGGTAATCCCGCTGATCATGCCCGAGGGGACCCGCTGGAGATAGAGCGGCCCTCCGCGACGGCTGTAAATCTGCACGTGATCACGCCCGGCGCCGATGAGGAGCACAGGACGGTCCGCGACAAAGACTTTGTCTTCATACACTCCCGGTCGAATGAAGACCTGATCAGTCTCACCGGCCTCTTTCAGTGCCGCGCTCGGCCTGATGTAGGCGTGGGGATCGCGGGCGTCGACAATCAACGTCCGGCCCCCCTTCGGATTGGGAGGTGGCTCGCTGAGCGGCTCCCTTCGGCCACCGACCGCGCCTGACTCCTGTGGTCTTTCCATACCGACTTTCTCGATCCTCTACAGACTCGGAATCAGCACACCCGCCGCCATGGCCGGCTGCCTGCTAACCGACAACAAGTGAAAACATGCGATCTGTCAACCGGCCAGAGCAGCGCCTCATGGCTGGCGCTTTCCGTACAATACTGTCTGCTTTCCGCCCCTGTTGTTCCGGCACATCCAGGCCACTCCGCCTTCAATTCCACGCGAACTATACAATTTCACAACGGGTTCACTTGTCGAGCCTCGCTGGTGCGGTTCTTTCATATCGGAAAGCACAACGACCGTGTGAACCCAGACTCGTCCAACAGGGAAGAAAGAGGGGCACTCATGACCAGGACTCATACCAAGCTCGGTCCCGTGCGAGGCATCTGTCTCATCTTGGCGTTGATCGGCAACCTCACGACCGTTCCAGTTCTGTTCGCAGCTTCACCTCAACCGCCGGATGACGCACACCGCCTCTACGATCGCGTGATGGAAGAGTTCCGCCACAAGGACTATGCCGCAGCCCTCGCCGGGTTTCGCTTCTTCCTCGAACTCCACGGGCAATCGTCCCTGTCCGCCAACGCTCAATACTGGAAAGGCGAGTGCCAGTACCGTATGGGGCGCTACAAAGACGCGCTGGACTCGTTCTACAACCTCATCTCCGATTACCCGATGAGCCAGAAGCTCGCCGCCTCGACGCTCAAGATCGGGCAGATCTACACGAAGCAAGGCGACCGCGAAAAAGCGCAGATGATGTTCGAGCGGGTGACGGACCAGTACCCCGATAGCACAGAGGCCGAGGTGGCTCGCAAAGCCTTGGAGGCCGCTGCCGCAAAGGGTGAACCGGTCGCTGCCGAGCCAAGCTGATCCGGATTGCGCGCCCTTTCGGCACAGGCCCGTTGACAGTCGAACCGGCGTTAGTCCGGATCGGCAAGATCCAACACGGTAACGAGACCGGGAACCGTATAGGCATGCAGCGGGCTCAGCCGCACGAGTTGCACCCCTGCCGCACGAAGCGCCGACTCAAAGAGTGAATCGTGCGACCCGTCCGGGGCATCATCCGGCACCGGCCGCTCAACTTGTACCACCTTCTCGACCAAACGGCTGCCCGGATGCACCAGCACGAAGGTGGCGCGTTTGAGCGCCAGTTCCCGCAACATCTCGGCAGGCGGCGTTCCCGAGGGAAGACGCAAATCCAACAAGCTCCAAAGAGGAATCTGCGTGAACAGCAGGTACCGGTCTTCCACGGCGAGGCGCAGCAGATTGTAGAGCTGCACTTCCTGGTCGGTCAGCAACGGCTTGGCCTTAAAACTCATACCGGCAGGAGCCTCTGCCGTGGACGCGCCAGGTGAACGGCGCCGCCCGAAACTCTCCCAGGCCAGGCTTCCCAGAAACACCAGCGCCCCGATACCAAGGATAGGATACAGCAATTCCATGACAAGCCAATCGGATCAGCGGGCGAGACGCGCCCATTTCGTCAGCATGTGAGGGGATCCCGGAACCACAGCGCCAAGGAGCACGGGGTGATGGGCACCCGTCACCTGCGGCACGTTGGTGCATTGTCCGTGATAGGTGTCGTGAGCCAGCAGGGCAAACGCCGTCGCTTCAAAGGCCTTGCTGCTCCATCCACATTCGTCAAACGTCAACACAGATGTCGGCGCAAATACCTGCCGGAGAGAGGCCATAATGGCGCGATTGTACACACCGCCCCCTCCGACGATCACATCATGGATCTCGCCGGTGACCCACCGTCGGGACGAACCGATGGCCTCCGCCGTCCAGGCCGCACAGGTCGCCAGCAGATCCTCGACCGACAGACGCGCCTGACGTTGTTTCACGAGAACACTTCGAACAAAGGGCGCACCGAACTCTTCCCGACCCGTCGACTTGGGCGGACGCCGCGTCAGGAACGGATGGGCCATCAACTCGGTGAGCAGAGGCCGGTTCACTGTCCCCTTACGTGCGCGCCGCCCGCCGGCGTCGTAGGCACTCTGCCCCTTCGACGTTTCGTGCACAATCGCATCCAGCACCATATTCCCGGGGCCGGTGTCGAACGCGCGGAGGTCGGCGACATCACCGCCCGGCGGCAGATAGGTCACGTTACTGATCCCGCCGATATTCACCACCAGACGACCCCGACGCGCATGGCCAAAGGCCACCGCATGGGCATAGGGGACCAGCGGAGCGCCCTCGCCCCCCGCCGCCATATCGCGCGGCCTGAAATTCGCGACGGTGGTGATGCCTGTGCGTTCCGCGATCACAGCCGGCTCACCGATCTGCAGGGTGGACCGGACCAACCCGACACCAGGCTCACGTCGCCCCTTCGGCAAATGGTGAATCGTTTGGCCGTGCGATCCGATCAAATCAATATCGGCCGGGCGGCATTTCGATTGCTGAATGACCCGCAGAGCCGCCTTGGCGAACAGTTCCCCGAGATACGTGTTCAGGTGGCAGATGTCGTCCACGCGGCCATGGAGCGAGAGTTCAACAATTCGTTGCTGGAGCGAGCGCGGGTACGGCAGGGAGGCAAATGCCAGGGGGGTGATCCGCGGCGTTCCGCCGCGCCGGACGATGCTGACCAGCGCCGCGTCCACACCATCCGCCGATGTCCCGGACATGAGTCCGACAACTTTCATCGCGCCCCTTCTCCGGCACACAACCGGGAGATTTCTTCCTGTTCGGTTCGCTACGCTAATCGAAACCCCGGCAACGGGTCAAGCATCGCGCGTATCATCCGCGCACAATCTCCACCGGCCTTCGCGTTGACTTTGCAGAAATCGGGTGTTACCGTCCGCCGGATGTTTCGCCTGATCGCCGTGGCCATGCTTCTCGCATTTGCGATGCCCTGTGAATGGGGCTCCTCCGCTACAGCTTTTGCTGCATCCGCTGCCGAACCGCTTCGTGTTGTTGTGACGCTCCCGGTCCTGAAGGACTGGGTGCAACAAATCGGCGGTTCGTATGTGCATGTGAACTCGCTCATGACCGGGTATGAGAGTGAACATACCTATTCGCCGAAACCAAGCGATCTTGTCGCGGTTCGCAAAGCCGCGCTCTTGTTCGAAGTCGGTGCCGGACTCGAAGTCTGGGTGGCCTCACTGGTGAAGAACGCCGGCAATGGCTCGTTGCGTGTCGTGACGACCTCCAAAGACATCGAGCTGATCCAGGATCACCCCGAGCCGGCAGGGACGAGCCATTCGCACGAGCACGCGGCGGGTAATCCGCATGTCTGGCTGGATCCGGCGGCCGCAGCCACGATGGTCCAACACATTTCCGATGCCATGGCCGCCGCAGACCCGGCCCATGCAACCGACTATCGGACCAACACCGCGACATACCTCCAGGCACTCACGCGCGTGCAGGACGAGTCGCTGGCACGGCTCCGCTCGTTGCCGAGCCGCGCGATAATCGTCCACCACCCGGCCTGGCCCTATTTTGCCCGACGCTACGATCTGCACATCGCCGGCACGATTCAGACACAACCGGGGGGAGAACCGTCCGCGCGGCATCTACACACATTGATCGAAACCATCAAACGAGACCACGTCCGCGTGATTATCTCCGAGGTACAACTGAATCAGAAGGTTCCACAGTTGCTGGCGCGGGAAACCGGTGCCCGCATCGCCGTGTTGACGACCTTGCCCGGAGGCGTACCGGGGACCGAGACCTACCTCGACATGCTCCGCTATAATGTGCTCCAATTGGCCCAGGCGCTTGAGCAAACCTGACCGCCGCAGCCACCCGGACATCGACCGACAAACCAGCATTTTCAACGTACACCGCCGCGCATGACCCATCCCATTATTCGTTTCGACCATGCCACCTTCGGTTTTCCCGGTATCGTGGCCCTGGAGGACATCTCCCTGACCATTCCGGAGTCGGAATTTGTCGGGGTGATCGGCCCCAACGGCTCCGGGAAAACGACACTCTGTCGTGCAGTGCTCGGCCTGATGGCCCCGCTGAGCGGAACCCTCCGTGTCCTCGACTGTGCCTGCGAAGAACTCCGCTGTCACCATCGGGCACTCATCGGTTATCTGCCACAAAAAGGCATGATCGACCGGAACTTTCCCGTGACCGTGCTGGAAGCGGCCATGATGGGACGATACGGCGCGCTCGGCCTCTTCCGGCGACCGTCACAAAAGGATCGGAACATCGCCCGTCAGGCGCTGACCCAGGTCGGCATGGATCATCACAGAGACTCCGCCTTAGGTGCCCTTTCCGGCGGACAGCAGCAACGTGTGTTCATCGCACGGGCGCTGGCGCAGCAGCCCCGGATTCTCTTGCTAGACGAGCCGACGACCGGGTTGGACCTCACCGCGCAGCATAGTGTGGTGGAATTGATCCAGCAGCTACATCACGAGCTGAAGTTGACCATTCTCATGATCACTCACGACATCAACATGATCCGGTCGCGGGTGGACCGGTTGGTGTTGCTCAAGACGAGGCTCTTTGCCGAAGGGCCGCCGCAAGAGGTTCTGAAGCCGGAAATTCTGAGTCAGGTATACGGGAAAGAACTGGTTATTACGGACAAGGACTTCGTTCTCGTCGAGGATTATCATCACCACTGAAGCACATACGATGAATCGATCTGGCGACGGTCCTGATTCGAGGGCCGAGCCCGGATTATTCACGAATACCGTCGCGAGGCGTTCGAGACGGAAGCCCGCCGGGGCTTCTCGCAAGTGAGGCCGACGCAGGCGTACTGGCAGTCCGTCGAGGAGGCCGAACGAGAACAGCCTCGCCGGGCGAGAGGATCGGACGCCGGAGCAGGTATTCATGAATAGTCCGGGCTAGACTCAGTCATCGCACTCATTCATTCACGAGATTATTCGGTCACCACATATTACGATGCTCGAACTGCTCGCGTACGATTTCATGCAACGCTCACTTCTGGCCGCCGCACTGGTCGGCGCGGTCTGCTCCGTCATCGGCGTGTTCGTCGTCTTACGGGGCCTCGCGTTCGCAGGGGCCGGGACCGCCCATGCTGCATTTGCCGGTGTCACCCTCGCCTATCTCCTCGGCCTTCCGCCGCTCAGTCTCGCCATTGTGTTCGGACTGGCGACGGTCTGGATCACGGGTTGGGTCGAGGAGAAGGGGCGCATGAAACTGGACGTGTCCATCGGCATCCTCTACACCGCCACCATGGCGCTGGCCATTCTTTTCCTCGGACTCATGAAGACCTATAACCCCGAGGTCTACGGGTACCTGTTCGGCAGCGTGCTTTCCGTAACCACGGAAGAACTCATGACCATCGGCGGGCTCAGCGTGGTGGTGCTGGGAACTATCCTTCTGCTCTCGAAGGAACTGTACTTCATCGCCTTCGACCAGGAGATGGCGGCAGCGTCCGGCGTCCCCGCGCGGCAAATCTTCTACCTCCTGCTAACACTCGTGGCGCTCACCGTGGTGATTGCGCTGAAAACCGTCGGGGCGATTCTCGTGTTTGCGATGATTCTGATCCCCGCATCGACCGCATACCAGCTTACGCACAGCCTGACTCAGATGACGCTCTACTCCATGCTCATCGGCATCTTCTGCGCCGTGAGCGGCGTACTGCTCTCCTATGCCTTTGATCTTCCCTCCGGTCCGTCCATTGTCCTCTTGGCCACCAGCCTTTTCTTTCTCGCGGTCTGCTGTTCGCCCAAACGGTTGCATCGAATTCAGCCGACATAGAACAACCCGGCAGGACCGTTCCCCTCACAGGCAAGGATAGGCGAACCAGGGATCGTCGACAGGGACTGGATGAGTACGGAAAAGAAAACCGTTGGAGGCGGATGGACTATGAAGCTTGCGGCTCAGACTTCTTCCGAGACCAGACCATACCGGTCTGCTCTTTCGCGCTGAACCCGAGCCGTTCATAAAACCCGGGCATGCGCGTGCAGAGCCAAAACAGTTCAACGTGCTGAAGGGTGGGATGGTCGAGAATCCGTCGAACGATCTCGGTGCCGATCTTTCGTTTCTGATACTCGCGATCGACGATCACGTCCCAAATCGACGCCCGGAATACGTAGTCGGTCAGCACGCGGCCGAAGCCCACCAGGCGAGTGCCATCCCAGGCCGAAATGACTACATCCGTCTTCGCCAGCATCGCCTGCGCCTGTTCAAGCGCACGATGCTTGGCCCAGGGAGCCTGCCGGTACAAATGAATCAGTTGTGCAGCGTCGAAATCGTTGCGGTCGGAGAATGTGATGGGATGCTGATCGGTCTTGAGAGCGGGAGGCATCTTGTACTAAATTAATCCCTCCGAACGGGGTGAGTCGGTTAACCGTAGTGTAAGGGGAAGACCATGGGAACGCAAGTGCGAAGCTGTCCGAAGTGTTTTCAATTAATGTGGCTGAAGCAGGATCATTATGACGTCCTCGACGAGGAGACGGTCCGCGCGAAATGTCCGCACTGTGGATCGACGGTCCGCTTCCAACTGGTCACCGCCGGCGCCAACGCGGCCGGCCCGAAGATGGGACATTGACCGTTCCCGGCATGTTCAACGGATGATCCTGCTTCAGTGAACATGACCGCTCCGAGCGTCACATGCCCCGTCCTGCGCCCTCCAACTCCGGCTGACTGCCCGGCAGGATCTTAACCAGCGCCGCGCGATACTCCCCCATCCGCTTCTCCTCGGCTGGACCGACTTTGATCTCCCTGTCCCGATGCATGCGCTCCACCTGATCAAGGACGGCCAGAAGCGGTTGAACCACGCCCAGCACATTGCCGACCTCGAACGCTTCGAGCGACTCGATCAGATAATCCTGCAGACTCTTAAACGGAGAGCGGCCGCTTTGCTCCCGAAACCGCAGAAGGGCCTGCTCGAACACTTCCACCGCCTCAGGTTTCGGTTTAACCCCGGTCGGCACCGACGCGAGATGTACCACCGGCGGCAATTTTGAGGCGTACCCTTTCAGCTGCGCGATCAACTCACCGATCCGATCAAGCACGGCACTGGTTTCCATCGTTCGTCGCTCCTCACTCTCGCCGACCGTCATGTTCGGCATGTTCTTCAATCTGGCTCGGGCCGATCGCCCGGGACTCCTAATGCGCCGTGGCTGCGCGAAGGAGATCCTGCACCTGCTCCATATCAGGCGGACAGGGCACATCGAACTGATGGTACTCCCCGCCGGTGGGATGCGTAAATCCCAGCGTACGCGCGTGGAGCATGACACGGGGAATCGGCACCCCCGCCACCGACATCACTTTGGCCCCGCCGTATGTCTTATCCCCCAGGATGGGATGATCGATCGACGTGAGATGGACCCGCAGCTGATGGGTGCGTCCGGTTCTGGGGGAGAGGCGCACATGGGCCGCGATCTTGCCGTACCGCTCATCAACCTGATAGTCGGTCGCCGAGGGTTTCGGTTTGGTCGTCCGCGCCGAAAACTTTTTCCGCTCTTTGGTATCGCGCCCGATCGCCAGTTCAATGAGGCCATGCCCCTTTTTGGGTACGCCCCAAATCAAGGCTTCGTACACCCTGGTGATCGTGTGGAGCTTGAACTGCGCGGCCAGCGCGCGATGCGCCTGGTCCGTTTTCGCAATCACCATGACGCCCGAGGTTTCTTTGTCCAATCGGTGAACGAGTCCTGGGCGTTCCTTACCTCCGATATGCGACGGGGTGACACCCGAGGTCGCAAAGTGATGCAAGAGGGCGTTCACTAACGTCCCGGACCAATTCCCCGGCGCCGGGTGCACCACGAGGCCGGCCGGCTTATGGAGCACGAGCAAGTCCGCATCTTCGTGCAGAATATCAAAGGGGATGGCCTCCGGTTTGAGATCCAGCGGTTCAGGCCGCGGCACCTCCAGCCGGATGCGGTCACCCGGTTTGATCTTCTGACTTGGCCGGATCGTCTGGCCATTGATGAGAATGCGCCCTTCTCCGATCAAGCGCTGCAAGGCCGAACGAGAGAAGGTCGGGTCGCGGTTGGCAAGGAAGACATCGATCCGCTTGGACGATTCTCCTCCGGTCACGACAATTTCAACCGGAGTGCTACTGATCCTATTCACGTGGTGACTGCCTGACATCCTGCGACATGCGTGGGCATAGGCTGCCACAGAGGCCGGTCAAACACAAGGTACCCGCCGCTCCATCCCCATCCTCTGCACACCTCACACACATGTCGTCCACAATCCATCCACATGTGGCGCGGCACACGCGCATCCTTCAGCGCCGGCACGAATGTACGTTTGCCTGTTCATTTCTGTCAGTGGTGCGTTGGATTTGACACCATGATTCTGCGCATTCCTCTGATGTCGCATGATGGCACACTCGCACTCCAGAAAAAATTCATGTTGTTAGCATGATGCCTGTCTCTCCCGCTACAGGCACCTGACTTGCTTATTTATTAAGAAGGTTTGGCGCTTCAACAGTTGAAGATTGTGACGATCCAATGGCTGCTGATTTTATCCACAGAATCCTCAGGTCGCTGCAAGGAACGTTCGTTCCAACACCGGTCGCTCAGCCCGCCATTGTGGACAACCGGCCTGAGCAACCGACGCCACCCCCCGTGCGCGAACGGCGCATCGACACTCGGTTTGCCGTCAGGACTCCTTGCGTCTACGAACTGGTGGAGGGACATGGCTCCGACGCCTCCACAATACTCGGGAAGGCCTATTCGTTGAATGTCAGTTCGGACGGCATTCTCCTCTTGCTTGACCAGAAACCTCAGAGCAGACAATTACTCAACATTCGGAATCCGGCACTGCAACGACA
>JACCDZ010485588.1_pt1 | contig 13062 bp, 11 predicted proteins | sample 7449551 | NCBI WGS metagenome assembly JACCDZ01 (sample SAMN15323452, study PRJNA562643) | freshwater metagenome | isolation source: river surface water | place: USA:Blue River Watershed | collected 2017-08-18
CCTGGTGATGATCTTCAGATGGGGATTGATCTAGAGTTCACGGAAGCCGCTTTCGGTGTTGAAAAAACAATTTCAGTCACAAAAAATGTAAAGTGTGACACATGTGATGGTTCTGGAGCAAAGCCTGGTTCAAGTCCAACGACATGTGATTACTGTCACGGTCATGGAGAAGTGAGAAGACAACAAGGCTTCTTCACTGTTTCTTCAACATGTCCAAAATGTCATGGTTCTGGTCAGATGATCAAAGATCCATGTGGCAAATGTCATGGGCAAGGGAAATTCAAAAAGAAAGTAGATCTACAAGTAAAAGTTCCAGCGGGAATTGACCAAGGTCAAAGACTAAAGCTTTCTAACGAAGGGGATGCTGGATCAAACGGTGGACCTAATGGTGATTTATATGTTGTGATCAATATTATCCCTCACAAAATTTTTGAGAGAGATGAATTTGATGTTCACTGTACAGTTCCAATTAGTTTCTCTCAAGCAGCGCTTGGTACAGAAATAGAAGTTCCGACTCTTTCTGGAAAGGTAGCTTTAAAAATTCCTGCTGGAACTCAAGCAGGTGTGAAGATGAGATTAAAAGGAAAAGGAATTAAGCGCCTTGGTGGTTATGGTGAGGGGGACCAGATCGTCTCTATTCATGTTGAAACACCAACGAAGTTATCTGCTGAGCAAAAAGAAATTTTTGGACGTTTATCTGAGTTAGATGATTCTTCAAACCCGATGAGCAGAGGGTTTTTCGATAAAGTAAAAGATCTATTCCAATAAAAATTCAAAACCTCAGGGAAATACTATGCTGTTTTCCTGGGGTTTTCGCATTTTCCCATAAAAAATATATTCACGCGTTGCGACAATTGCGCATTTTTCCAAAAATCAAATCGAAGTACAGCATTAGAAGTAGTAAAATATCTAGGCTTCTTTATAATAGTCATAAGTACTTACTTTAATTTATGAAGGTTTCGTAATGAGAAATTTTTTGGTTATTGCTGCTTTGTTTATCGCTGTGTCGTGTTCTGGAATTAAGAGAATTGAAAAACCAACTGCCTCACAAGTTGATACAACAAAATTATATTCACAAGATTTTGTAAACAAGATCAATGCGATTAAAGAAACATATCGTCTGGGACAAATTGATAAAGCATATAAGGCCCTGAGTGAATTAAAAACTAATCATTTAAATGCTTCAGAGCTAGCGACTGTGAGAAATTTAAATGGGGTGATTTTATTTTCGCAAAAAAGATATCAAGACTCTGCTCTAGAATTCGAAGGAGCTGTTTTACAAGCGCATGAAGACCCAACATTAATGGCCCAAGGGGGATTAAACCTGGCGAGCTCTTATTATAAAATGGGTAATAATGAAAAAGCTTACGAGGCTTTAAAGAAAATTAATTATGCAAACTTGAATGATGCTGAAAATAAAAAGTATCAACAGCTTTATGTAACTGTCTCCGAAGCACTGGGAAAACAAGATCAAAAAGTTATTGTTTTAATCAGATCATTAAATGATAGAAAAACAATTAATGAGGCAACGGTCGATGTTCGTTTTAATCAGGCGTATGAAATTTTTAAAAATCTTCCAAGCTCTGATCGCGTAAGAATTATTGAAGAATTTGAAGATGAGCCAAATATGGCCGTAGCTTATCTGGCGTTTAAAGAAGCAGAAGTTTCATTCAACAATGGTGATAAATCGCGCATGAATGACATTTTGGGATGGATTAAAAATACCTTTCCAAACAATGCAGAAGTCGATCAGTTAATTGCTTCTTTAAATACAAGAATTGATAATCAAAACGCCAAAATTAATATTACAAAAATCGGAGTGGTGCTTCCGCTTTCTGGTCAATTGAAATCTTTAGGAGAGAGAGCAATGGCCGGAATGGATGTGGCCGTAGATTTATTAAATAAGCAAGGCAAGGGACAATTTTCAATTGAGATCAGAGACTCAAAAGGAAATGCAGCTCAAGGAGCTTTCGCGGTTAAGGAATTAATCGAAAGATATAATGTAGCAGCTGTTGTGGGTGGTTTAAATATCGCAGAGGCAACAAGACAGTATCAAGAAGCTAAAAAGCACGGAATTGTTTATATCTCGCTTTCAAAAGTGTTACTTCCAAAAGAAGAAAAGAATCACTTGTTGATTGAAATCCCAAGCTCGATTGAATCGCAAATAGGACATTTATTCAGACCTGAAGTTATTAGCAAGGTAGGAAAGAGACCAGCGATTATTTACCCAAAAACTGACCTTGGGGAGGCTTACGCGACGGAATTTTGGAGAACGGCCAGAGCTAAAGGATATGAGGTGACTGGGTTAATGCCATATGACGTTGGTGAGACAGATTTTAGAGAACCGGTAAAAAATATGCTGGGCATTAAATTTACTCGTGAGCGCCAAGAAGAGTTCGAATTAGTGAACCAAATTGCCGAGCTGGAAAAGAAAAAAAGTGTAAAAAGACTGCAATCTTTGCAGCCTCAAGTTGATTTCGACTGGGTTTTTGTTCCGACTTTACCAAGAGAAGCGATGCAAATTATTCCAAATTTCAACTTTTTTGATGCGTTTAATCTAACTTTTGTTGGGCTTCCAAGTTGGAGAACTCAGCTGATGACGAACGAAAGTTACCGTTATGGAAGCGTCTTTTTTATGGACGAACAAGTTGTAGATAATAACTCGGAATTTGCTCAAAAGTTTCGTTTAATGTTCAACCGCGATCCAAAATTTGTGGAAGTTTTAGGCTTTGATGGACTGAAACTTTACATCGATTTAATCCAAGCAAATGGCTCAATTTCAAGTCGTCAGGACCTCGATTTAGCTCTGTTAAATTCGAAGAAAATGAGAGGGGAAAGTGGGATTTGGTCATTAGAAGATGACATCTGGATTAAGGATATGAACACGTACCGAATTAAAAGAGATGGAATTAGTCAGATAAAATAAAAAACCGGGCCTTGAAGCCCGGTTTTTTATTATTTTTTCGTTGCAGAAATTTTCTTAGCGATTCTTAGTTTTTTCTTAGCTTGCGCTTTTTTTCTTCTCATTTTTAGTTCGATGCTCTTTCTTCCCATTCCCATTTTATTCTTCCTTTTTGGTAGGTTATTAATTACGAAAAATTTTGTTTCCACAGTCTATTAAAAACATCAAAGGAAATCTAGTATTTAATTGTTGTATCCGACTGAGTGAAATGATAAATTTTAAGGTATAAAATTATTAATTCATTGAAATTGGAAAAATATTAAAATGGCCGTTAAAAAATCTACGCAAAAAAAAGCTCCTGTTGCTAAAAAGCGAGCTGTTAAAAAAGGTGCTGTGTCGCAAAAGAAGCGTAATGCTAAAAAAGTCATTGACGCTCTTGCTGATGATGTAGATGCTAAATTAAATTTATTAAAAAATGAAGATGATCACAATAGCGAACAAAAACGAAGAGAAGTTTTAACTGAAATCAATTCACTAAAAGAAAAACTTCGCACTCGCCGTATCCACGGAAACGAAGAGAAAAAGAAAATTGCTCGCGATATGCGTGAGAGATATACAGGTCATAATATTGAGGATTTTCAAAAGCAAATTATCCTAACTAACGTTCACTACTACGTAGAACGCTTCAATGCGATTCTTCCAGATGCTCACTATACACAAGGTTCTGCCTTCAAAGCTTCTTCATCAAAAACAGCAAAAGTAACAATCATCGAATTCGGTGTTGGTGCAGCTATGGCCGCTTTGATTGGAGAGTTGTTAGCAGTAGTAGAACCAAAAGCAGTTTTATTTTTAGGTCTAGCTGGTGGTGTTCACCCTTCTCTTGATGTTGGTGATTTCGTTTTACCAATCGCTTCTGTTAGAGGTGAAGGTGTAACTCAACACTTCCTACCAAAAGATGTTCCTGCACTTCCTACTTTCAAAATTCAAAAATTCGTTTCTCAAATTTTAGTTGAGCACGGATTAGATTATCGTACAGGTACAATTCATTCTACAGATTACAGATTCTGGGAATTCGATGACCAATTTAAACTAAACATTCTTGAACAAAGAGTTCTTGCCGTAGAAATGGAAACAGCAGCACTGTTTGTTTCTTGTTTCGTAAGCAAAGTTAACATTGGCGCACTTCTTTTAATTTCAGATTGCCCACTGAAAGAAGGCGGTATTAAAACAAAACAATCTGCAAAAGCGGTATTTAGAAAATTCACTGACGTTCATATTGAACTCGGAATTGAAGCTATGGCCGACATTGCGGAAAGAGGTGAGGCAATTCGTCACTATCAATGGTAAAAAAATTAAATAATTTATAGGGAAATAAAAATGTTTAAAAAAGTTTTAGATTGGTTTTCAAATGATTTAGCCATCGATTTAGGAACGGCCAACACTCTTGTTTATGCAAGAGACAGAGGTGTGATCGTGAATGAACCTTCAGTGGTTGCTGTTCACTCAGGCCCTAAAGGAATGAATAGAGTATTAGCTGTTGGTAGAGAAGCAAAAGAAATGCTAGGGAGAACTCCTGGATCTATTAAAGCAATTCGTCCAGTAAAAGACGGAGTTATCGCTGACTTCGAAGTTACTCAAGCGATGATCAGATATTTCATTACAAAGTCACTAACAGGTTCAAAGCTAATTAAGCCAAGAATCGTTATCTGTATTCCTTTTGGAATTACTCAAGTAGAAAAAAGAGCGGTTAAAGAATCTGCTGAACAAGCTGGTGCTCGTGAAGTTTATTTAATCGAAGAGCCAATGGCAGCGGCAATCGGAGCAGGTCTTCCAATTACTGAACCATCTGGAAATATGATTGTTGATATCGGTGGTGGTACAACTGAAGTAGCGGTTATTTCTTTAGGTGGTATCGTTTACTCTAAATCAGTAAGAGTGGCCGGAGATAAATTTGATGAAGCTATCTCTTCTTATATTAAGAAAAAATACTCTCTTCTAATTGGAGAAAGAACAGCTGAAGCAATTAAACTTGCTATCGGAAATGCTTATCCATTTGATGATGAAGTAAAGACATATGAAGTTAAAGGACGCGACCTGATTGCAGGTGCTCCTAAAATTATCGAAGTAACTTCAGACGAAATCAGAGATGCCCTGGCGGATCCTGTTGCTGAAGTTGTTGAAGCAATTAAAATTTCTCTAGAAAAAACTCCACCTGAACTTGCAGCTGATATCGTTGATAACGGAATCATCTTAGCTGGTGGTGGTGCGCTTCTAGCTAACCTAGATGTCTTAATTAAAGAAAAGACTGGTTTACCTGTTTCTATTGCAGAAGATCCTCTAACTTGTGTTGTAAGAGGTTGCGGTAGAGTTCTAGAAGAATTAGATCTTCTAAGACAAGTAACTGTCTCTTAAGTTAGACATTAAAATTTAGAAGGAGAAGCTTTCATGGATGAAGGCTCAAAAAGCTCAAACATAAATTTTATAAAATTAAATATTAAAGAGCTATCGTCAAAGATAGCTCTTTTAATTTCTGAAGCTCATAATGTGAATTTCTGGAAAAAATATCCAACACATTATAATGCTAAGATTATTAATTTTAATCAAACAGAACAAACTTTAATTCTAAAGGCAGAATCGTTTTATCTGGATATTAAAAGCGATTATCTTTTCGTCAATTTTCTATTGCGTGAAATGTCTTATTTTCTAAAAGGAAAAGTCATTGATCAAAATAAGAATGACAATACGATTACCTTAAAAATTCATGATGAAATTTTTAGAGCAGAAAAAAGAAAACAAGAAAGGCTCATGACTTTTCCTGTGTATAATGTTTTTGCTTATCTTCGCTACAAACTACCAATAGCTAACAATGTAATTCCTTTCGGTCGCAAAAAAGATCAAGTCGACGATTTTCTCTCGCAAATAGATAAAATGGAAAAGTCTCAATTTGTTGATGATGAAGAAACTGATGATTTTGAATTATTAGGTTTTAGGGTTGATAACTTATCTAGTAATGGAATGAGTTTTTTTGCCAGCAAAAATGAAGTTGATAAAATTAAACATTCAATTGATCAAAACACTTTTGAACTGATGCTGTCTTTTGAAGGTCAGATTTTTAATTTAAAAAATTCGCGAGTTGTTTATAGTGTGGACTACATCAATAAAACTATGCCGAGACAACATATGTTTCGCGTAGGGATTGAGTTTGAATTTAATCAAGAAATTCAACAATTGATCGTAAATAGAACGGGCGAGTCTTTGGAATTAGAAGATTTTCAAAAAGAGTTTGAAGAGTTTATTAAAGACGAATAAAGACGAATAAAGATGAATAAAATAAATTTTTTATTAGTAATTTTATGTTTCAGCCTAAGCTCTTGTGCTTTTTTTACCGGACTATCTTATAAAGAAGGACTAGAAGCACTTCAAAGCGGCGCTAAGAAATATCATTACGAAGATAAAGGGAATGAATACGCACTAGAGCTGACAACTCAATATGCTCCAGGAAAGGGCACTTACACTGTGAAGCGAGTTATGCGAACGAAGGACTCTGATAATAAGGTCGTCGAGCAAAGTGTCGCTATCTCGACAACTGGAACTCTAAAAAGTTCTAAATTAGAAGTCATAAAACCTAAAATTTCTCAATTTAATGTCTGGTTTGATGGACAAAAATACGCTTCAGAAATTAAAGTAAATGAAAAAACACGCAAACTTGAAGTAAAGACGAATAGTCCAGAGACACAATGGAATGGCCTGGAAGAAATAGACTTACCAGCGGGACAAGCACTTCCTTGTTATTTTTCTCAGGTCATGGAATGTGCTAAAGTGACAGGTTTTGTTAAAAAGGCATCTCGCTTAGGGAACGGATCAATGAATCTTGTAGTCATTTGGGAAGGATACCCCTATATTTCAGATGTATATTCTAATTTCCCAAGTCAGGTTTATAGCTCGGCAGAGTTAGTTTTTGATGGCAATTTATCATCAACTGAGAGAAGATTTTTATTGAACGTAAATAATCAAGAAATTGTTTATGTTTTAAATAATAAAGATGAACTAGTAAAAAGTTTCTGGATTTCTCAAGGGGTCACGATGACAAGAGTTGATGTGCCTAGAGAAACGAATTAAGGGAAGCTAACTAAAATTAAGGAGGATGGCTTTTGGCGAGGCTAATTCATAAAATACTTTATGCCCTTTTTACTATTTTAATAGCTCTGACAGCTATTTTCTTCGTCATCCGACTATCTCCTGGTGATCCAGTTGAAACAGTTTTAGGTCAAAAGGCCACTCAAGAAGAAATTACAAAATTAAGAAATCAACTTGGTTTAGATAAACCAATGAGTGTTCAGTATCTAGATTACCTAAAATCTCTCAGCAAAGGAGATATGGGGAAATCTATTTTTGGTAATAAAGATGTAACCGCTTTATTAAAAGAGAGAATGGGACCAACGGTCGTGTTGGCAACAACTTCAGTTTCGTTGGCCGCTGTTATTGGAATTTTTCTGGGAATTTGGGCCGGATACAAAAAAAATAAAAGCTTTGATAAGTTCTCTAGAGTCATTTCGCTTTTTGCACTGGCATTCCCAATTTTCTCATTAGCACCTTTATTGGTTTTACTTTTTGCTATTCAATTAAATTTATTACCTGTTTCTGAATGGGGCGGACTAAAGCATATGATCCTGCCGGTAATCACTTTAGTGATTCCATTGAGCTCAGTTGTAATGAGAGTCACTAGAAATAAATATCTGGAAGAAGCTCACTCGCAATGGGTAATGGTTTCTGAAGCAAAGGGATTGAGTAAATTTCAAATTCTAGTAAGAGTTCTAAAAGTTTGTTTGCCGACAATTTTAACAGTTGTTTCAATTCAACTTTCAGTTGTTATCGCCGGAACAATGGTAAGTGAATCTATTTTTGATATTCCTGGAATGGGATCACTTCTTTTTGATGGAATTCAAAACAGAGATTATCCAATCGTTCAAGGAGTAATCATTTACTCAACAGTTACTTACATGCTTGTTTATTTCTTAATTGATTATATTAACGAAAAACTAGATCCAAGAATTCAGAGTTAGGAAGGAGTAAGAAATGAAAAAACTAACAAAAGAAATGAAATGGGGCTTATCAATTTTATCAGTTTATCTGGTTTGGGCGATTGCTTGGTTTGTTTATCGTTATTTTGTCAAAGGAACAATTTTTAATCCTTATATGCCAAGCTTGGATATGAGTGCTGAATTAACGAAGCATTTTTCGAATGGATATATTTTAGGGGCCGATTTATTAGGGCGCTCTTTATTAGAAGTTCTTTCTGCCGGATTAACTTACTCATTAACTCTTTCGTTTATCGTGACTTGTATCACGGCATCGTTAGGAATTGTGATTGGCTATTTAGCAGTAAAAGCTTCAAAAATTTTTAGTGTGATTTGTGATCTCTCAATCAATTTAGTTTTTATTTTTCCAAGTATCCTTATTGCGATCATGATTATGGCCGTGACTGGACAATCAATGAAAGGATTAATCTTTGCGATGATCATCACTGGATGGCCAGGATATGCAAAGATCGCCAAAGGAGAATCAATCAGAGCTCTTTCTCTAACTTATGTAGAAGCAGCAAAAGCGATTGGTGTGGGAGAGTTAAGATTATTTTTTACAATCATCATTCCAGCTATCTTACCTGTTCTTATTGTAAACATGGTTTTAGGTATAAGTGGTGTTATCATCAGTGAAGCAACATTAGGCTTTTTAGGTTTAGGGGGAAGTCCTTATTCTTGGGGAGCGATGTTATCTTCGGCAAAAACTGTCTTATTAGAAGCTCCTTACATCGCTATGATTTTAAGTTTGACTATGGGCGGACTTATTATAGGATTGAACTTGTTAGGAGATGGATTGAGAGATTACCTTGATCCAAATAAAGGTTAGTTTTTTATGTTGGATATCGGTCAATTAATTATTACAGGAATAAGTGGTTTAACTCTTACTGAAGAGGAAAAGCATTTTATTGAAAGTGAGAATATCGGAGGAGTGATTCTTTTTAGTAAGAATTATGAATCTCCTGCTCAACTAACTGAACTGATTAACAGCATTCAAAAACTTAGAAAAGAGTATCCTCTTTTTATCTGCACAGATCATGAAGGTGGAAGAGTTATCAGATTTAAAACTCAGTTTACTCAATTTCCTCCGATGCTTGATATTGCTAGACTTGATTCTCCTAAAATTGTTTTTGATGTAGCAGAAATGATCGCTCATGAATTACTGGCCTGTGGGGTGAATTTAAATTTATCTCCGGTTTGCGATATTTGGAATAATCCAGAAAATAAAGTTATTGGTGATCGTTCTTTTGGTTCTGATCATGAAACAGTTTCTAAATTTGTTTCTTCAATGATTAGAGGCTTTGAAAAAAATAATCTTTTAAGCTGTGCAAAACACTTTCCAGGTCATGGAAATACACTAAAGGACTCTCATTTTGATTTACCCATTGTAAAAAAGCCATTGGATGAAATCAGAGAAGAAGAATTGCAGCCTTTCATTAAAGCTATTAAAGCTCGCGTTCATATGGTGATGATGTCTCACATTATTGTTGAAGAAATCGATCCTGATCTTCCTTGTTCGCTTTCTCCGAAGGCCCACAAAATTTTAAGAGATGAACTCAAATTCAAAGGCCTAATTATTTCTGATGATATGCAAATGCAAGCAATTACAGATCATTGGGGATTCGAAGAGGCCGCAGTGCTAGCGATTAAAGCTGGAAGTGATTTGATCGAGTATAAAGACATGCCTGAAGCCAGAAAAGGGCTAGAAGGTTTAAAAGCTGCTCAGAAAGATAAAAAAATTACGACAGCTGAATTTTCTGATCGAATTAATCGTGTAACTGCCATGAAGAAAGAATATTTTTCTGAATATAAACCAAAATATATTCCTGATTTAGAAAAAGTTTTCAATCGTAAACCTTCTCAAATTTTCTTAAAAGAATTAAAAGACAAAATTGCTCAAATGCCTAAAGCATAAAGGTTAAATTTTCCTCCTTAAGCTCTTTAAACCTTAATTCGTTTTATCTGTTATCATGGACTTATGATGGAGATATTATGATTAGGTTATTAAGGACGTTGATAGGGCTTACTATCTTTGTGCTGTGTTTTGCAGTCAAGGCCCAAACGTATGGTGATTTAACTGAAAATCAAAAATTTTCTTATCTTCTTGATTCATGTAATAAAAATCAATCGGCCAGTTGTTATGACATAGCTCAATGGTATAAAAAAAATCAAAGACTTGATCCAATTGAAGAAAAGAAAATTCGGCAAGATATTCAGACCATTAATGATAAAAGAAAATTAGGGGATTTATCTGAAGAAGATAAGACTACTCTTGTTCAATCGAATGCTCTTTTGTCAGAGAAAAATCAAAAAGCAAAAGCTACGGCACAGTATAAAGTTTACTTGAATAAGTCCTGTGATGCAGGTGAGACTGTTGCTTGTAAAGAGCGCAATAACCAGATGGAATATTCTGGTTCAGCCATTTTATATTATGTAGGAATAGGATTAATCGGATTAGCTTTCTTTTTAGGGGCCAAGACGATTTTCCAGGAAGAGGATCAATATCAGGCCCAAGAAAAATTAGAAGATGGTAAAGTTTCTAAAGAAGAGATGTCTAAACAAGACATTGTCTTACGTTACTCGCGGCCATTTTTTAAACGCTTTTTCAGTCCAATTGTCTCCGGAATGAAAAATAAAAAAGGTTTAAAGGAAAAATATCGTAGGAATTTAGCTAGTGCAGGATTAACAAATATTTTAAGCCCTGAAGATTTTTTTGCTTACAAGCTTTTTTTAATTATAGGTTTCCCGATTGTTTTCTTGGGTGTTCGTACTTTCTTAGAAGAAAGTTGGCCTCTCTCTTTAATTCCAGTTTTAGCTCTGATTGGATTTTATTATCCAGATATTGCTATTAAATCGGCCATTCAAAGAAGGCAGCAAGAGGTTATTTCTTCCATGCCATTTTGTGTAGATATGTTAGCTCTCTCAGTAGAGGCCGGATTGGATTTCGTTGCGGCCATGCAAAAGGTAATTGAAAAAGCAAAAAGCTCAGCTCTTACTGAAGAGTTTGAAATTCTGATTCGAGAAATTCGCATTGGTGCGTCCCGTGGTGAAGCGCTTAGAAATTTAGCATGGAGGATTGATTTGATTCAAATCTCATCTTTTTGTGCCACTTTAATTGCGGCGGATTCAGTAGGGGCTTCAATTGGTCCAATTTTAAAAGCACTCTCAAATGAAATCAGACAAAAAAAATCATCGGAAGTTGAAAAGAAAGGGGCGACTGCTGCTACTAAAATTCTATTTCCAATGATGTTTTTAATTATTCCTGCAGTTTTATTAGTTGTTTTCTCTCCAATGATATTTGGATTAATTAGCGCAAGAAAATGAAGTTATATAGGATAAAAACAAAAGATAAAATGATTGGCATGAGAGTTAAAATTGCCAGCAATGCGATAGATCGACTATTAGGTTTGATGTTTTCAAAAGAATTGCCTGATTGTGATGGACTATTGATTGAGCCGTGCAATTCGATACACACTTTTTTTATGAGATATCCTATAGATGTAGTGTTTTTAGATAGAAATAAAAAAATTGTGAAAATTGTTAGAAGTATAGAACCTTGGAGAATGACCTGGATGTATTGGAAAGCAACTAGTGTTTTAGAGCTTGCTGGCAATACGTTGGATCGTGAGATTAGAGAAGGTGATCAGTTAATTTTGGAAGAGTATGTATAAGTTAGTTGTCGTAGGTGGAAAATTTAGAGGACAAGAATTTATCCTGAAAAATGGATCGAATGTGATCGGACGTGATCCAGATGCCGACGTGTCTCTTGCTTTGGATGGTGTTTCTAAAAAGCATTTTGATTTTGTCATTACAGAAAGCTTAGCCTATGTCGAAGACATGGGAAGTGCCAACGGAACTTTTGTTAACGGAAAAATTATTAAGAAAATTAAGATTGGTCCGGGAGATAAAATAGGTATTCCTAGTGCCGTCTTACAAGTTGTTTACGTTAAAGAAAAAAAGATTGTCGTAAAAAAGAAAGTTGCAGTTAGAGCAGAAAAAGAAGAGTCGCTTGATGACATTCTTAAAGGAGGCACACCTCCTGATAGCTTAATTGCAAAGTTTTTTTGGATGTTTAAATACAAGTTCATGCCAATCATTCACGGAGTGAACCAGGAATATGAATGGCGTATTTTACTTGCTATTTTTACTGCGCTTTTTGCTTTGGCAACAATTACGCTGACAATCGGGCCAGTTTTAAATGACTCGCAAAATGTTTTATTAAACGAAATTAGAATTAGAGGAACTCATTATGCTGATGAGATCACTCGAACAAATACGAAAGCTTTAGAGCAAAAATCTTTAGAGCGTATTGATACTTCATTCTTAGATGGAGCTGGCCAAGATGGTGTAGAGTCTTATGAGTTGATTGACTTAGATGGACGTATTTTAAGACCATTATCAAGATTAAATGAATACTCTAACGATCCGCTGACTGTTCAAATGAAGCAGTGGTTCTCGCAATCAAATAATCGTAACGTGAAAAATGCGAAAATTATTTCTTTAGGAAACGGGAAAATTGGAATTGGAAAACAAATTTTTGTTTACGATACAAAAACGGGAACTCAAGAGTCTGTAGGAATTATTGCGATTAAATTTGCTCCAACAACTCTTGCTGCCGAAGCTTCAAAAAGCACGCGCCTTTATTTGGAGTCATTGGTTACCTCATTGCTCGTTGCCATTATTTTCTTTGGAATTGTTTATTACTTAACGCTAAGACCAGTTGAAGAATTAAGAATCCAAATTGAAGAAGGTTTGAGAGGACGTAGAAGAAGTGTTGAGAGTCGTCTTTTAATGGAAGAGCTTAACCCTGTAAGAAATGCGGTGAATACCAGCTTGCAAAGAATTCGCGAGCTTCAGCGCGATGAAACAGATGTTAACCCTGATGATATTGAATCAGATGAAAGTTATGTCAGAACATTAAATGAATTCATGAGAGGGGCATCAGGCCCGGTGATTATTCTTAATTCTTCTAAAAACTTAGAGAGTATCAATACTCAAGCTGAAGATATTTGTGGGATCAGACTTTCAATGTCTCAAGGCATGAACATTCTGGATATTACTAAAGAAAGAGGATTTGCGGCG
>JACCDZ011010103.1_pt1 | contig 13062 bp, 10 predicted proteins | sample 7449551 | NCBI WGS metagenome assembly JACCDZ01 (sample SAMN15323452, study PRJNA562643) | freshwater metagenome | isolation source: river surface water | place: USA:Blue River Watershed | collected 2017-08-18
CAGCTGAAAGGAAATGTCGAAGATGGCACGGGGGTCATGGCACACAATCAGCAGCACCGCAACCGCCATGGTATGGTTCAGATGCCGGTCGTGTCCCAACCAGACGGCCATCATCGCCATCGTGATCATGACGAGTGACCGAACCGTAGCCAATTCGGCCCCAGCCAGGAGGGTGTACAGTGCGACCGCGGGCCAGGTGAACAAAATCGCAAGCTGTGAAATGGTCAGCCTTCTGGTGATGGTCAATATGAACATAGTCGGCATCCGTACGATCAAGCATCTCACGATCCAATAAGCGACTGCAGCGACCAGACCGAGATGCGATCCTGAGATCGACAGCAAGTGAACTGTGCCAGTGGCCATAAACCAATCTTGCAGCTCCTGCTCGATATAGCCCCGTTCCCCGATGATCATGCCGAGTACAACTCCCAGTGCCGGTTGATGCACGCTACGAATCGCAGCGTCCCGGATGCTGGTTCGCCAATGATCGATCTGATTCCACGCCCGCCATCGCAGACTCACGGCTCCGGACTCCAACAGAGTGACTGCCTGAGCTCCAACAATGGTCCCGACGAGATCGATCCCTTGATGATCAAGGTAGCCGGCATAGTCGAATCCACCTGGATTCAATCCTCCTCGTGGAGGGTGATAGCGGCCGTGGACGGCCACCAGATCGCCCTGATGCAGGGTGAGTCCTGGATTGCGCCATACCACGCGTAGGCGCGTGTTTCCATCATCCGTCCGAAGAATGATCGTTTGGCGCCCGACGCCATGCTGAACCGGTGCTATCACACGGCCGGTCAGACCGGTCTGCTCAACGGTGTGGGCCACTGGCGCTGGTGGCCGGAGGGATTGTGGCGCGGTGCTCATGGACCAGTAGATAACCCCAGACAGCACACAGAGGTAGAGAACGAGTGCTGATAGTGTCGTGAGATAGCCGCTTCGTTCGACCAGCGACAAACCAACGGCCATGACAATAAGAACAGTTAGGACAGAGAGAGGGAAGAACTGAACCTGTGCTCCGCACACAAGTCCGATGAGAAAGGCAACGGCAAGGGATGGCAGCATGAGCGTTCCTCATGCACAGGAGACACGCTCAGCCGATATGGGCTTGCACCACTCTGGCAAGCTCGTCGGCGACGTCTTTGACGACCGACGCGTGCTCGCCTTCGACCATGATTCGTAACAATGGTTCGGTTCCGGAGTATCGGATGAGCACACGACCGCTTCCATTGAGACGACGGTTGTTTTCTTGAATCGCCCGGTCAATCTCAGGAATCGACTCCAAGACCGGCTTCTGTTTGACCTTGATATTGACCAGAATTTGCGGCACTGCGGTCATTGCTTTGGCAAGTTCGGACAATGGCTTCTTGCTGCGCTTCATCAACGACAAGATTTGCAGTGCCGAGATCAGCCCATCTCCGGTCGTGTTGTGGTCAAGAAAGATGAAATGCCCGGACTGTTCTCCGCCGAAGTTATATCCCTCCGCCAACATGCGTTCGAGCAGGTATCGATCACCGACCGGCGTGCGGATCAGTGTGATGCCGGCCTTGGCCATCGACAACTCCAGACCAAAATTACTCATGACCGTCCCGACCAGCGTGCGGTTAGCCAGAAGACCCTGGTGGTGGAGATCGAGGCCGAGCGCCGCCATCACATGGTCTCCATCGACGACCGTTCCCTGCTCGCAAACAAAAATGGCCCGGTCGGCGTCTCCGTCCAGCGCAATACCCAGATCAGCGTTATGCAGACGGACGGTCTCTTGCAAGAGTTCTGGATGGACGGCCCCACATCCCTTATTGATATTCATGCCGTCCGGCTTGTTCCCGATCACCTCCACAGTGGCGCCCAATTCTCTCAAGACGGTCGGAGCCACCTTGTATCCTGCACCGTTGGCACAGTCCACGACCAGCTTGATCCCTTGAAAATCCAGCTCCTTCGGCAGTGACCGTTTGGCAAATTCAATATATCGCCCGTCGGCATCGTCGATCCGATAGGCTTTCCCAATCAAATCGGCAGTCGGCCTCAGGTGGTTTATCTCATCGGACACAATGAGCTCTTCGATCCGAGCCTCAACCTCATCGGGAAGTTTGAACCCATCGCCGGAGAAAAACTTAATGCCGTTGTCCTGGTAGGGGTTGTGTGATGCCGAGATGACGACGCCCGCATCGGCACGTAGACTCCTGGTCAAAAAGGCAATGGCCGGCGTGGGCATCGGCCCAACCAACAGGACATCGACCCCCATGGAGCAGATTCCTGCCGTCAGGGCGGATTCGAGCATATAGCCTGAAATTCTCGTGTCTTTGCCGATGACGATCTGGTGACGCCCCGCTCGTCGCATGAAAATATGCGCGGCGGCTCTTCCCAGTTGCATGGCTGTCTCGCTTGTCATCGGATCAAGGTTGGCGACTCCGCGCACACCGTCCGTTCCGAATAATCGACGCATCATTCTTCCTCTCTCTGCGATGGCCAACCGCGGCTTGCTGTCGACGCCACCTTCACGACATCCATCATCATCGCCACATCATGAACGCGAATAATCCGAGCACCTCGGTCCACAGCCAATGCGACGGCGGCTGCCGTCCCCCATTCGCGATGTTCGACCGATTTATCGAGGATCGTTCCGATAAACGCCTTCCGTGACAGCCCAACCAGCAGCGGACGATTCAGGGTCAACAACGAGGACAACCCTCGAAGAAGTTCGAGATTATGGAACATCAGCTTACCAAAACCAAATCCTGGATCAAGCACGATGTTTGTTCGCGCAATTCCCGCACTCAGGGCATATTGGATACGTTCCTCAAGAAACAGCGCGACCTCGCTGCATATATCTGCATAGCTCGGTGCAAGCTGCATGGTTTGAGGCGTTCCTTGCATATGCATGAGGACGACGGCGGCACCTGATCTTGCAATCACCGAAGCCATGGCCGGATCCTGTCTCATTGCACTCACATCATTAATGATCGAGGCCCCATGATCCAGAGCACATTGAGCGACACGTGACTTCGTGGTATCGATGGAAATCGGAACGGAGATCCGGCGGGCCAGTTCTTCAACGACCGGACGCACACGATCCAGTTCATCCTGCTCACTGACGACATGTGAGCCAGGCCTAGTGGATTCTCCGCCGATATCGATGAGATCAGCACCCTGTGCGACAAGGTCCATCGCGTGTGCAATGGCTCGTTCGGGTTTGAGATAGCGTCCACCATCGTAAAACGAATCCGCCGTGACGTTGACGACGCCCATGATGAGAGGGCGAGTCCGGCACTCAATCTTGTGGCCTTTCGCCAAAAACCATTGTTCCAAGGGGGTCGCTTGTATGGACATCTGTTGCAACGAGACCATCACCAGGTATGAACACAATACCGGAGAGTCAAGCGAACGGGAGCCATATCCATCGAGGCAAAGGCTCAGCCCGCATGTATTGGACAGTACCAGCACGGCTCTCTAAGAAGGGAGCCGTGCTGTGAATAGATCAGGCAGGAACAGTTTGGGAGGAAGACTGCAACAAAATCTGGTCGATTTCTGGGGCGTCCAATACTTCTTTTTCAAGCAGGGCCTCCGCCAAGGCCTTGAGACTTGTCATTTGTTCGGTCAGGACTCGACGCGAGCGTTCATAGTTTTCCGTGACGAAACGCTTGATCTCGAGATCGATTTCGAGAGCCACTTGATCGCTGACATCCCGCTTCGTCGCGAAGTCCCGGCCAAGAAATACAGAGTCTTCCTTCTGCCCGAAGGTCAACGGCCCTAACTTTTCGCTCATGCCCCATTCGCAGACCATCTTACGTGCCAGATCGGTGGCACGTTCCAGATCATTACCTGCTCCCGTCGTGACATGCTGAAAGACCAGTTCCTCGGCCACTCGCCCACCCATGAGAATCGCCAAGGTGTTATAGAGAAATTCCTTTGAATAGTTATGACGGTCGTCGGTCGGTAGTTGCATCGTCACACCGAGTGCACGGCCTCTCGGGATGATCGTGACTTTATGAACCGGATCCGTACCAGGGAGAAGTTTAGCCATCAAGGCGTGGCCCGCTTCATGATAGGCCGTGATACGTTTCTCCTCATCGGTCAGAATCATGCTCTTCCGTTCCGCACCCATCATGACCTTGTCTTTGGCCATCTCAAAGTCGATGTTTTCGACTTCCTTCTTGTTTTGACGGGCGGCCCACAGCGCGGCCTCGTTCACGAGATTCTCCAGGTCAGCACCGGAAAACCCAGGGGTCCCCCGAGCAATCTTTTCCAACTCGACATTCCCTGAGATGGGAACCTTTTTCGTATGAACTTTCAGGATTTCAGAACGGCCTTTGAGATCCGGTCGATTCACGACGACCTGGCGATCGAAGCGCCCCGGTCGTAGTAAGGCAGGATCGAGCACGTCAGGACGATTGGTGGCCGCGACCAAAATTACTCCTTCGGTCGTATCAAATCCGTCCATTTCAACGAGCAATTGATTGAGCGTTTGTTCCCGCTCGTCATGCCCTCCGCCCAGGCCTGCGCCACGCAGACGACCAACGGCATCAATTTCATCGATGAAAATGATGCAGGGGGCGTGCTTTTTCCCTTGCTCAAAGAGATCGCGTACGCGTGAAGCCCCGACCCCGACGAACATCTCGACGAAGTCGGACCCGCTGATGCTGAAGAACGGCACACCAGCCTCTCCGGCGATCGCTTTGGCCAGTAGAGTCTTGCCTGTTCCAGGGGGGCCAACGACCAGCACACCTTTCGGAATACGTCCGCCCAGTTTCTGAAACTTTCTGGGGTCCTTCAGGAACTCGATAATCTCAAGGACCTCTTCTTTTGCCTCATCGACACCCGCAACATCGGAGAATGTGACTTTCTTGCGTTCTTCCGTCAACATCCGCGCCCGACTTTTTCCAAACGACAGGGCCTTATTCCCCCCGATCTGCATCTGGCGCATGAGGAAAAACCAGAGGCCGAGGAACAAAATAAACGGGCCCCACGTGACCAGAAACGTGATGTACCAGGGACTCTCGTCCGGTGGTTTGACCTCGATCTGTACCTCTCTCTCCCGAAGGACCTTCACAAAATCGGGATAGTCGGCTGAATAGGTGCGGATGCGAGTTTTGTCTTTCAACACGCCGCTGATGTGGTTGCCTTTGATGATGACTTTTTCAAAATCACCTTTATCGAGCTTCGACATGAAGTCGCTGAAGATCACTTCTTCTTCCGGCGCATGCGTCGGAACACTGAATAAGTTGAACAGGAGAATCATGAACAAGCCGACGACGACCCAGAAAAGCAGGTTCTTGACCCGGGAATTCATCCAGTTCTCCTTGGCGATAACGTTGGATGGAAAGCGTTTAGGAATTGATGGGATGTTAACACACGCTTGTCCATATTGACAACAGCTCGTAAGAAAATGCTACAGCTCCGGCTCACTCGATTGATCGAGCACCGCGAGGTACGGAAGGTTACGATACTTCTGCTGATAATCCAGGCCATATCCAATGACGTACTGATCAGGAATTTTGAAGCCGATGTATTGCACGTGCACATCGACGACACGGCGCTCCGGTTTACTCAACAATGTACAGACATTGATACTCTTCGGTTTCCGCCTCGCCAAGGTCTTCATGAGATATTGAACCGTCAATCCTGAATCGACAATATCCTCGACCAGCAGCACGTCTTTGTTCTTGATCTGTTCGGTCAACTCCGTCACCAACTTCACTTTCCCGGATGTCTTGGCTCCGGTCCCGTAACTTGTCACCACGATGAAATCAATCCGCACGGGAATGCGAACGGCTCGAGCCAGGTCGGCAAAGAACGCATACGCTCCCTTCAGGACACCGACAAGCACCAGGTCCTTCCCGGCATAGTCGGTGCTGATTTGTCGTCCTAACTCGCGGATCCGATTCCGCATCTGTTCCTGGGTGATGATCGGACGTCCAAACATACGTTCCATCTCAGTCGGTTCCTTCTGTGAGAGGTGGTGGAGTGACTGTGATAACCAAGCAGCGTGCGGTCAAGGATGTCGGCACCCAGCGTTCATCTTGCCGATACCCAACGATCCAGAGAATGCCTTCGGGGGCCACAACCAGAGGAATACGATCTCGCCGTGCCATCGGAATCTTCATATCCGTAAAAAAGTCCTGCAATTTCTTCGAATGTCCACCCATGCCTCGGGGACAAAAGCGATCGCCCGGCACCCAACTTCGGATGGTCAGCGCGTGAGTGATTCGTTCGGCATCCACCAGGATCTGGTTCTGCCCCGGTACGGGTTCTCTACGGTCGTACTCCTGCAGTTGTACCTGAAGTCGTTGTCCTGTTCCAGGCCAGATGAGTTCTCCTGGGATGGGGATGCAAGGCGCGTCAGCATCCCAGTGCCGTCGATCGTACCTACGCCCTGCCGGAAATGGAATAAAGCGGAGCGCCTGCGCTGTGACGACGAGAGACCCCACCTTCATGTCCACTCGACAGCCCGACTCCGGACTTGAGGCGAGACGTCTCACTCGCTCGACTCCATGAAAACTGGGGGGGCGCTGTTGAGGGTCAGATCGGCGAAGCAGTTGTCGAAGACAGCGCCGTTGCAGGGGTAATGGGAGATCGACTAGAGTCCGGCGATCAAGCGCCCATGCTCCGGTTGAGTCCCATTTCACAGCAGACGCCGTGCGGACAGTCACTTCTTGGTCCAGATAGTGATCATCAGCCCGACAGAGGTCAGCGAGTCTGCAGAGTGCTGCGGTGCTTGATGGAACCAACTGAGTGAGAAGCGGGATGACCTCTCGTCGGATTCGGTTTCTGAGATAGAGCGGTTTCGCATTGCTCGAATCTTCCCGATAGGACACACCTGCCGTACGCAGGTAGGTCAGGATCTCCCGCCGCGTTGTCTCGTACAACGGTCGTACAACCGCATCGTCACGGATCGCGGGCATGCCGGAAAGACCGGTCAACCCCGCCCCTCGAAGCATCCATAAGAGGACCGTCTCTGCCTGATCATCTGCCGTATGACCGACGGCAATGCGATCCGCTCCAGACATCGTTCTGACTTCCTGCATCAGACGATATCGAATGTCACGAGCTTCGGCTTGTAGTGAGACAGCTCGACGGTCAGTTTGAATGTGCGCCCTGCGCACATGGAGAGGCACGGCCAGACTGTGGCACAGCGCTTCTACAAACCGCTGATCCTCCTCGGATTCAGCGCCCCGCAACCCATAGTTACAATGGATGGCCGTCAGGGTCAGTTTCCAAGGAGACCGGAGTTGATGCAGGATCGACAACAATGCGACAGAATCCGGACCGCCCGAGATGGCGACCACTAGATGCTGTCCTGGTTGAAAAAGGTTTCTGGATCGAACCGTTCGAACGACGTGACGTACGAGAGCAGGCCAAGCCGTCCTGTTCATGGAGTTGCGTGAAGTTGGTTGTCAGAATCCATCACGCTCCACTGGTGTCGTGATAGCGACGGAGGGTGGCTCTCGCTGATTCCACATCGATGGCAATTTGTCGGCTCAAGGCTTCTTCACCATTGAACTGTGCGTCGCCGCGGATACGGTCGATCAATTCAACCGTGATCATGTGCCCGTAGAGGTCATACTGTCCATCGAGGATGGAGACTTCCATTCCTCGTACTTCTCCATGGAAGGTCGGTTTGTTCCCTATATAGGTGACGGAATCATGTCGATCGGTTCCCACGGTCGTGATCGAGGCATAAATTCCATCGGCAGGGGTAACACGGTGTGGAGGAAGCGACAGATTGGCGGTCGGACATCCTAATGTCCGCCCCCTGCCTTCCCCAGGAGCGACGATCCCGCTCAGGGCATAGGGGCGGCCGAGTAACTTCATTGCCTGGGCGACGTGTCCGGCCACAATGAGCTGTCTGATTCTCGTTGAGCTGACGACTCCCCCATCGAGGGTCACCGGAGGTGTTGGGTGGACGATGAAGCCAAACTGATCACCGAGCCGTCCCAGATCCTCGATCTTGCCGGCTCGCTTGTGGCCAAACGCAAAATGTTCTCCGACGAAAATCTCCTTGAGACCAAGTCCCTTAGAAAGCACCTGTGCTGCGAATAGTTCTGGAGTCAGCGACGCGAACGCTCGAGTGAATTCCACGAGCACCACTTCATCGATGCCTGCTTGCTCGAAGCGAGCGAGTTTTTCATGCTCGTCGGTCAGAAACCGAAAGTCGGCTTGAGGCGCCAGAATTTTCACCGGATGTGGATCGAATGTGAGAACCATTGCGGTTCCCTCCCTCTTGCGTGCCGTCTCGATTACCCGCTGTAACAGGGCGTGGTGGCCACGATGGTGCCCATCAAAATTCCCGATGGTTCCCACGGGATAGGGTCGACCTGTTTGGCCGGAATATCCGCGGGTTACTTTCATTGAGGTGAACGAAGCAGCTGAGCCGCGTCTTTGGCGAAGTAGGTCAGAATCAGGTCGGCCCCTGCCCGCTTGATGGCCAAGAGCGATTCCATCATCGCACGCGACTCATCAAGCCATCCCGCCTGCGCCGCAGCTTTGATCATGCTGTACTCTCCACTCACTTGATAGGCCGCCAGCGGAAGGAGAATACGGCGACGAGCGGTGGCAATGATATCGAGGTACGGCAACGCCGGCTTCACCATGATGATGTCGGCCCCTTCCTTGATGTCCAAATCGATTTCGCGCAGCGCCTCCCGCGCATTGGCCGGATCCATCTGATAAGATTGCCGGTCGCCGAAGTGAGGAGTCGAGAAGGCTGCATCGCGAAACGGTGCGTAGAAGCAGGACGAGAACTTCGCCGCGTACGCCATAATGGGTAGGTCAGAGAAGCCAGCCCGATCCAACGCTCTCCGAATCGCCGCCACACGTCCGTCCATCATATCGGATGGTGCCACCATATCGGCTCCTGCCTCGGCGTGGGTGCGCGCCATGGTCGTCAGGCAGTCCAGCGTCTCATCATTGAGAATCTTCCCATCCCGGACGATGCCACAATGGCCGTGGCTGGTGTATTCATCGATACACACATCGGTGATCACCATCAACTCCGGCACCTCCTGCTTAACGGCTTTGACGGCTCGCTGCACGATCCCGTTTGGATCCAAGCCTGAGCTGCCACGGTCATCCTTGTACGCTGGAATGCCGAATAAAATAATGGCTGGAATCCCGACCGCACGAAGCTCAACCGCCTCTTGGACAAGCAGATCGATGGACAGTCGACATTGACCGGGCATCGACTCGATGGCTTCACGCCGCCCCTGTCCTTCGGTCACGAACAGTGGAGCGATAAAATCCGCCGGCGAGAGATGCGTTTCTCGCACCATCCGTCGTAGCGGTTCCTGCTGTCTGAGTCGACGAAGGCGATGGATTGGAAACCCCATGTCGTGTCCTTTATTGCTGTGAATGATGGGCCGGGAAGACCATAAGGTCTCGAACCGAGATCATTCCCGCGAGCTGACCGTCCCGTGTGAGAGCTCCATAACGATGGATCGGAAACTCCATGGCAAGGAGCCTTATTTCCGAGGGAGATTGGTTAAGAAAACGACCAAGTCTCGGACCGAGATGATTCCGACCAACTGGCCTTCACGTGTCACACCCAAATGACGAAGGTGCGATTGGGCCATGAGATCATTCGCATCCAGCAAGGTCTTATTTTCTTCGATCGTCATGATGGGCGCCGACATAATCTGTTCAACCGTGGTTTTGGTCGCGTCCGCCCCCGCTGCGACGACGCGGCGCATCATATCCGTGTCCGTGATGATGCCGATGATCTCACGGTCATTCGTCACGAATAAACTGCCGATCCCGCGATCACGCATGATCCTCGCTGCGGTCTGCGAGTCAGTGTCGCGTGGCACGGTCACAAACTTATCTCGGGGAATCATGAATGACTTCACAGGAACCATAGTACGCTCCCTCCTTCAGTATAAAACTGGCCCATCAGACATGGGCCGTTGGGTTACGATACAACACCCGCAGCACAGTGCTCGCGGCTCTCATAGTGGTGAGCGATCGCATCCACCAATGCAGGAATCGTATTTTCGCTCGGCATGATTGAGACCGTGAGACCGAACTCCTCTGCTGTCTTGGCTGTGATTGGACCGATACAGGCGATGGTCACTGAGCGCAACAGCGGACTCACAGCATCCACCCCTCCCAGCATAGCAACAAAGTTCCGAACCGTGGAAGAACTTGTAAAGGTGACGACATCGAGCCGATGGTCTCTAAGCTCTTGCCACCATCCCTCAGCCTTCAGATCCGGAGCCAGCGTTCGGTAGACCGGCACCACGTCGACATGGGCCCCACGCGCACGGAGCTGGTCCGGCAAGATCTCCCGCGCCACTTCGGCTCGAGGGATGAGGATGCGAGATGTGCCGATCTCCTCCTGATTCAGTGCGGCTAATACTCCCTCCGCTTGATATTCAGCCGGAACCAGATCAGCTCGAACGCCGAACCGCTCCAACTCCTGAGCGGTTCGAGGTCCGATACAGCACACCCGTCGTCCGGCCAGACACCGGGCATCCAGTCCTTTCGCCCAGAGACGACTCATGAAGCGGTCCACTCCATTCACGCTGGTAAAGATCATCCAGTGGTAGGTGCCGATCTCGGAAATGGCGCGGTCGACGACTGTCCAATCGAGCGGGGGAACAATGCTGATGGTCGGACCCTCGACCGGGTCGGCTCCATAACCGGCGAGGTGCGTGGCCAGTTCGTGCGCCTGCTCTTTGGCTCGTGTCATCAACACGCGCTTGCCGAACAGTGGACGTCGTTCGAACCAGTTGAGGGTCGACCTGAGTTGAACAACCTCACCCACCACAATTACGGTGGGAGGTTCCATTCCAACGGCCCGAACCTTTGACACAATGTCCGACAACGTTCCGACGAGCGTCTGTTGGCAGGCTCTAGTCCCCCAGCGGGTAATCGCGACCGGTGTCGATGGGGACAACCCTTCTTGCATGAGCTGGGCAGTGATCGTGGAGAGATGTTTCATGCCCATCAGAAAGACGAGTGTGCCACGGGTTGCCGCAAGTCTTGGCCAGTCCAACATCGTCGCAGCTTTTGTGGGATCTTCATGCCCGGTGACGATCGTTACGGTGGATGCCAAAGTCCGGTGGGTAATAGGAATGCCGGCATAGGCCGGCACTGCCACTGCGGCAGTGACACCTGGGACCACCTCAAACGCAATTCCCGCCGTCGCGAGTGCCTCGGCTTCTTCTCCGCCGCGACCGAAGACAAATGGATCCCCGCCTTTCAGGCGCACCACCACTTTTCCTGCTTGTGCACGCTCGATCAGCAGTTGATTGATGGACGCTTGCTCCGGGTATTTTCCCGTTCCACGTCGTCCGACATACAGCCGTTCCGCATGTTCTGGAGCATGAGCGAGCAGTGCAGGATTGGCGAGATAGTCGTAGAGGACGACGTCTGCCCGCTCGAGACAATCTCGTCCACGAAGCGTCAAGAGCCCTGGATCTCCAGGGCCGGCTCCGACGAGATAGACCTTTCCTGTGCGTGGCCCCGTTCTGCTCATGCCGATCCGTAAATCTCGCGGAGAATCTTGTCTCCTCCTCTGGCCAACAGTCGTTCAGCTAACTGTACCCCAAGCGCATGGGCTTGCTGTCCTGTTCCGGCAATCTGATCACGAATGATGGTTTTCCCGTCGATGCTGGCGATGAGTCCCTCCAGAACCATCCGATCAGCGGACAAGGTAGCATGCGCGGCAATCGGGACCTGACAGCCCCCCTCTAATCGCTGCAAAAATGCTCGTTCTGCCGCGACCGTCGTCTGGGTGTCTTGGTGGTTGAGCCGCAACAAGATTGAGCGGACGAATTCGTCGTCGGCTCGACCTTCAATCCCGAGTGCGCCTTGTCCGATTGCGGGAAGACTGAGGACGGGAGGGAGATATTCGGTGATGGTCTCAGCCCAAGCCAATCGATGCAAACCGGCTGCGGCAAGCACAATGGCATCAAATTGCCCGTCCTTGAGCTTTCGTAGCCTGGTATCAAGATTTCCGCGCAGCATGGTGATTGTGAGGTCTGGTCTGGCCTGTAGTAGTTGCGCCTGGCGGCGGAGACTGGCCGTCCCGATGGTCGCTCCTAACGGCAGCTCCTGGAACGAACAGCCCGTTCGGCTGATCAGGGCATCCCGGGCATCCTCGCGTGGAGGAATGCAGAGAATATCGAGGCCAGCCGGGAGTTGGGCCGGAACGTCTTTCATGCTGTGAACGGCGAAATCAATGTCGCCGGCAAGCAAGGCATCTTCAATCTCTTTGACGAAGAGTCCTTTCCCTCCAATTTTGGCCAGCGGGACATCAACGATCTTGTCCCCTGAGGTCTGAATCTTTTTGAGCGTGACGCGAACTTCCGGCGCAACCTCATGAACTTGTGATTGAAACCACTCACTCTGACAGAGCGCCAACTTACTCCCCCTTGTCCCAAGCACCAGCGTGGAGCGTTGACTGTTCGATGTCGACACAGGTGATCCTTTCTCTGTTACCTATCTAGGCTAGCGGGCTCGTTTGGGAACGGAGGGTTCCGGGGTTGGCACATCGGCTTCCGATTGCTGGCGACTGTCCGTGAGGTAACGCGATGACTCGGTATAGGTCTCTGTCTGTTGAGTCGACGGAGCTGGCCCATCGAGGGCATAGAACTGCCGGGCTGCCTCGACGAACGCAGGGCCACTCGACGAATTCACCTCGTTTTTCAACGTCACCATTGTTCGATGTATCAATTTATTGACGATGGATGAGGCGAGACCTTCGACGAGTTCGCGATCCTGTGCGGACAGGTGTCCTAATCGCCCCAGCACTTTTTCGACTTCCGCCCGCTTAATGTCCTCCACCCGGTTGCGAAGGGCTACAATGGTCGGTGTGACTTCCAATGATTTCATCCAGTCGAGGATCATCGTCACTTCTTCGATCACCATGCGCTCGGCTTTCTCCGCCTCGTGCACCCGTTCGGCACGGTTCTGCTCAACCCGCTGCTTGAGATCGTCGATATCAAAGAGGAACGCGTTGTCGACGTGGCGAACTGCAGGGTCGATATTTCTCGGAACGGAAATATCAATTAGGAACATCGGACGATTCATGCGTTCCTGGACGGCTCGATGCACATCCTCGGC
>JACCDZ012098647.1_pt1 | contig 13061 bp, 11 predicted proteins | sample 7449551 | NCBI WGS metagenome assembly JACCDZ01 (sample SAMN15323452, study PRJNA562643) | freshwater metagenome | isolation source: river surface water | place: USA:Blue River Watershed | collected 2017-08-18
TCCGCCACGGCCAGATCGTGATTCATGAGCGCGACAATGGCCGCGCCACGCGCCTGCCCGAGCTTGAGCGCGGAGTCGGCATTATTGGAAAGAAAGACCTGCTCGATGGCGGACTGCTCGGGGTGATAGGTCGCCACGATTTCAGCAATGCCCGCATAGATGCGGTGCAGGCGCTCAGGCAAAGGCAGCTCGGCCATTTTTATGCAGCCCGAGGCGACATAGCGATGGCGGTTGCCATCGGACTCGATGACGCCGAAGCCGGTGGTACGGGAGCCGGGGTCTATGCCGAGGATCAAGGGCATGGGCTGGCGCCCCTGCTTGTGAAACGTGATTGCGCCTGCGGCTCGCGAGTCGTGAATCGTGAAAAGCAGCCAACGGGGCCCTGTCTCTGCGCTAGCGGGGAGGAGGGAGTGAGGCTTTTTTCACGAGTCACGTTTCACCCGATGCCGCGCAGCGGCGAGTCACGTTTCACTTATTTGTTCAGGGCCGCCATTACCTCAGCAGAAAAATCAGCATTGGTGTAGACGTTCTGCACATCATCCAGATCTTCGAGCATGTCGATCATCTTCATGATCTTCTCGGCCTGCTCGGGGTCGGTGATCTCGGCCTGCGTTGAGGCGCTCATGGTGACTTCCGCGCTTTCCGGCTGCAGCTTGGCGGCATGCAGGGCATCCAGCACGGCACCAAAGGCTTCCGGTGTGGTGATGACGGTGACGCCGTCGGCATCGGCCTGTACATCATCTGCACCCGATTCCAGGGCAATTTCCATCACCTTGTCTTCATCGACGCCGGTGGGGAAAAAGATTTCACCGCGCTTGGCGAAGAGATAGGCCACCGAGCCCGAGGTGCCCAGATTGCCGCCATTCTTGGAAAAGGCGTGGCGCACTTCGCTCACGGTGCGGTTGAGATTGTCGGTCATGGTTTCCACCAGCACGGCCACGCCACCGACGCCGTAACCTTCATAGGTCAGCTCGTCCAGTTTCTTGTCATCATCGCCACCGGCGCCACGGGCAACGGCGCGGTTGATGACATCACGTGTCATGTTCGCGGTGAGAGCCTTGGCGACAATCGCACGCAGGCGGGGATTGTCGGCTTCGCTAGGCCCGCCCATGCGCGCAGCGGTCACGATTTCACGGATGTATTTGGTGAAAACCTTGCCTTTCACCGCATCCTGGCGTGCCTTGCGGTGTTTGATATTGGCCCATTTGCTGTGTCCGGCCATTTTTATTTCCCCTAAGTTTTTCTCCCTCTCCCTCCGGGAGAGGGCCGGGGTGAGGGGCTGCCAATAAATAAATGGTTGCTGAGATTTAATTGAGGCCTGCCCCTCACCCCAACCCTCTCCCAGAGGGAGAGGGGATCAGAGCTGGCGAAATTATTCCGCGGCCTTTTCCTTTTCACGCAACTTGATGCCGAGATCGCGCAGCTGCTTGGCATCCACCGGCGCCGGGGCATGCGTCATCAGGCACTCGGCCGTCTTGGTCTTGGGGAAGGCAATCACATCACGGATGCTGGTGGCGCCCGTCATGAGCATGATGAGACGGTCGAGACCAAAGGCGAGACCGCCATGGGGCGGAGCACCGTACTTGAGCGCATCGAGCAGGAAGGCGAATTTCTCATTGGCTTCTTCCTCGCCTATGCCAAGCGCCTGAAAGACAGCTTTCTGCATTTCGAGATTGTAGATACGCAGGGAGCCGCCGCCGATTTCGGTGCCGTTAAGCACGAAGTCATAGGCCACGGACGTTGCCGCCCCCGGATTGCTCTTCAGCGTTTCCACATCGCATTTGGGCATGGTGAAGGGGTGGTGCACCGAGGTCCACTGGCCGTCGTCCACTTCTTCGAACATGGGGAAGTCCACCACCCACAAGGGCGCCCATTCGCAGGTGGCCATTTTGAGGTCGTGGCCGACGCGTACGCGCAGGGCGCCCATGGCGTCGTTGACGATTTTGGCTTTGTCGGCGCCGAAGAACACGAGGTCACCATTCTTGGCACCCACGCGCGCCAGCAGTTCCATCACGATGGGTTCGATGAATTTCACGATGGGCGACTGCAGGCCTTCGATGCCCGCGGCGATGTCATTGACCTTGATATAAGCGAGGCCCTTGGCGCCATAAATGCCGACGAATTTGGTGTATTCGTCAATCTGGCTGCGCGGCATGGCCGCGCCACCCGGTACACAGAGGGCAGCGATGCGGCCCTTGGGATCTTTGGCCGGGCCAGCGAAGACCTTGAACTCCACGTTCTGCATGAGGTCGGCGACATCGACCAGCTTCATGGGAATGCGCAGGTCGGGTTTGTCCGAGGCGTAGTCGCGCATGGCGTCGGCATAGGTCATGCGTTGCAGGGGCGCGAATTTCACGCCCAGCAATTCGTCAAACAGCTCACGCACCATGCCTTCGGTGATGCCCATGATGTCTTCATCGGAGAGGAAGGAGGTCTCGATGTCGATCTGGGTGAATTCCGGCTGACGGTCAGCGCGCAGGTCTTCGTCACGGAAGCATTTGGCGATCTGGTAGTAGCGGTCGAAGCCGGCCACCATCAAGAGTTGCTTGAAGAGCTGGGGCGACTGCGGCAGGGCGAAGAAGGAGCCCGGCTGGGTGCGCGAGGGCACGAGATAGTCACGGGCACCTTCCGGTGTGGCACGGGTGAGGATGGGGGTTTCCACATCCAGGAAGCCGTTATTGTCGAGATAGGTGCGGATCTTCGAGGTCACTTTCGAGCGGAAGCGCATGCGCTCCAGCATTTCCGGACGACGCATGTCCAGGAAGCGGTACTTGAGACGGACTTCTTCGCCGACATTCGAGAAGTCGTCATTGAGCGGGAAGGGCGGGGTTTCGGCCGTGGCCAAAATTTCAATGTCTTTGCCCAGCACTTCGATCTGGCCGGTGGGCATATTGGCGTTTTCGGTGCCGGCATAGCGGCGGCGCACGCGACCGGTGATTTTCAGCACGTATTCCGAGCGGGACTTGTCGGCCTGGGCGAAGGCTTCAGGGGTGTCCGGGTCGATGACGACCTGTACCAGACCATCACGGTCGCGCATGTCCAGGAAGATGACGCCGCCGTGATCACGGCGACGATGCACCCAGCCCGCCAGGGTCACGGTCTGGTCGATATGTTGTTCGTTGAGTTCGCCACAGTAGTGGGTGCGCATCATGGTGTTTCGTTCCCGGGTGTCTGGCAGCCGCAAAGCGTGGGCCGCTCGTGAAGGGGGCGCATTATACCTGCGCCGGGCCATCCCGTCAGGGGCCGACCAGCCTCTTTGCGGGGCTGCATGCAAGCCGGGGAAAGCCGCTTGCAGCGCTGCCGCTGGGCGGGCAGTTTTTCTGGAAATGGCTTAAATCCCCGAGAAAAACGTCATTTCTGGTGCCGGACATGCAAAAAACGCGTGGAAACGCGGGTTTTACAGGGGTTTCCTATTGCTGGCCCTGTGCAAATCCCCTATATATCGAGGCCAGTTCATTCTTGCATCTCTCTCAAGGGAGTGAACACGATGACGCAAGACTCGACTGAAAAGCGTAAGTCATGCGCATCGCCCCGGAACTTTTCAGAAAGGAAGATTGCAATGGCCATAGCCAAAAAGACGCCTGCCAAAGCCGCCCCGAAACCCGCTGCCAAAAAACCTGCCGCCAAGCCTGCCCCTGCCGCTAAAAAGCCGGCTGCCAAACCCGCCGCAAAACCGGCTGCCAAAAAGCCGGCTGCCAAGCCTGCCGCCAAAGCTACGGCCGCCAAGAAGCCCGCTGCTGCTCCCAAGGCGCCGGTGAAGCGCTCCACGACGGCTCTGGCTGCTGCCCATAACAAGACCCAGCTGCTGACGGAAATTTCCGAGCTCACCGAGCTGACCAAGAAGCAGGTCACCGCTGTTCTGGAAGAGTTGTCCAATCTGATCGAACGCCACGTGAAGAAGAATGCTGTTGGCCACTTCACCTTGCCTGGTCTGTTCAAGGTGCAAGTGGTGCGCAAGCCTGCCACCAAGGCACGCAAAGGCATCAATCCCTTCACCGGTGAAGAAACCACCTTCAAGGCCAAGCCGGCACGTAACACCATCAAGGTGCGTCCGCTGAAGAAGCTCAAGGATTACGCTGCCTGATAGGCAACGCTCCTGTGAAAACGGCCGGTAATTACCGGCCGTTTTCATTTTTATGCCACATTTCTTGCGTGTGGCTGCGAGGTCTTGCTTCCGCCTTTACAGCTTCGCGGCTTTGACGTATATAGCCGGCCAAGCACTGGATTATCTCTCATTGAGGATGCTATGGCGGGTGGCAAATCAGAAGAGTTTGATGAAGACGGTTTTGAGGAAGGCGTTTCGGCGGCGGATGCTGATGTGGACGAAACAGCCAAGACTGTCGTCGTAGCGGCAGCGGTCAAGAATTCTCCGGCCCGGCGTCGTGTGATTGATGAGTTGCTGGAAGAGCGCAAGCTGCAACGCCGCCTGCGTGAATACGACTACGATATCGACGACGAGAAGTAAGCCTTGTGGCTGGCAGCGATGGCGCACCACCATTGCTGTCTCGTTGCTGATATCCTTGTTTTTTCTGCGTATTTTTCCCCTATAAAACATCCCGAGCCCGATTTGCCCGCATCAGCAGCCGGCGGCATAATCGCCGCTCCCCGGTCGCACCACAGGCGGCCGTTTCTCCTCCCCACAGAAGGACACGCATCATGGCGATCGAACTGCCCCCGCTGCCGTATGACAAGAACGCCCTCGCGCCCCATATCACGGCCGAAACCCTGGAATTCCATCACGGCAAACACCACAACGCCTATGTCGTGAATCTGAACAACCTCATCAAGGGAACCGACCTCGAGAGCAAGTCCCTGGAAGAGATCATCATGGCGGTTGCCGGTGATGCTTCCAAGGCCGGTGTCTTCAACAACGCTGCCCAGATCTGGAACCACACCTTCTACTGGAACAGCATGAAGCCCGCTGGCGGCGGCAAGCCCACGGGCGCCATCGCCGCCAAGATCGATGCCGACCTCGGTGGTTACGAAAAGTTCGTCGAGTTGTTCACTGCGGCCGCTACTACCCAGTTTGGCTCGGGCTGGGCCTGGCTGGTCCTGAACAAGGACGGCAAGCTGGAAGTCACCAAGACGCCGAATGCCGATCTGCCCATGGCGCATGGCCAGAAAGCCCTGCTCACCATCGACGTGTGGGAGCATGCCTACTACATCGACTTCCGCAATCTGCGTCCGAAGTACATCGGCACCTTCCTGGAGAGCCTGGTGAACTGGGATTTCGTGAACGCCAACCTCGCCTGAGCGTGATCCAACGCGCCATGCTGCGTTGTGAAAAAGGCGGATCATCCTCATTTACACCCAGTAAACTCCGGTGATCCGCCTTTTCCTCGCCTTGCCTGACACGCCGGATCGCACTCAGGTGCTCCGGGCAGAGCAAGACGTGGCAGACAAGTGAGAGGCCTGCGACATCCTGTCGCACCGGCTTGACCCGCTGCAAAGAAAAAGGTGTCCTTGCGACACCTTTTTCTTTGACCATCTTTTCGTCCCTCATGCCTTTTGCCATTCCCTCTGATCCGGATGCCAATAGCCGCAATCTGTCGCGGCTCTGCCTGCTGCGTGCGATTCTGATCGTGGTGCTGGCCACGGCAGCACTGCTGTCTGGCTGGCTACACTCCGTGCCCTTGTGGCAGGACAGAGGCATCCTTTTCGTGCTCTCGCTGCTGACGATTTTCAATGTCTGGAGCATGTGGCGTTTGCGTCGCGGTGGCGCGGTGACCGAAGCCGAGCTTTTCGCACAGCTGGTGGTGGATGTGGTGTTGATGACGCTGGTGTTTTATCGCACGGGTGGCTCCACCAACCCCTTTGTGTCCTGGTATCTCGTGCCACTCACAATAGCGGCCGCGACCCTGCGTATCGGCTATACCATCGTGCTCGCCCTGCTGACGCTGGCGGTCTACAGCCTGCTGCTGGTGCACTACATTCCTTTTGCGCCTTTTGCTGGTACGCATGCCGGTCATGTCATGACGGCAGTGGAGCTCATTGCGGATGACCCGCATTCGTCTCATCAGATGACCTTGCAACAAGTGCCTGAAACAGCCGGCGGTGCTTTCAACCTGCATGTTTTCGGCATGTGGCTGAACTTCATTTTGTCCGCCAGCCTGATCACTTTTTTTGTCACACGCATGAGTGGGGCCTTGCGCGAGCAGGACAGACAATTGGCGCAGCAGCATGAAAGCCTCTTGCAGCGCGAGCAGGTAGTGTCGCTGGGCGCCCTGGCGGCGGGAGCTGCTCATGAACTGGGTACGCCGTTGGCAACCATGACGGTGATTGCCCGTGATCTGGAAAGTGATTTGCCAGGTGATTCGCCACTGCGTGATGACATGGCGGTGCTGCGCCGCCAGTTGGCATTGTGCCGCGACATTCTCAATGATCTGCGTGAACAGGCAGCGATGCCTCCGCGTCTGCCCTTGGCCCGTTTTATTGCGGCGGCAGTGGAGCGTATGGAGGTGGTGCATCCCGAGCGCCAGTTCCTGCTGGCGGACTCGCTGCCGGAAATTTCCATACAGCCACCGGCCACGCTGTCGCAGGTACTGGTCAATCTGCTTGATAACGCCGCACAGGCGGCGCGCGCAACCGTGAGCATAGACTTGCACGAGAGAGCAGGGCTCTGCGTGATTGAAATCCGCGATGACGGCCCCGGCATTGCCCCGGAAATTGCCGCACGGCTGGGACAGGCTTTTGTGAGCAATCGTGATGATGGTCTGGGGCTCGGCTATTTCCTGAGTCATGCCACCATCAACCAGATGGGCGGCAGCATCCATCTCAAGGCGCGGCCCGAGGGTGGCACCTTGACCGAGCTCAGCCTGCCCTGGACGGCACTGCAGGCGGTGCCGGCATGAGTCTGCAGCGCATTCTGGTCATTGATGACGACGAGGTTTTCCGGCAGACGCTGCAGCGCGCCTTTACGCGCCGCGGTTTGCAAGTGCTGCTGGCAGCCGATTCAGTCGCGGCTTTGGCTGTGCTGCGTGAGCAGTTGCCGGATGCCTGTGTGCTGGACATGAAAATCGGCCAGGAGTCCGGTCTGCATCTCTTGCCACAATTGCTGAAGCTGCAGCCGGATCTCAAGGTGGTGGTGCTGACCGGCTATGCCAGCATTGCCACGGCGGTGGAGGCGGTGAAGCAGGGCGCACTCAATTATCTGGCCAAGCCGGCAGATGCTGATGAAATCCTGACGGCTTTTGAAGTAACGACGACACAGGCGGTGGCCGTGGCGCCGGGAGCCGTGCTGGAAACCCCTCCCATGTCAGTGGACAGACTGGAGTGGGAATATATCCAGAAAGTGTTGGCGGAAAACGAAGGCAATATTTCCGAAACGGCACGGGCACTTGGCATGCACAGACGTACTTTGCAAAGAAAGCTGCAAAAGCGGCCGGTGAAGCGGTAAGTCCGTAGGGTGGGTTAGGCCATAGGCCGTAACCCACCACTTTGTGAAGAGATCACTTTTGTGTAAATCGGAAAGCGGTGGGTTACGCTTCGCTAACGCACCCTACGACAACTTGTTTGATCCATGTCCCGTTATCGTCCCCCCGCTACACCCCGTACCGCACTTATCACGCCTGAAGGCTACAAGGCCATGCAGGACGAGCTGGATTTTCTCTGGCACAAACGCCGTCCCGAAGTCACCCGTGCTGTTTCTGAGGCGGCAGCCATGGGTGATCGCTCCGAAAATGCCGAATACATCTATGGCAAGAAACTCTTGCGGGAAATCGATAGCCGTGTGCGCTTTTTGAGCAAGCGCATCGAGGCCTTGAAAGTGGTGGATGCCAAACCCACGGATACCTCACGTATCTTCTTTGGGGCCTGGGTGGAGATTGAAGACGCGGAATCTGGCGAGGTAATGGCCCTGCGTATTGTTGGGCCGGATGAAACCGATGCAGCACAGGGCTGGATCAGTATTGATGCGCCCATGGCGCGTGCGCTTTTGAAAAAGACCGTGGATGACGAAGTGACAGTAGAGCGGCCGGCGGGCAAAGGGCTGTTCTATGTGCTGTCGGTTTCTTATGAGCCGCCTGGGAATTAATGGCCTGCCTGTGGGAGCGGCTTTAGCCGCGATTCTCAGGAAAAGTACAGTTAAATACCTGTGGCGGAGCGTATTGCTGATGTGAGCAGCAGCGGCAAGCAGATAAAGGCTAATCGCGGCTGAAGCCGCTCCCACAAAGATGCCTCTTTGGAGAGACTCATAAAAAAGCCGGCAATGCCGGCTTTTGCAGGGGCGACTTGACCGTAAGTGCTCAAGCCCCGGCTTTTTTCTGTGCCAGACGATGCCGCAGGTATTCAATCACACCGGGCATCACGCTGATGCCGATAATGCCGAAAATCACCAAGGTGAAATTCTCTTTTACTGTAGGCAGGTTGCCGAAGAAATAGCCGAGCGTGACGAAAGAACTGACCCAGAGAAAGGCGCCGATGACGTTGTAGGCCAGAAAACGCGGATAACGCATGGCGCCCACGCCGGCCACAAAAGGCGCAAAGGTGCGGGCAAAAGGCATGAAGCGCGCAATGATCACGGTCTTGCCGCCATGCTTCTCGAAAAAATCGCGGGTTTTGAGCAGGTATTCCCGCTTTATCCAGCGCGAGTCCATGTCGTAGACGCGTGGTCCGATATAGTGGCCGACCTGATAATTCACGGTGTCGCCCAGCACCGCCGCCACAAACAGCAGGCCCGACAAGAGGAAGGGGTCCATACCGCCGGTGGCGGCAATCGCGCCGGCGGCAAACAGCAGACTGTCGCCGGGCAGGAAGGGCATGACGACAAGGCCGGTTTCCACAAACACGATCAGGAAAAGCAGCCCGTAAATCCAGGCTCCGTTGGCGGCCACGAACTCGGTCAGATGCCGGTCGACATGCAGGATGAAATCAATCAGTTCCATGGGGATGGATTCCGGAAAAATGGCGGCGCGATGCTAGCAGTCGCCCCCAGTCGGCGTCAGCGTGTTTATGCCGGTCAGTGAAAGTTGCGCAGCAGCAGTTCCGCCGGGTGCGGCTCCAGATACACCTGTTGCAGCAGGTAGTCGTTGGGGTGCTGCTTGAGGTGATGACGAAGCAGGGTGAGCGGGGCGATGAGGGGAATCTGGCCGCGGCGGTATTGGTCGATCAGCGTCTGCATTTCCTGTCGGCAGGACGCATCCACCTGTTTTTTCAGGTAACCGGCCAGATGCTGAAGCACATTGGCGTGGCTGCGATTGCTGCTCGGTCGCTTGAGCGTGGCCATGAATTCCTGGATGTACTCGGCCGCGGCGGCCTCCAGCGGGCGTTGATGGGCTTGCGCCACCAGTCGTCCGAGGTGCCGGTAGGATTCCACCCGGTGCGACATCAGCAGGTATTTGTGGCGGGCATGGAATTCCTGCAGGCGCGCGGCGTTAAGTCCCTGTGCCAACAGATTGCGCCAGCGTCGCCAGGCATAGACGCGGGCCACGAAATTCTCGCAGAGCCGGGCATCGCGCAGCCGGCCTTCTTCTTCCACCGGCAAGAGCGGATGCAGACGCATGAATTCGCGGGCATACAGGCCGGGACTGCTTTTGTCCGAGGCATGGCCGTTGGCCATGTACACCTTCACATTGCCCAGCCCGCAACTCGGCGAGCGGCCCATGAAGATATAGCCATCGATGTCACCCAGTGCACTGGCCTGTTGCCGGGCGTAATCCTCCAAGGCCTGTGTGACATCCAGCGTCGCGGTCTTGTTGCCCACGGCGTGAATGCTTTCGCCATCGGGGCCGAGGCGCAGGGAAATGGATTCGCGTGGAGCGCCCATGCCTATGCCCATTTCCGGGCATACCGGACGGTAGCTGAAGCGCTGCGACAGAATGCCGGTACACAACTTCGAATGTTTGTGTCCGCCGTCATAACGCACATTGTCGCCTAGCAGGCACTGGCTGATGCCCAGCGTGAGTGTTTCCGGGAAAGCGAAATCAAGAGGCATGGGGCGTCGGGCTTCCGTGTCAAAGGGTCAAAAGGTCAAAGGGTCAAAGGGTCAAAAGGTCAAAAGGTCAAAGGGCCGAAGGTTCAATCGGTGAAAGGGTGGCGTGCCGTGTCAGCTCTTTGAACTGGACATGGCTTACACATTGCCGATGAAGAGCTGACGCAGCAATTTCTGTTTGAAGTTCTCGGGTTGATCGAGCTGCAGGCGCTCCAGCAGGGCGGTCGGGATTTCCTTGTCCTCGCGCAGACTGGCCACCAGGGTTTTCACCAGTTGCAGCGGGTTTTCGCTGCTTTCTTGCATACGCTGCAGGATTTTCAGGATGGCCAGCTCTTCGCTGGTGAAATCACTGCCAAAGGGGAAGTCGGGCATGAGGCCGCCCTGCTTGAGCGAAGACAGGCCTTGCTGGACGGTCTCGGGCAGGTTCTTGAGTTCGGCCTCGGGCTGTTCATAACCGGGTTCGACTTTGCCGGCCGCCTTGGCCTGGGCCAGCAGCTCCGGCTGGAAGCGGGAGTCGGTAATCGCGAGCAGGCGCTTGATCACCGTGGCATCGGTCTGGCCGCGCAGGTCGGCTATCCCGTATTCGGTCACCACGATGTCGCGCAGATGCCGCGGAATGGTGGTGTGGCCGTAATTCCAGATGATATTGGAGACGACTTCGCCGTGCTGGCGGCGCGTGGCGCGCAACATCAGGATGGAGCGGGCGCCGGGCAGGGCGTGCGCCTGTGCCACGAAGTTGTATTGGCCGCCGACACCGCTGACCAGTTTGCCCGATTCCAGGCCGTCAGAAACGGCAGCGCCCATGAGCGTCATCATCATGCAGGTGTTGATGAAGCAGGCATCCCGACGCTGCAGGCTTTTCAGCGTTTCCGGGCCGTAGAGCTGATTGATGTAGCCGATGGCGGTCATGCCGATGCGCGCCCGGTGTTCGGCATCCATGTCCCGCAGTTTCTGGTAGAAATCGCGCGGCCCGAGGAAAAAGCCGCCATGCATGAAAATCCCGCCCCGGAGATGCTTGCCCAGTGCCAGCCGGCTCAGCCGGTCCAGAACGCCGGGCTCGTTGAGATCCAGCGGGATTTTTTCGTTACCCACCTCAAGGGCATGGCGTTGCCAGCTCACGTCCTCGCGCAAGATGCCGAAGCGTTTCAGGAAGTCGACATCCTCGGCGCCAAGGGGGGAGCGGATGAGCCGGGCTTCCAGCAGGGCGGGCAGGGTGTGCGCATCCACGGCCGTGCCAATACGGTTTTCATTCAGGAGTTTTTGCAGGCCTTCGTGCTCGAATACTTCGCGGCGCAGAATGCCGGCCTCGATCAGGGCCATGAAGCCGTTCACGAACATTTCCGAGCAGCCGTACAAGCCATGCCGGAAGGCGGCCTGTTCCGGGCCGGCGAAGGGCAGGCCGGCCAGCGCCTGCCGGTAGGCCTCCGGATGACGGTCGCGCAGGATGAGGGCATGGGCGATGGCATCGCCCAGCGAGCCGATGCCGATCTGCAGGGTGCCGCCGTCCTTGACCAGTGAGCTCACATACAAGCCGATGGCGTAATCACTGGTGGTGACTTTCATGTTTGGCGCGGAAAACACCGTGTGCGTGCCGGCCGGGTCGGTCACCACGGCATCGAAATCCTCGGCGCTGACGATGGCATCGTTTTCCATGAAGGGCAGTTCACGGTTCACCACCATCACCCGGTATACCGGCCAGCCGCAGGTTTTCAGCAGGGGAGAGAGCTCCAGGGTGACGTCCGGATTGCAGGACAGCGAATACTCGGTACGGCCAGCGCGCTCGCGCACGGCCACGGCCTGGGCCACCACGTTCACGCCCTGGATCAGCATGTCCCGCGGCACATGCGTGTAATTGCTGGAGAGATAATGTTGCTGGGCGTAGTCATTGCCGAGGTAGTCGCCCGACTTCAGGAAGAACTCCACCACGTCGACATTCTTCGGCAACTGGCCGGTATGCCGCTCCTTCACATACTCAAGGTCGGGATAATTGCCGAAGACCCGGGCGGCAAAGGGCCCGAGAAAGCGCTCTTCCATGTCGCTGCCGGCTTTCGGGATTTCCAGCGAGAGCGCGGTCAGGATGCGCAGATGCAGGCCGGGGTTGGCCTTGGCGCGCCGGTACAGGGCATTGATCCAGGCATTGGGCTTGCCGATGCCCAAGGGGATGCCCACGGTCAGCCGTGGGCCGATGCGGGCGATGAGGTCGTCGAGGCAGTCGTCAATGCGGTCGAAATGGCGAGCCATGCACAGCAATCCTTGTCCGGGGTAGTGCCGGCATCTTAGCGGCAAGATCCGCTGTCTCGATAGGCCGGCCGACGTTTGATTGATCTTGCCTGATGAGTTTGACCGCGCTTCGCGGCAAGTGCATGAAGTCTTGATGCGGATCAAGGAAATCGGCATGGCAGCCCTTCCCAGACGCCCCATTCAAAACTAGAGTAAAAGCTCTAAACAAGGGCGCCACGGACGCCTGTGTTGGTGTCGTCTGCCTTTGATGGCGGCGACTTCCCTATGTCCTGTTACCGGAGCACCTCATCCATGACCATCAGCACCCGCGCACTTGGCGGCATCGACAAATCCATCCCCTACGACAAGGGCTTGCCGCTGATTGGCCATACCCTGGGCTTCCTGCGTGATCCCCTGAACCTGCACCGGACCATGTACCGCAAGCACGGCAAGGTTTACCGCTCGCGGCAATTCCTCGAGGTAGTGACCCTGCTCGGGCCGGAGGCCAACCAGTTTGTGCTGCAGGACACCGAAGGCCGCTTCTCCTCGGCGGAAGGCTGGGCCTTTTTTGTCGGCAAGCTGTTCGAAGGCGCGGTCATGGCCATGGACAATCCGCAGCACCGCATCGAGCGCCGCATCATGCAGTCGGCGTTCAAGAAGCCGGCGCTGACGCGCTATGTGGAGATCATGGCGCCGCAAATGATGGACCTCCTGGATCAGTGGCAGCCGTCCTCGCGCTTCGAGGTGTTTCCGGCCATCAAGAAACTGACGCTGGATCTGGGCGCCACCGTGTTCATGGGCATGCCGCTCGGGCGCGAGGCCGACCGCATGAACGACGCTTTCCTGCACATGGCCGAGGCCTCGCTGGGTTTTGTGCGTTATCCGGTGCCGGGCACCAAGATGTACCGGGGCA
>JACCDZ010672716.1_pt1 | contig 13058 bp, 6 predicted proteins | sample 7449551 | NCBI WGS metagenome assembly JACCDZ01 (sample SAMN15323452, study PRJNA562643) | freshwater metagenome | isolation source: river surface water | place: USA:Blue River Watershed | collected 2017-08-18
GATGGGGGATCGCACCCAGACGAGTGAAAAGGGCTCTTAAATCATTGTTTGAAAGAGAAAGGGGGTCTCCACCACTTAAGATAATTTCTGAAAGAGTGGGGTCATTTTCAATCCATTCTAGATCTTTGGAAAAATCTTTGGAGGAGGTTTCATAGGGGAATTTTTGGCGAAAGCAAAAACGGCAGTGCATCGCACACGCGCTTGTACAGGTAAGAAGGGCCCTTCCTTTATATTTATGGAGGAGTTTGGGGGTTTTTCTGGCGGCGTGATCTCCTACAGGGTCTAAAGAGAAGCCGGGTTTAGATATTTCCTCTTCTTTTAAGGGTAAAAACTGCTTAAAGATGGGGTCTTGAGGGTTGTTTTTTTCAATTTTTTCAGCAAGACGAAGAGGTAGATTAAGAGGAAATGCGGATTTTGGAAGGATTTGAGAGCGATTTTCTGAAGAAAGTTCTAAAAAATCGGCGAGCTTAACCCAGTTTGTAAAATTTTTTCGTAGAATTGTCTTCCAGTCTTCCATAGGAAGGCGATTTTACCACTCTAGGGGAATGTTTTGGAGGTGAATTTTTTTTTAGGGGTTTTTTATGGCCTATCTTTTTCTAGACAGAATCCCCCTTGCGGGGTATTCTCCACTAGTTAAATTATAAGCTCTTAAAGGAAGTTCTGCATGGAAAAGCAAAAAAAATGGCAATTTTTTCTCATTATTGGAGTTGTTTTCCTCACAATTTATAACATTTTACCCACCCTGTTTTACTATACAAAACCTCTTAAGAGTCCTGTTGTAGAAACGCAAGCACTTAAAATTGCTGGCGATATTGGAGAGCGTGTTAATCATCTTGAGCAAGAAGCGCTTTCCTGGATTAACTCTTTTTGTGATCTACTTAACTTGAATCCTTTGTCTGTAAAAATTAATGAGCAAGATCCGCAACTGATCCATGTGCAGTTTAAAAGTGTAGAAGAGGCGGGGCGCCTGCGCAAATTTTTGCCAAGGGCAGGCAATCTCATCGGATTTGCTCCTTCTCAGCTCTCTCTTTATGATCAAGAGAGCGCTACAAAAACGGTGGTTATCGAGAGAAGGATTCCTCTTCATTTCCAAAAAAAAGAGATAGCTTCGTATTTTCAATATGGAGTTAAAAAAGATTCCAAAGGGATGTTCTCAGATCTTTATCAAGGGCTTGTGTCAGATCGCGTTGTTCAAATAGGCTCAAGCCTTACAGGCTCAAGTAGTGAGGGTCTTCAGATCCAACGAGCTCTTGCTAACTTAAATGAGGTTCAGGGTAGAGAGAGTCTTGTGGATCTTTCCCAAAACCTTCTTGCCTTTGTGAAGATCTTTGAGGAAAATTCCGCTATTTCTAAAAGATATTACGCGAGTTTTTCTCGGGTAGAGGGCGTTGACCCTGCTTCATTTATCGCCGATTTTATCAGCGCCTTAGAACACGTCAAAACTCAAATTCGCTTAGAGAGAATTCAACTCAGTAAAGAAAAAGAGAACGTAGAGTATTTAGAGGTTGCTCAAGAGCAGAGGCTGGATGTTTTAGTGGCAAAAGAAGCAACACTAACAAATGCTGAAAGCTTAGTGCGGCGCCATGAAAGAATCTTTTCTCAAGGAAGCACTCCGTGGACGTATGCCAATGTTGCGGATAACTTTAATAAAGAAAAAGAGACGCTTGATAGTGGCCAAGTTCTTCCTTATTTTTTATCGCTTGAGGGTAGGCACCCGTTTATTGAATCAATACAAGTAGATTGGGCAAAAGAAAAAATTTTTCTAAAGCCTTACGCAGATTTTTTAAAAGCAAAAGAAGGCTTAAGTCAGCTTGTTTTAAAGGAGATGGCAGATCAAGTCCTTTATAATCAGATGGCCTTTATTTCTCACGCAGCAGGAGAAATGATTAAACCAGAAGCAGAGAGCTTTTCGATTGCTCTTAGTCAGACCCCTGGAACTGAGAGTTTTTTAGCCTTTCGTCTTTTTACTGTAGCCAGTCAAGAAGTTAAACATTTAAGTGAGTTGCTAAAAAGTAGCTGGATTCCTAAACACCCCGATTTACAAAGGGCGGTTTTTCCTATTTGGGACTATGAGACTTACCAAGCTCTTCCTTTGTCAGAGCGTCAGATGGGGCTGTTGATTTATGCTCCGGCTCTTTATAACAAAATGCCCTTGAAAGGGTTTAAAATGAACTCCATCTACATTATTGCTAAAGGTGTAGATAAAATTTTACAAAGAGTTCAAGGCTCTCCTGAATCAGAAGGGGCTAAGCAGTTTTTAGAAGATTTTGGGCAGCTTCAACACTTGATGCAAAATAGTGGTTTTTTTGGCTACTCCGCAGGTGCAATGGCGGCATCTAAGGAATTTGCAGGCGACTTTATTTTTGAAGGAGAGGATTATTTTCAAACTCTTTTGAAGGCGACACGAGAAAATTTTACTGTGCATGGTACCAAGCGGTATGCCGTTTTAGAGTTTGTGAATGTAGAGGAGAGGATTTTAACCGAAAATAAAATCGGCAATGAGATCCATGAAAATTTACTCAAATGGAGAGATGATTATCGTGCAGCGCAAGTGGGAGCGCGCGGTATTTCTAAATACGATGTTCCAGCTCCGACGCAAAATGTTTTTTTAAGTAACTGTCTTTTAAGTCTTAAAAAGTATTTCCGTGGAGATGATCGAAAAATCCTTCACTGGGGTTTGGATATGTCTGGCGGGAAGACAGTCCAGATTGAGCTGAGAGACTCTAGCGGCAAGGTGGTGACAAATGAGGCCGATATTCGGCAGGGGATTAATGAACTCTATAGCCGGGTTAACAAGATGGGGGTCTCTGAGGTCAGTATTCGGCAAGAGGGAAACACGATTGCTCTGGATTTCCCTGGATCTCAGACACTTTCAGCAACAGATCTTGTTAAAGCGTCTTCCATGTACTTTCATGTTGTTAATGAAAAATTTATGACAAATCCCTCACTGGCAGATAGCACGCAGAGGTTTTTGCAAGAAGTGTGGAATGAGGCGGTGATCACGAATCGTAAAAGTAGCGAAGAGATTCAGACAATTGCCTGGAAACATCTGTATGGTAGTCTTGTTAGCACAGATAAAATTCAGCCCAGAAGCGCAGCGTCTAAAATGCTCTATGACAGGGGGCTGCGTTTAGCCAATCCGCAAGAGACGGGTAGCGTCACTCTTTTGGATGAAACATTTTCTAAAATTGCTATTTTACGCGGAGACGATTTCCGCTCTTGGTATGGTCAGTCTCATCCTCTTTTGATTGTTTTTAATAACTATGCTCTTGAAGGTTCTAACTTAGAGAATGTCCATGCTTCGTACGACCCTTCCAAGGGGAATTTTTTAGCCTTTGGGGTGCGGGGTTCTTACACGGGAAAAGAGGGGCAGAAAAAGACTCCCCGGGATGATCTGCAAGCGTGGACTTCTAAGTACGCCAAAGAAAAAATTGGGGGCTCTTCTCTAGAAGTCGATTCTCAAGGAAGAGGCTTTCGCATGGCAGTTATTCTCAATGGAACTGTAGTGACAGCGCCGGCTTTAGAATCAGCTCTGCGTGAGAGCGCCTCCATTACAGGAAGCTTTACGCAAAGAGAAGTTAATCAATTAGAAGCAGACCTAAAAGCGGGCTCTCTTAGTTTTACGCCACGTATTTTATCAGAAAAAAGTGTGAGCCCTGAGCTGGGGGCAAAAGAGAGAACACAAGGGATTGTGGCCACAATCTCTGCTCTTTCATTAGCGATTTTAACCATGGTTGTCTATTACCGCTTTGCAGGGGTTGTAGCCTCTGTTGCTGTCCTCTTTAATCTACTGATTATGTGGGCTGCTTTGCAAAATATTGGAGCCACGCTTTCTTTGGCAGGCATTGCAGCAGTTGTGCTTGCCGTGGCTATGGCAGTCGATGCCAATGTTTTGGTGTTTGAAAGGATTCGAGAAGAATTTGCCATTTCAGGTCGTATTGCATCCGCTGTTCACGCAGGATATAGAAAGGCTTTTTCCGCTATTTTTGACTCTAACATTACGACACTCATTGCCGCTTTAATCTTGCTGAATTTTGATGCGGGTCCTATTCGCAGTTTTGCTGTGAATTTGATTATCGGTATTGCGTCTTCTCTTTTTTCTTCTCTTTTCATGACCCACTTCTTTTTTGGCAAATGGGTTCAGAATCCAAAGAACAAAGAATTGAAAATGGCAAACTTTATCAAATCGGCAAATTTTGATTTTTTAAAGTTTACAAAGCCTACTGTCATCGTCTCTCTTTGCGTGATTTTAGTGGGCGGAGGTCTTCTTTTAATGAGTCGGCAGACCGTTTTAGGGATGGATTTTACGGGTGGATATGCTCTGAATTTAGAGCTTAAAGAGACCCCTAAAGGCAACTATAGACTTAAGGTAGAAGAAGCGCTTCTTAAAAAAGGAGTTTTGCCTCAAGAAATTCAAGTTAGAGAATTAGAGCCTTCAAATCATATCAGGATCTTTTTAGCAGAGAGCCTAGAAAAATCAGGACACCCTTTTTATGGAATGCCGTTAGAGCAAGAAGGGCGAAATCCAAAAATTGCCTGGGTTGTCAAGGCTTTACAAGACAGTGGTTGCGCGATTTCTCCGACTTCTTTGCAAACTTTAGAGCAGAACTGGACGGCTATTTCAGGACAGATGTCAGAAACCATGCGCCTAAATGCTTTAGTCGGTATTGCTCTGGCCCTTGCTTGTATTTTGGTCTATATCACGGTTCGGTTTGAATTTAAGTACGCCATTTCGGCCACGCTTTGCCTGGCTCACGATGTCTTTTTCTGCCTTGGAGCCATTGCCCTGATGAATCGTCTTGGTATTGCGGTCCAGATTGATTTACACACAGTGGCTGCTTTAATGACGATTGTGGGGTACTCCCTAAATGATACCATCATTGTCTTTGACCGGATTCGAGAAGATATTAAACTCATGCATAAGCGACCCTTGTCTGAGGTGATTAATCATGCGCTAAATGTGACATTAAGCCGAACTCTAATGACTTCAGGGATTACACTTCTTGTTTTAATTCCTTTAATTATTTTAGGGGGAAGTACCCTTTTTGGATTTGCTTTGGTGATGGGGGTGGGAGTTGTATTTGGAACGCTCTCTTCTCTCTTTATTGCAGCTCCGCTGATGCAATATTTTCATCGCCGAGAAATGCGTAGGCATGAGAAGCTGGCCTTAAATGAACACTAAAAATAGTTTTCCTGGCGATTCGATCTGGATCTACCCTAAGGTAGATCCAGAGTGGATGCGGCAGATTGTTCAAGAATTTAGCATCCACCCTGCCATGGCCCAAGTGCTTGTTTCGCGGGATTTTGATGAATTGGAAGAGATTCATCGTTTTTTGTATGCCAAGCTTCCTGATTTATATGATCCTGAGCTTTTTCCTGATATGGATAAGGCGACAGAGAGAGTTTTAAAGGCGCTAGCGCAAAAAGAAAAAATCCTCATTTATGGGGACAATGATGTAGATGGAATGACGGGTACAGTCCTTCTTAAGGAGTTTTTTGAATATATTGGGATTGAAACTCTTTATTATATTCCTAATCGTACTTCTTTAAAGCAGAGCGTGATGTTAGACGCGATCGATTATGCTATTAGCAATGCATGTACACTTTTAATTACAGTCGATTGTGGAATTACTTCTGCCAATGAAATTGCAGAGGCGATCAGATGTCATATTGATGTAATTGTCACAGATCACCATGAGCCAACGGCAAAACTTCCTCACACGGTTGCGACTTTAAATCCTAAATTGATGGGAAGTACGTATCCGAATCGGAACTTAACGGGTGTGGCGGTCGCTTTTAAGCTTGTCCACGCCCTTGCCGATGAGCTCATAGAAAAAGGTATTTTAAGCTCTGCCCAAATTGATTTAAAAAGATATCTAGATTTGGTCGCTCTTGGCACGATTGCGGATATGGGCTCTTTGCTAGATGAAAATCGGATCCTGGTACGCTATGGGCTGCGGCAAATGAGAAAAGCTAAGCAGCGAATGGGGTTTGCTAAGCTGTGCTCTGTTTGTGAAGTAAAAATGGGAGAGATTTCCACACTCGATATTGCTTCTAAGGTGGCGCCTCGCTTAAATAGCCTTGGAAGAATTGCTGACCCTAATAAAGGGGTTGAGCTTCTTTTATCACGCGATCCACTGCACGCAGAGCAGCTTGCCAAAGAGCTGAATTTAAATAATATTGAGAGACAGCGGATTGAACGAAAAGATGCGGAAGACATTGAAGCTTTTATTTTAAATCATCCCCAGATTTTACAGGATAAAGCCATCTTACTGAAATCTGAAGAGTGGCACCCGGGGATTATTCCGATTATCACAGCGCGCATTGCTAAGCAGTACAATCGCCCTACCATTATTATCGCGATCGAAGAAGGGATTGGAAAGGGATCTATTCGGACGATTTCAGAATTTCCTCTTCTTCCTTTTTTAAAAGAGAATGCCGATCTTTTACTGAATTTTGGAGGGCATGATTATGCGGCAGGTCTTACAATCAAGGCAGAAAATATCGAAGAGTTCCATCGTCGCTTTTTAAAGACAACAAGCCACTGTTTAAAAGATGAAGATGTCCATCCTAAGCTGCATCTAGATGCAAAGATCTCTTTTACAGATTTGACTTTTGATTTTATGGAGTCGTTGAATCTCTTAGAGCCGTTTGGGAATGAAAATCCAGCTCCTATTTTTTACTGTGATGCCAAGCAAATTTGGCCTCCCAAGGTAGTGGGGAAGTCTCATTTAAAGCTCTATCTTGAACAAAACGATCGGCTTTTAGAAGGGATAGCCTTTGGTATGGCGCACAGAAGGGGTTTTATTGCCAAGAAAAACCTGACCCTGCGCATTGCCTTTTCCCCTCAGATCAACAGTTTTCACAACAAAGCTAGCATTCAGCTCCAGATCCGCGACTTTAAAATCATAGGCGAATAACCAGAGAGAAGAGGAGGGAGAGAAGATTAGGAAGGAGCTTTCCGATTTATTTTTTTCGTTTTGTTTTTACCTGAGAGCTTAGCTAGGGCCTCAAATAGATATTGCCCAAGGCCACCGCACAGCTTCGCTTAGTCCATGTCCCCCGCTTGCCCCCCTTGAGACGCGCCTCACTTTGCCAAATCGGGTCCTCGACGGAGGGTCAGTGTAAATACACGGCCCTCCGCTAAAGGACCCGATTTGGCAAAGCGAGGTGAGTCTCAAGGGGGTGAGCGGGGGACATGGACTAAGCGAAGCTGTGCGGTGGCCCCGACATGATCTATATTGGCCCTACCTAAGATTTGATTTTTCTTAAAACCAAATCCTCTTCTTCTCTTTTCTTCTTTTTTTTTCGCTGAAAATAAAAAAGGGGCAATACCCTGCGCATATAAGTCAGGTATTGCCCCTCTAAAGCCCTTAAAGAAGCCCTAAAGGGCTTGCCTTAAAAACTTAGACTGCTTGAGACTCAGAAGTCTTCTTATTCAAGTAGTTAGCTTGATAAGACTTAATCTCGTTAACGTGAATGACCCAAGCCGCTCCCTTACGAGAAGCTTTCATTAAACCTACACGTGTTGCGTAGTAGATTTTTTGGGCTGGAACATTTAACATTTGAGCCACTTGATTAATCGAATAGTAGCCTTTATTGTTGTCGAACAAAAGTTCGCCATCAAACATAGACTTCGTACGAGAGTATTTTTGTTTGCGATACTCCTCGAGGTCTTTGAGATTAATTGTCCATCGTGTTGTATCTTTTGATGCCCTAAGCTTTTTTTGCTTAATAGCAACATAGATCGCTTGACGTGTAACATTATTAATCTTGGCAGCTTCCGTAATCGAAACGACCCTAGCGCCGGAACTGTCTACTTCAGGCATTTGGTTGTGAGAGTCGTTATTCATGTTTAATCCTCCTCAAAAATTTAAACTAATTTTCCTCAATCTCTACAACATTTCTTAATAACTATGATCTATTAAGTTGTAGTAGATAATTAATTATGTCGTAAAAAACGATTGAATGCAAGGGGGATGATGCATTTTTTTCTAAAAACAGTCAAGCAATAATTTTAATAGCCCTAAAGCTGGGGGCGGGGTAAGCTGAGGGAAAATAATAGAGGATTTCCATGGCTGGCGGCGGCTGTTTTAAAGCTTTATTTTTAAAGGGGTTGTGTTTAACCCTCTTTTTTGGCCCCTTTTTAGAGGCAAAACCCCCGGAGCTCAACTCTCGAGATGCTTGCGTAAAATTAGAAGAAATTTTGCGTACACACGCGGTTTATCATGCCCTTACACGAGAACTGGCAGAGAGAACAATTCAGAACTTTTTAGACGAGCTAGACCCTGCTAAGACCTATTTTATAGAAGACGATCTTAAAAAATGGCTTTCCCCCTCAGAAGAGGCTTTAAATGCTGTTTTGGAAGGGGTCAAAAAAGAGAAATTCGATCTTTTTGAAGAGATTTATGAAGAAATGATAAAGGCAATTGGGCGCAGAAGCCTTATCGAGGCTGTTGTTGGGAAAAAAGATCTTCTTTTGGGGGTCTGCTACGATGAATTTAAAGAGCAAAAATGGGCAAAATCTGAAGAGGAGTTAATAGAGAGAATTTTGAAAATTCGGTCTCTTCAAGCAGATACAGCAGCCAAGCTCTCTCAGGGTGAGGAGAGTCGAAAGCTCTTTTTTCAACGGATTGACAAGAGACGGCAAAATAAGGAAGAAGAGTTTAAAAATCAAGATCCCTCTATGCGGAAGGCTCAAGTTCTCTCTTATTTTCTTAAGGCGGTAAGCGGAGCGCTCGATTCGCAGACGAACTACTTTACTCCTGCAGAAGCAAGCCAATTTATGATTCAGGTCCAGCAGCGGCTTTTTGGGATTGGGGCTCAGTTGAGAGATGATTTAAACGGATTTACTGTCACGCGGGTTGTAGAGGGAAGTCCTGCTAGTGTGGATAATAAAATTCATGTAGGGGATCGCATTATTGCGGTGAATGAAGAGCCCGTGATTGGGATGGAAATTACAGAGGCTGTGGATTTAATTCGGGGCCCTGAGGGAAGCATTGTAGATTTGACTATTTTAAGGCCTCAGGCAGAAGGAATAGAGGAGATGGAAAAGCTCACAATTCCTTTAAGGCGCGGAGAGATTGTTTTAAAAGAGACACGGCTTGATATTTCGGAAGTTCCTTTTGGAGAAGGCGTCATTGGCATTTTTCGACTGCATTCTTTTTATCAAGATCCAAAATCGTCGTCTGCTGGAGATATACAGAAAGCGATTCAAGAGATGCAAAAAGAAAAAAAGCTTCTGGGCGTTATCTTGGATCTGCGGAGTAATGCGGGGGGGCTTCTTCCTCAAGCGGTGAGCGTAGCGGGTCTTTTCATGTCGAAGGGGGTTGTGGTTTCTGTGAAGGATCATACGCAAAATGTGCAAAAACTGCGTAATCTAGAACAGTCGCGTGTTTGGGATGGGCCGCTGCTTATTTTAACCAATAGAGGTAGCGCTTCTGCTGCAGAGATTGTTGCGCAAACGCTACAAGAATATGGACGCGCTATCGTTGTAGGAGATCCTGAAACTTATGGTAAGGGGACATTTCAGACTTTTACTTTAGAGGCTGCCAATTATGGCAGAGTGAATCCAAAAGGCGAGTACAAAGTGACGCGGGGCAGGTATTACACCGTTAGTGGTAAAAGTCCGCAGCTTGTAGGTGTGCAGGCAGATATTGTGGTGCCGAGTCTTTTTTTTGGCATGGAGTTTGGCGAAAAGTATGCAAAATTTCCCTTAGCTGCAGATCAGATTGAGCCTAGTTTTGAAGATGATTTGTCAGATATTCCCGTTTTTCATCGACAGCAAGTGAATCGCCTCTACAAGTTTAACCTGCAAGGAATAGAGACAAAATACCAGGCTTTTTTGCCGCGTTTAAAAAAGAACGCTGAGGAGAGAATTCAAAAGAGTAAAAACTACCAAAATTTCCTCTCGGAAGTCGGAAAAAAAGAATTTTCTGGAGAGCTTCTGGCTCCATGTGGTCTTAGCGATCTGCAGCTAAATGAGGCGGTAAACCTTATGCAAGATGTGCTTGTTATGGAAAATTAGTAGACATCTAGTAGGTATCTTCTTTTATGACGCAGATCTTTAATGTAGTTCTTTGACCCTTCTTCACCTAGCGGTTCCTCTAAGATCTTATGGAGCATGGCATCGACTTCTTTGGCCATCGGGTCTGCTTCTCCGCAGACGTAGATAAAAGAGCCCTCTTGTAGCCACTGCCAGATCTCTTGTCTCTCTTGCCAAAGCCTATGTTGGACATAGACTTTTTCTGATTGGTCGCGCGAGAAAGCGGTTGTTAAAACAAGTTTTCCTTTTTTCTCTAAATCTTTCCATTCATCTTGGTAGAAAAAATCAGAGCTTTCATTCCTTTCCCCAAAAAAGAGCCAGTTTTCCCCTTTTGCATGTTCTGCCATACGTTCTTGTAAAAAAGCGCGAAAAGGAGCCACGCCTGTTCCTGGTCCAATCATAATAAGAGGAGCGTTGTTGTTTTCTGGAAGAGCAAAGTGAGGGGGTGATTGGACATAGCAAGGGACTATCGTTTTATGTAGATCGGCAAGGTGGCATAGAAAGTAGCTGGCAACACCATACCGTTTTTCTTGTCCATGATGATACGAAGAAAGAGAGACTGTCAAATGGACTTCTCCAGGATAGGCTTTTAAGGAAGAGGCAACGGAATAAAAGCGGGGTAGAAGGGGGCTAAAGGAGTTACAAAAAGAGGCGAGATCTATTTTTTTTGTAAAACGGTGTAAAAGATCTAGAGGCTCATGAGTTTGACAAAAAGAGACGAGTGTTTCTTTGTCAGCGAGAGCCTCTTTCACAGGGGAAAATTCTTCAAAAAGCTGGAGCATGTTTTTTGTGCAGCGGAAGAGGTTTGCTTTTTCCGATAAAAATTGCACAAGAGATAGGCTCTGGCTTGATCTGCTATCGTAGATTTCTTCTTTTCCTGAGCATTCTAAAATTTTCAGGAAACGGTCTACGATGGCCGGGTCGTTGTGGGCATAGATGCCGATAGAGTCTCCTGGCCTAAAAGAGAGCTCTGCGTTTTTCAAGTCCAGGACGACATGAAAGGTTTCTTTAGTGGAATGCGTCTTGGTAAGAGGATAGCGCTCTTTAATGCGGGCTAAAAAAGGGTTTTTTCTGTCGATTGTAGTAGTCATTTATTTGTGAAATAAGGTAAATAACAAAAAGAGTATGTTTAAATTTGCTTGCCTATTCATTCTTATTCTCTCAGGTTGTGGCTTTGAAGGGTATAACTCTTCTTATATTATCTCGCATGTCGAAGAAGAGTCAACCCCTGCTGCGCCCTTAGAGGAGTAACTCTTTTCCGTCTTGTTTTTGCCACCCTTTAGTGAGGCCATCCATCTTTTTATTAGAGATGCCTCCCACAAAGTCGATGCTATTAAGGAGCCTTGCGCGGCATCGATCTTTTCCTAAAATTTCAAAAGAGTCGTAAAGAGGGGGTCCTTGGAGTTTACCGGTCAAGGCGCCATAAAGAAGAGGGATGATCACTTTTTTGTGGTTTACCCCAAACACTTCAGCAACCTTTTTAGAGGCCATCTCAATGCCAGATCTTCCCCAATTCTCTTGCTCATCGAGGCTCCAAATAATGCCTTGCAAAAGATAGGCGCATTTTTCTTTGGCCATGCCGCCGGGAGTAAAGAGTTTATCCTGGTAGGGTAAGTGGGTGATAAAGAAGAAATCGCAGAGCTCAATAAATTCTGCAAAGGTTTTAATGCGCGTGTGGCAGAGAGGCATGAGTCTTTGCAGGAAGGTGTCATTAAAGAGCCACCCTTTTAGGCGGTTAAGGAGTTGATCTTCGGGAATCATTTTAATGAGATACTGTTGATTGATCCACTCTAATTTACTCAAATCAAAAAAGGCGCCCGAGACTCCAATGCGCTTGGGATCGAACTTTTCAATGATTTCTGAGAGAGGATAGATCTCTTGATCACTCGGCATGCTATAACCCATGAGGGTCAAGAAATTCACAAACGCTTCAGGCAGATAGCCGCTATCTCTGTAGTAGAAGATAGAGGTGGGGTTTTTCCGTTTAGAGAGTTTTTTTCCATCTTTACCAAGCAAAAGAGGCATATGCATGAATGTAGGTGGCTCCCATCCAAAGCTGTTGTAGAGCATGATGTGTTTGGGGGTCGAGCTCATCCATTCATCACCTCTAATCACATGGGAGATTTCCATTAAATGGTCATCGACGACGTTGGCCAGGTGATAGGTAGGAAAGCCGTCTGATTTTAAAAGAATCTGATCGTCAATATCAGCCCAGGGACACGTGATGCGACCTTTGATTCCGTCTTCGTAGATACACTCGCCGGTTAAAGGAACTTTTAGGCGTACAACAAAGGGCTGGCCTGCCTGCTCTCTCTCGGCAACTTCCTGAGGGCTTAAGTTGCGGTAGCGGCGATCATAACCCACTTTTTGGCCGAGCTTGGCGCTCATCTCGCGCATTTCGGCAAGCTCTTCTGCTGTGGCAAAGCATTTATACGCTTTTCCTGTGTCTAGCAATTGTTTGGCGTATTTTTGATAGATTTCTGTTCTTTCAGATTGTCTATAAGGACCAAAGGGGCCTCCTTTATCGGGACCTTCATCCCAGGTGATTCCTGCCCACTTGAGGGCGTGGTAAATATTTTCTTCGTATTCGGGACGAGATCTTGTTCGATCTGTATCTTCAATGCGCAGGATGAAGTCCCCTTTAAAGTGGCGTGCAAAAATTAGGTTAAAAAGGGCCATGTAGGCGGTGCCAACATGGGGGTCTCCAGTGGGAGAAGGGGCGATACGAACGCGAACTTTTTTCATGAAAAAACTCATTTTGTTAGATAGGGCGTCATTTTGAGGCTTTTGTAGATAGATTTCAAGAGGGAGAGTTGTGAGTCATTGCCGCTGTGTTTGAATCGGCTCTCTTTGTATGAATTTATACCGCTCGTGATTCAAAAATTGGTTCTGGCGGCGGCTTTGCCTCAAATTTTCCGTCTTCACTTGCGGTGTGCTCTTGAGCACTACCGCTTGCTCCAGACAAAAAATTTGAGGAGCCTTCTTGCCATCTCCCAATTTTTGAATCATTCCC
>JACCDZ010176911.1_pt1 | contig 13050 bp, 11 predicted proteins | sample 7449551 | NCBI WGS metagenome assembly JACCDZ01 (sample SAMN15323452, study PRJNA562643) | freshwater metagenome | isolation source: river surface water | place: USA:Blue River Watershed | collected 2017-08-18
ACCATTTCCAGCGCATGCTGCTTGGGGGAAGGGTCTCTAAGCATCAGGCCTGTTCCTGTCGAAACGATGGCCTATTAAACAAAAGACCCCGGCTTTGGGCCAGGGTCTTTGTCAGCAGTCTGAGGGCGACTTTAGGTCGCCCTTTTTTATTGTTTCGGTGTGATTTTTTGTGGTTGTTGGATAGCGGATTGGTAATCCGCTGTATTCGACGCTTTTACGTTGCACTGATTTGCGTGAATGTCTGACGCATTTGTTCCGCCCTGCTGGGCGGGTCACTTTTGCCAGTCGCGGCAAAAGTAACCAAAAGCGCTTGCCCCAGGATCCGGGTCTTCGCTTTGCTCAGACTTCCCTCGCTCCGGTGCTGCTTCGCAGGCACGTTCCGAAGGGCCATCCATGGCCCATCGGAACTTTCTCGGCGTCCTGCCTCGAAACCTGCTGCGCAACACCTGCGCTCGGCCTCCTCAATGGGGCTTTTGGATGTCACCGAATCATCAGGTGTAGCCCGGATGCAATCCGGGGATACGGTTTTCAGCTCCCGGATTTCATCCGGGCTACGATTCTGAACGTGATTCGTAGGGTGGATAACCGCGCAGCGTTATCCACCAAAGGCCTGCTCGGTTGAAAAGCCGCAAGCGGCGTTTTCCACCCTACGCAAGCGATTTGGTAGTCCGACCGTCCCCGTCAGGCGCTCGGCGGGCGCAACAAAACCTGTCAATCAGTCGCGATAATCAGCCAGACAAGGAACGCAAAACAACAGCGGATTACCAATCCGCTGTACTCAGTCCAGCCGCTTGTGCACTCTTGCCACGGCAATACTCATCATCACCACAGTAAACACCAGCAACACCAGCATCTCCTGCCATAGCTCGTTCAGTCCGGCGCTGCGCAGCATGATCCCGCGCGCCAGGCGCAGGAAGTGGGTGAGCGGCAGGATTTCGGCGAACCACTGCGCAGCTTTCGGCATTCCGGCAAACGGGAACATGAACCCGGACAGCAGGATCTGCGGCAGGAAGGTGAAGAACGCCAGCTGCATGGCCTGGAACTGGCTTTGCGCCAGGGTCGAGACAAAGATGCCGAGGGTCAGGCTGGCGATGATGAACAGCAGGCAGGCGGCATACAGTTCCGCTAACGACCCGCGCACAGGCACGTCGAAGATCAGGCGCCCGACAATCAGGATCACCGTGACCTGAATCAAGCCGATCGCGACGAAGGGCAAGACCTTGCCAATGGTCAGCTCCCAGGGCGAGACCGGGGTGGTGATCAGCATCTCCATGTTGCCGCGTTCACGTTCGCGCACCAGTGCGATGGCGGTGAACAGCACCATGGTCATGGTCAGGATCACCCCGATCAGCCCGGGGACGGTGTTCAGCGGGGCCAGCCGTTCCGGATTGTAGAAATTCACCAGGGTCATGCTGGCGGGCTGGCTCCAGCCGGGCAGCGGGTAGTTGGCCAGTTGTCGGGCGGCCGATTGGACCACCTGATCCGAGCCGTCGACGATCAGTTGCAGCGGGGCTTCGCCCTTGCGCTGCAGGCGCGCTTCGAAGTCGGCGGGAATCACCAGTGCAGCGCTGATTTTGCCCTCACGCAGCAGCTGTTCAATCTGCTGGGGGGCGCTCAGGTGGTAGCGCAGGTTGAGCACCTGGCTGGAGCCGAGTTCGGCAATCACTTCGCGCGAGCGGGCAGTGTCGGCCTGGTCGAGTACCGCTGCGTCGAGGTTACGCACGTCCATGTTGATGGCGAAGCCAAACAGCACCAGCTGCATCACCGGGATGCCGACGATCATGGCGAAGGTCAGGCGGTCGCGGCGCAGCTGGCGCAGCTCCTTGAGCACGATGGCGCCCAGGCGCTGCAGGCTCATGGTTGCACCTGCGGGGTTTGCAGCGGTTTGTGGGTGACGCTGACGAAGACGTCTTCCAGATTCGGCTCGGTATTCATGACGCGGGCTTCGATGCCGGCTGCGCTCAGCTGCTGACGGATCTGTTGGGCAGCATCCGGCGCAGCACTGAGTACGCGCAGTGACGCGCCGATCTGGGCCATGGCGATGATCCCCGGCTGACCTTGCAGAGCCCGCTGACTCTGGCGCGGCTGGCAGCCTTCGATCAGCAGCGGGCGACCGGGCAGGGCGGCCATCAGTTCGCTCGGGCTGCCATCGGCCACCAGACGTCCGGCGTCGAGAATGCCTAGCCGCGTGCAGCGTTCGGCTTCATCCATGTAATGGGTGGAGACCAGCAGGGTGGTGCCTGCATCCGCCAGTTCAAACAGGGAGTCCCAGAACTCGCGCCGGGACTGCGGATCAACTGCGCTGGTGGGCTCATCGAGCAGCAACAGATCGGGTTTGTGCAGCACGGCACCGGCCAGTGCCAGACGCTGCTTCTGTCCGCCACTGAGGGTGCCGGCCATTTGCTGGCGCCGATCAGCCAGCCAGTAGCGCTCCAGCAGCTCGTCAATCCGCGTGCGCCCCTGCTGGCCGCGCAGGCCCTGAATGGCTGCGAGAAATTCGAGGTTTTCGCCGACCGTCAGGTCTTCATAGAGCGAGAACTTCTGCGTCATGTAGCCGATGCGCCGTTTCAGTGCTTCGGCATCGCGCGGGATCTGGTACCCAAGCACTTCAATCTCGCCGCTGGTGGGCAACAACAGGCCGCAGAGCATGCGGATGGTGGTGGATTTGCCGCAGCCATTGGGGCCGAGAAAGCCAAACACTTCGGCGCGGTTGACCGACAGATCGAGGCCGTCCACCGCTACCAGATCGCCAAAGCGCTTGCTCAGCCCCTGCGCACGGATCACCGGTTGACGGCCAGTCATGGTCGCGTCTGCCGGGCCTGCAGCGGCAAGCCTGCCGGAAGCCGGCTGGCCTGCGGATCGTCCAGTACCACCTCGGTACGGTAAACCAGACGGCTGGCGTCCTCGCCAGTGAGGGCGTAGTAGGGGGTAAAGCTGGGCTGGCTGGCGATGCTGCGCACTTTGCCACGCATGCTTGCCGGCTGGCCCTGGATGCTGACGTCGAGGCGGTCGCCGATTTGTAGCTGGCTGCGTTGCGACGCCGGCACAAACAGCCGTGCATAGGGCGCGGGACCGACCAGCAGGCTGACCAGTTCGGCTTGCGCAGGTGGCTGGTCTCCGACCCGGAACGGCAGGGCGTCGACCCGGCCGGCACGGGGGGCATGCACGTCCAGACGGGCGCGGTCGAGCTGCAGGAGTTGCAGCTGGCTGCTGGCAGCGTCCAGTGCTGCGGCAGCCTGGGCCAGTTGTTCCGGGCGGGTGCCATTGGTCAGTTCGCGCAGCTGGGCGTCGGCATTCGCCACGGCAGCCAGACTTTCGTCGCGGCTGGCGCGGGCACGGTCGAGGTCGGCCGCCGCGACCTGCTGGCGTCGGTACAGCGCGTCGATACGTTGGAAATTCTGCCGGGCAGCCAGCGCGTCGGCCTGCGCACGAGCCAGTGAAGCCTGCGCCGCATCGATCACTTCACGGCGGGCACCGTTGCTCAGTTCACTCAGGCGCGCCTCGGCCTGCGCGGCTTGCGCACCGGCCTGAGCAACCCGTGCATCCAGCCGCCGTGGATCGAGTTGCAGCAGCAATTGACCGCTTTCGACCTGATCACCCTCGGCCACTTGCCAGTTGAGAACGGTTTCCGAGGCTTGCGCAGGAATGCCGATGCGATCCCACTCCAGGGTGCCGAGCAGCGGTGGCGGTTCGTTGCCATTGCAACCGCTGAGCAGGGCCAGCAGGAGCCACAGACTGTGACCAGGTTTAATCAGCATGGGTAGCCTCCAGTCCGCGTTCCAGCAACGCCAGTGTGTGTTGGGTCAGTGCGGCGTTGCGCAGGTCTGCATCCGGGAAGATGTTGCTCAGCAGCGAGGCTGCGGCATGCGGCAACATCACCAGGGCAAACAGCGAAACCACCAGCAGGCGCGGGTTGAGATCGGGATTCAGGCTTTGCGTGCTCTGTGCAACAGCAAAGCGTTGCGCCAGTCTGGCCGGGATCATCGGGCCGATCCGGGCTACCCAGAGTTCACGCAGCGCGCCGCCTTCGCAGAGTATTTCGCGCACCCATAACGGCGGCAGCCAGGGCTGCTGACTGAGGGTTTCGTTGAGGCTGTGCACCAGCACGCTGACCATCTGCTGCAGGTCATCGGGATGCTCTTGCAGCTGACTGGCGATGCCGCTGAGCAGGGGTTGCAGGCGCTCCTCGAAAACCGTCTCGATCAGCCGCTGCTTGTTGCCAAAGTAGTAATTGACCAGTGCCGGGGTCACACCGGCCTTGTCGGCAATGCTGCGCAAACTGCTGGCACTGATGCCGGTGTGGGCGAAGCTGTCGATCGCGGCATCCAGCAGGCGTTCGCGTTGCAGCAGTGCATCACCGACGGGGCGGCCTGGCGTGCGGGGAATAGACATGGGCAAGGGCACCGTTACGGGTAGGGTGCGCCTATTTAATTATCTGTTTAATTAATTTGCAACCCATTCATTCAGATCAGATTGTGGTGCCTGCGACGTGGGCTGGCCGGCCTCGGGCGCCGGGGCACCCGTCTGCGCGACTGGCTGGTCCGGCGCGCCGGGGTTTAGTGCTGGCCGGGGCGCTGGCGGATGGTTTTCAGCAGGTCCTGCGGAGTGATCTGACCGACCACCTGGCTGGCGCCACTGCCCGGTTGCGGCAGGCCGAGGATGTTGCCCTTGATCTTGCCGATCACATGCATCTCGCACGGTTTGCAGTCGAATTTCAGGGTCAGCACTTCGTCGCCCTGAATCAGTTGCATCGGCTCGACCTTGGTGCGCACGCCGGTAACGCCCTTGGCCTGCTTCGGACACAGGTTGAACGAGAAACGCAGGCAGTGCTTGGTGATCATCACCGGCACTTCGCCGGTTTCCTCATGGGCCTCGTAGGCTGCATCGATCAGTTGCACGCCGTGGCGGTGATAGAAATCCCGGGCCTTCTGGTTGTAGACGTTGTAGAGGAATGACAGGTGCGCTTCCGGGTACACCGGCGGCGGTGTGGTTTCGGCCTTGCGCGCGCCGCGTGGGTGCGCTGCCACGCGGGCTTCGGTGAGTCTGTCGATGGCCTCGCGGCGCAGCGCCTTGAGTTGCGAGTTGGGCACGAAGAAGGCCTGCGGGGCGTCGAGCTCGACCGCCTGTGCATGGTAGTCAGTGGTGCCCAGCTGACTGAGCAGGTCGCGCAGTTGTTCCAGCGCCTGCTGCGGCTTGTTGGCCACGCCGAACGGACCGTCCAGTTGCGCTCGGCTCTGGATGCCTTCCTCACTGGTGGCGGTCAGCCGCAGGTGCGACTCGCGCAGCTCAACCTGCCAGCTGATTCCGATGCGCCGTTCGGCCGAGGTCTTTTGCAGGGCCTGCTGCCAGTCGTGGTCGAGGTTGCGGTTCAGCGCATGGTTCGGACGCAGGCGCGAGAGAGCGGCAGGCATCTCGTTGGGTTCGACGCGGTAGCGCCAGCGTGGCTCGCCGTCTTCCTCGAACTGCTGTTTCAGCTCGGCGATATTGGCGCGAAAGCCCACCACTTCGCGCTTGACCAGCACATTGAGGCCATCGCCGTTGGACAGCGGTGCGTGGGTGACGGCAAGCAGATCACGCTGGTTGACCTTCTCCACCACGCCGACCGGCAGGCCGGTGAAAGTCGGTGAATCGAAGGCGCCGATGTCGACCTTGCGCTCAGAAACGAAATAGTCGGTGCTGCCGCGGTGAAAGGTCTTGTCCGGATCGGGCACGAAGAAGTGCGCGGTGCGTCCGCTGGAGGCGCGCGCCAGATCCGGCCGGCCTTCGAGGATGCCGTCCAGCCGCTGGCGGTAATAGGCGGTGATGTTCTTTACGTAGCCCATGTCCTTGTAGCGGCCTTCGATCTTGAACGAGCGCACGCCGGCTTCGACCAGCGCGCTGAGGTTGGCGCTCTGGTTGTTGTCCTTCATCGACAGCAGGTGTTTCTCGAACGCCACCACCCGACCCTGATCGTCCTTGAGGGTGTAGGGCAGGCGGCAGGCCTGCGAACAGTCGCCACGGTTGGCGCTGCGCCCGGTCTGCGCGTGGGAGATGTTGCACTGGCCGGAGAAGGCCACGCACAGCGCACCGTGGATAAAGAACTCGATAGCCGCATCGGTGGCATCGGCAATGGCGCGGATTTCCTGCAGGTTCAGCTCGCGCGCCAGTACCAGCTGGGAGAAGCCGGCCTGGTCGAGGAATTTGGCGCGCTCCAGAGTGCGGATATCGGTCTGGGTACTGGCATGCAGTTCGATCGGCGGGATATCAAGTTCCAGCACACCCATGTCCTGCACGATCAGCGCGTCGACACCGGCGTCGTACAGTTGATGAATCAGCTGGCGCGCCGGTTCCAGTTCGTCGTCATGCAGGATGGTGTTAATGGTGGTGAACACCCGCGCGTGATAGCGGCGGGCAAAGCTCACCAGCTCGGCGATGTCACGCACGTCATTGCAGGCATTGTGTCGTGCGCCGAAGCTCGGCCCGCCGATATACACCGCATCAGCGCCATGCAGGATGGCCTCGCGGGCGATGGCCACATCGCGGGCAGGGCTGAGCAATTCCAGCTGGTGTTTGGGCAGGGACATGGCGCGGCATCCGGCATCGGGCAAGGTCGCGCATTGTAGCGGCCCGCTCGGGCGCTGGCATCTTAAGGTGCCGGATGGTCTGAATCAGCGGCTCATGGCGCGGTTTACGCAGCGCTGGTAGCGCTCCTGCACCCGCTTGGCAAACCACGCGGTAGTCAGCTGGCGGGTGATCTTCGGGCTCTGCAGCTGAATATTCGGCAACGCCTCGTGCGGCAAGGCACGGCCTGTGCGTTTGTCCGCCAGCGCATAGACCTTGGTGTACAGGGTTCCCTGCTCGAACTCGAACGTATCACCTAGCTCAAGCTCCGTGCGGATCTGTGCATGGGTCATGTTCAGGTTGCTAGCCAGCTTGCGCGTGGCCGTCTCGGTGCTGCCGACCTTGCTGCCAAACAATCCTGCGGGAATCACCAGATCGCCGTCCTGTGCCAGTGGCACGCCGCTGGCTGCTGTGACAGCGCCTTGAAAGGCCGCGTTGCGGCTGGCATACCAGCCGGCATTGAAGTCGGCGAAGCGGTACAGATGGCGGGTGTAGCTGTTCTGGTAGTCGAGCAGGTGAGCGATGCCGAAATACAGCCCGCCGCGCCGGGTGAACACCTCGCTGCGTATCGACTGGGCATCACTGTAGGGATAGTCAACGTTTCTGGCCTGCTGCTCGGCAAAGGCGATGCTGACCTGCATGGGGCCGGCGGTGCGTACCGGGTTTGAGCTGCTCAGCAGCTGCCGGCCGAGCGGAACCTGTTCGATGAATTGCTCATACAGCAGGCTCAGGTCGCGCTCGGTGCGCACGGCGGCAATCCGCGTGGCGTAACTGCGGCCATCGGCTGATTTCAACGACAGCGCTGTATCCACGGCCAATTGTGGAATGCCGACTTTTGCCGCGCGCTGGTTGATTTCCTTACGGGCGATCTTGCCCAGACCCGGTACGGCGGGATCGGCCTTGAAGCCAGTCTCCTGTTCGGTGACGGCCAGCACGGCACACAGATTTTCCGTGCTCTGCAGCAGCTGCAGATGCTCAAAGGCGAACTGGATGTCCTGCGCCCAGCCCTCGCGGTCAGCCAGGGTGGCCGGCAGCAGCATGACCAGTTGCGCGTGCACCTGCTCCGGTGTGCGGCCGGGAGTGGTGTCCGGCGTGGAGCTGCAGGCGGCCAGCAACAATGCCAGCGCGCTTAGCAGGGTTTGGCGCACGTCAGTGCGGGCAGGCAATCCAGTCACGGGGCTTCTCGTCGGGCTGCAGATAATCTATCCAGCATACCCGACGCGCAGGGCCATTGGCCGGGCCCGCTTACTTGGGCGATTGCCCCAGTGCCGGCGTGCGTGGCGGAATCAGCCGTTTGCTGCCGGTCGACTCGAAGGCCGCAGCCAGACGCAGCAGGGCGGAGTCGTCATAGGCGCGGCCGGCAAAGGTCAGTCCCACCGGCATACCGATATCCGCCATTACGCCCATGGGCACCGTTACCGTGGGGACGCCCAGATGGCGGATGGCCAGGTTGCCGTTAGCCACCCAAATGCCGTTGCTCCAGGCGATATCGGCCGAAGCCGGATTCACATCGGCATCGGCTGGGCCAACATCCGCATTGGTCGGGAAGATCACGGCATCCAATCCCTGCGCGTCCATCCAGTCTTCCAGATCGAGCTTGCGCGTCTGTTCCAGACCGCGCAGGCCATCGGCCAATGTGGGTATTTCATTCCACGCCTGCAGGCCGCGTTCGGCCATGCGCACGTACTCGTCCATGCCGGCGGCCAGCTCGTCTTCGCGGTTGGGCAGGGTGCCGGGGTCGTGGGGGAAAATCAGCGGGCCATTTACATCCACCAGCCGGTTGAGCGTGGGATCGTTGTTGGCGCGCAGGAACTCATCAAAGCCCCAGGCCGACAGCGCCCACAACTCGTCATGCAGAAATTCTTTGGACACCAGCCCGCGGGTAAACACAGTTGGCGCACCGGGGCGGTCGCCCTCGCAGTTGGAGACCAGCGGGAAGTCTACTTCGACCACTTCGGCGCCGGCTGCTTCCAGGCTCTGGCGCGCCTGTTGCCAGAGGGCGATGACCGAGGCGCGGGTGTGGATGCGCTGGCCGGTGGGGCCGCCGATGCCGGGCTTGTCGCTGGTGCCGGCCAGTTCGTCCTGATTGATGTACATGCGCGGGACGCCCAGCCGCTTGCCGGCTAGTACGGAGGCGTTCGCTGCCAGCTCCAGATAGGAAGCGGGGCGCACCGAAGCGACGCTGGGAATCGGCACCCAGGGCTGCAGACGCCAGAGGTCGCCACGGGTGTCGGGGTCTTCAGCCACCACCACGTCGAGCACTTCCAGCAGATCGGCCATGCTGCGGGCATACGGCACCACCACATCCATGGTCGGCGTCAGCGGCCAGTTGCCGCGCACCGAGATCACCCCGCGCGACGGGGTATAGGCGCACAGGCCGTTGTTGGAGGCTGGCCCGCGACCGCTGGACCAGGTTTCTTCCGCCAGCCCGAAGGCGGCAAAGCTGGCCGCGGTTGCCGTGCCGGCGCCGTTGGACGAGCCCGAGGCAAAAGGGGCGGTCAGGTAGTTGGCGTTATACGGGCTTTCCGCCCGGCCATAGACGCCGCGCTGCATGCCGCCATTGGCCATCGGCGGCATGTTGGTCTTGCCAATGCAGATGGCGCCGGCCGCGCGCAGACGCTCAACCGTGAAGGCATCGCGCTGCGCTACCAGATCCTTGAAAGCCGGGCTGCCGGAAGCGGCCGTCAGGCCCTTGACCAGATAGCTGTCCTTGGCGGTGTAGGGAATGCCATCCAGCGGGCCAAGAGTTTCGCCGCGCGCGCGGCGCTCGTCGGCGGCCTGCGCTTCCTTGAGTGCATCGGGATTGCGCACCACCACCGCGTTGAGCCGGGTGACCGTGTCGGCAGCGTCATAAGCGTCGATGCGGGCCAGATAGGCACGCACCAGTTCCACCGCGCTGGTCTGTCCCGATTCGAGTGCTGCGCGCAGCTGTGCGATGGATGCTTCGGTTACTTCAAACATGGGTCACCGCCAATCATTTTCGGTCTGTGGATACGCCGGCTTGCTGTCTCTCAGCCGCTGTGCCGCGCGGGTGTTGGCAGCTCTGACCGTAGCAGACGAGCGGGCGTTTTGTCGGGGCTGAGTAACAGCTGGAGAATTCGAACTTTATATACGATAAATATCGACAAAAAAAGCGATTAATATCGATTAGATGCATTTATAAAAGTTTCATGCAGATAAAAATCGATAAACTAAGATCAAGAACGGCCTTGGCGTGACGGATGCAGGGCTGCTTGGGTGGTCCGGGTGGCGATCCGCAACGCGCGAAGCGCTTGGCCACCGATGGCTACAGCAGTCTGCTACTGGTGTCCGGCGAGCGTTTCGCCGGAGCCAAGGTAAATGTGCTGACAGTGTGGGCATCCACCGTCGGTGTGCTTGATCGCTAAATAAACTGCTTCGGCGCATGGATGATGCGCTGAAACTTCTTGATGTCCCGATTGGCGGCACGCAGATCCAGCAGCACGATCTCGGCTGACCGCCAGACCATCATCCAGGCAACGATGGTCACCATCCCCAGGGAAATGGTGCCCTCGATGTTGAGTGTCGTGGAGATCAGAACCAGCACCAGACTCAGCGCCAGCAAGCACATGGCCTGCACGCGCAACATCCGCATGTCGCCCCTGAGATGGACGCACTTCTGCTCGAACGTATTACTGATGGCCTGACCCAGACGCTCCTGCTCGGCTGCCGGACAACGGATCTCAAGGCTCAAATCGGGATGGTAGTAGGCTTCCGTTGTCAGGTAGTCGGCCAGTTCCGGGCAAAGCCGGGGGTTGTTTACCGCACCAAAAGGAGTCAGGTAGTCCTCAGCGATCACCAGATCAATCTTCTTGCTCATTGCAGTCCTCAGTGTTGTTCGTCGGGAGTCATTGGTTACGCCGGCTCGATACAGCCCGCGGGCGGACAATGTACCGCCAAACAGGGTTGGTCGTGGAGTGCGGGTTTTGCAGCGGCAGCTATAAGCCGTTACAAAACCATAGCCGCTTGTCTGTACGTTTTTTGAGCAATCTCTGCTTCAATCAGCAAAGAACCAATCGCATTCAATCGGGAGTCGGGCATGGAAATTTCTCGAAGCGCCTTTTCCTCAGGCATCAGTACCATTCAATCGGGTCAGCGCCGTGTGGATGAAGCAGCGGCGGATATCGCCAGTAACGCGCTCAGTCCGCAACCACAGCCAACCTCTGCACCGCCGGTCAATCAGGTCAACCCGGCCCCCAGTTCTGCCGGGCAGAATCGCCCTGAATTGGCCGAAAGCCTGGCGGCCCTGCGTCAAGGGCAAAACGAGGCCGAGATTGGCGCCAAGGTTGTGAAAACTGCCGATGAAGTGCTCGGCACCCTGATTGATGTAACGGCCTGACAGGCAGGCCCCGATTAATCTGCAGCTGGAACGGGGAGGGAATGCATGCTGATCAGCGGCGCGTCTTCCTATTCTGCGCAACCCGCCTCCTTGCTACCGGCACGCTCAACAACGCCCGGTCGCTCTGAGAAAGTCAGCCCGGACACTCCCGCGGAACCGCTCAGCGCAGCACCCGCGCAAACAGATCAACGCTCGGCAACTGCCGGTGAAGAGGCCGATCCGTCGGGCAAAGTGTCGCAGGACAAAAGCAGTCCGAAACAGGAGCGACTCGAACAACTGGAGATCGCCAAACTTAGCCAGCGTGATCAGGAAGTCCGCGCCCATGAACAGGCACATGCCGCAGTAGGTGGGCGCTACGCAGGAGCGCCCAGTTTTACCTACACCAGTGGCCCGGATGGCAAGCGCTACGCGATTGGCGGTGAAGTCAGTATCGACAGCGGAGCCATTGCCAATGACCCGCAAGCCACGCTGAACAAAATGCAAGTGGTGATCCAGGCTGCGCTGGCACCGGCCGAGCCTTCGGCTCAGGATCAGCGAGTAGCGGCCCAGGCACAGGCGACCATGGCACAGGCACGCGCCGAACTGGCCGAGTTGCGCCGCGAGGAGAGCCAGGCACAGGGGCAAAAGGTTGACGGGGAGACGGCAAAGGAAGCTGAAGAAACGGGCGCTGAAGAAACGGACGCACCGCGCGGCGAGCAGCAAGCCCCGCCAGACCTTGATCTTTATCGGCGTCTCAGTGGTTTGCCGCAGCCTTCTGCCGGCGTTGACCTGCAGGCTTGAGGCCTTTCAACCCCTATAGGCAACCTGCAAAAAAAACTGGTGAGCGGTCGTTGTGTGCTGCGGACTAGAAGGGTCGGAATGAATTAGCTGTAAGCGTGGCAGTATCGGACTGATTAGAAATAAATCACTCCGCCCCCTTTAGTTGCACTTTAGTCCTTTCATCTATTTTGCCTTACGCTTCAATATGGATGGTTTCTCGTAATAACCAAATCTTTGCTTGTGCCAGCGCCGATCTGTCTCGTGCTTTAAACTTTTCTTGAGTTTGCGGAGCGTAACTTCAATTGACTCAACAGCTTCTGCGTTGGCAGTCACTGTCATTTCTTGCGTTTTAGCGACTGTCACCTGTCCATCTCTGGTTTCTAACGTCGCCATAACTGGCTTGGGTGTAGAGGCAGCTTTTTCGGAACAAAAAAGATGACGCTTTGCCCAAGCCCATGTGCATGGCTTTGTCAGGTTTACAGTTGATAGTCGCCAGCTCTTTCTGGTTGATAAGTGATTTCTGTGATCTGCACTTTCAGAAACCCACCTCCTGGCTTTGGCCACTCAATTTGATCGCCAATAGATAACCCCAGCAATGCGCTCCCTACAGGAGCTAAAATGGATATCGTCTTTCCATTTGAATCTACATTTTTCGGATATACCAAAGTCAGCTCAAATTCTTTCTGAGTGGATTCAACAAGAAAACGTACCGTAGAATTCATTGTCACGATGTTTGCGGGTATCTCTTTAGGCTCTACTATCTTCGCTCGGCTAAGTTCCTCTTCCAAATCTTCGATACCGGCCACACTATTTTTTGGTAATGAATCTATGAGCGAGTACAGTCTTTCTGAATCAAGCGAAGATAATATTATTTCTGGCCTGCTTTTCATTTCTACCTCATTAATCAATCACAGATCTCTTGATTTCTATTTAACATGCAAGACTAATAATTATCTATTAGACCAAAGTTTGGTTGGAGGGCCGGCTCTGGCCGGTCCCTAGTAAGCTCAGCGAACGATTTTAACCGGTTACCAGGCATTTCGCTAGTTGATTTCTATTTTCTACTAAAGAGGAATCCGGCAACTGCGCCTACAACTGCGCTTATGGCTCCTATAGTAATTTTTTCATACAAACTATTATTTGATTGATTAAGTTTTTCTTGGGCGGCCGCGGAAACTGAGTGCAACACCTGACTTTTCAGTAAGGTGTTACCGCTATGACTTACCACGAACTCAGCATTGAAGAGCGCGTTACGATTCAGATCGGCCAGTTGCATGGCTTTGGGCCACGAGCTCTTGGCCGGATGCTCAATCGTAGTCCATCCACTGTCAGTC